>OGZA01002450.1_pt1 | contig 11412 bp, 7 predicted proteins | sample 1576591 | NCBI WGS metagenome assembly OGZA01 (sample SAMEA3541565, study PRJEB24748) | human gut metagenome | biome: human gut; feature: human-associated habitat; material: faeces | place: China | collected 2012
ATTTTGGGGGAAACAACCTTTATATCACCGCGGAGAAGAACGGCTTTTTTGAAGAAGAAGGACTCGTAGTGGAACCGGTTAAGTTTACTGCCGGCCCTCAGGAAATCGCAGCGATGGTGGCCGGAGATGTGGACATTGGGTATATTGGCCACGGTGCTACATTTTTGGCCGTACAGAGGCAGGTGAACGTGTTTCTGACAGAATTTCTGGGGAATGGGGATGAGCTTTTAACGTATAAGGAGTCTGGAATTACATCTCTGGAAGATTTGAAGGGAAAAACCATTGCTACAGCGCCGGGAACTTCGGGAGAAACCGTCTTAAAGCTGGCATTGGAAAAAGCGGGACTCAGCCGTGATGATGTGAAAATCGTCAATATGGATGCGGCAGGGATGGTGGCGGCGATTGTGGCAAAAAAGGTGGACGCCTGTACGCTCTGGCCACCGCAGACCAGTGAGGTTCGAAAAACCATGGGAGAAGAAAATGTTGTGAAGCTGGCCTCAATTGGTGATTTCAGAGATCAGTTTGCGTTTCCGGGCCATTGGGTGGTGACTCCTAAATTTATGGATGCCCATCCGGATGTCATGGTGCGCTTTTCAAGGGCCATGCTGAAGGCAATGGATTATCGAAAAGAACATCCGGAAGAGACAGCAGAAAATGTAGCTGAATTTATTGATGCGCCTCTCGACGGTGTTGCAGCGGAGATGAACAACATTGATTTGTTTGACGCGGATTACTGCTACCAGGTGATCAGAGACGGTACTGCGGCGAAATGGTATGATGCGCTTCAGAATTTATATGTACAGGATGGCAAGGTGGAGAAAACTGTGCCGGTGGCTGAATGGTTTTGTCCTCAATTTGCCAAAGAGGCATATGAATCTTACCATAAATAGATGGAGAAAGAACGATGTTAATCATTATGATGGCGTTGATCGGCGTGGTGGCGCTGATTGTTGTGGGGCTGCGCCGGGATAAGATATCTCTTCTTATTCTGGCGCTGTGCTTTACGCTGCTGCCAACGGCGGCGTTTGCAGAGGGAACTTCAGTGGATAATTGGGACGGCACAGCAAACACAAGTTGGTATACGAGTGCGCCCGATGCTTCGGAATACCATATTTCAACGGCTGAACAGCTGGCTGGCTTGGCACAGCTGGTCAATGGCAAAGCTACACCTGTATTATTTGGAGGAAAAACGATTTACTTAGATAATGACCTCGACTTATCCGGCACCCAGTGGACCCCCATTGGAAATGGTGACAACTTTGTCAGACATTTTGCTGGTACCTTTGATGGGCAACATCATAAAATCATGAATCTGTACCATCACTATACTGGGGACGAACTTGTTCGAAATGGACTTTTCGGAGTTGTTTCTGACGGTGGTACATTAAAGAATTTACTTGTTATAGACGCTGATATTGCCTCAAATGATGGTTCGTTACTTGCCGGCATTTTGGCAGATTGGGTCAATGGCGGCACAGTTGAAAACTGCTATACAAGCGGAAAAATAGAAAACAATGTTGGCGACAAGTTCGTTGGTGGGCTGGTTGGTCAATGCACTTGGAGTACACAAGTAAAAGGCTGCGCCTCAGACGCCACGGTTATCAGTACAGAATCCGATGAAGATCATGTTGATACCGTTGGCGGGCTGATTGGTCAGTGGGAAAACTCTGCGGACAGCTCGTCGATTACCGATTGTTGGTTTGGCGGTTCTGTTTCCTGCAATAATATCTATTCAGCTGTAGGTGGTATTCTCGGTGCAAACTTTGAAAACTTCTCTGGGAACAAGCCTGGCGTAATAATCAAAAATTGCATAGTTGCAACAAAAAACATCACTGGCGCTGAGCCTGGCAATATCACTTGGATTACAGCTGTTGTAAAGGCCCATGTTACCGACTGCATTTGGCCGGATACCCCTCCTGATGGTGTAACGCTTGATGAAGAAAAATATCCTGATAATAAAGGCAATTACTTAGCCGTTGCTAAGCTGGTGGTTGATTGGGATGCAGGTACTGCGAGTGCCGACCCGACCTTTGACCAGTCATCGTGCGGCACTGCTGTCCCCAACTTCACCTCCGAAGATGTCCTTACTGGCCTCCAGACCAATGCCGAGACAGGCATCGAATGGGTTGCCGGTATCGATCATCCGACGTTCAGCTGGGACAAGTGGCATATTTCCGCTGACTACACCGCAGTCGATGCGGCTATTGAAAAAGCGAACGCTTTGAATGAGAACGATTACAGAGATTTTTCCGCTGTGAAAGCAGCCCTTGATGCTGTTGTCCGTGGCAAGAATATTACCGAGCAGGCCGAAGTAGACGCTATGGCGCAGGCCATTGAGGAAGCAATCAACGCTCTGGTTCGGAGAAGCTCCGGCGGCAGCAGCTCTCCCAGCTATTCCGTGACCACTCCCAGCAAAACGGAGAACGGCACCGTGACTGTCAACCCCAAGAGTGCGTCCAAGGGCAGCACTGTGACCATCACAGTCAAACCCGACAGCGGTTATCAGTTAGACGATCTCACCGTGATTGATAAGAACGGAAACGAACTGAAACTGACCGATAAGGGCAACGGCAAATATACCTTTACCATGCCCGCCAGCAAGGTCGAGGTTAATGCTACCTTTGTCAAGGAAGTTGAGATAAGCCCGTTCAGCGATGTGTCCGCCAGCAACTATTACTATGAGGCTGTGAAGTGGGCGCAGGAAAAGGGCATCACCGGCGGCATCGGCAACGGCCTGTTTGGACCGAACCAGCCCTGCACAAGGGCACAGATCGTCACCTTCCTGTGGCGTGCTGCCGGTTCTCCCGAACCCAAGAGCATGAGCAGCTTCTCTGATGTTTCTACAGACAGCTACTATGCCAAAGCTGTTGCGTGGGCAGTGGAGAACGGCATCACCACCGGCACGGGCGATGGCAAATTCAGCCCTGACGCCACCTGCACCCGTGCTCAGAGCGTGACTTTCCTGTTCCGTGCCATTGGTAAGCTGGTTGATAGCAAGGCAGAGTTCAGCGATGTTCTTACCGATAGCTACTATGCAAACGCTGTGGCATGGGCGGTGGAGAACGGCGTCACAAACGGCATTGGTGATGGCCTGTTCGGGCCGGACAATAGCTGCACCCGCGCACAAATCGTTACTTTCCTTTTCAGAGCCTATCAGGGCAAGTAAGAACCCAAGCGGCAGGGAGCCTCTATTGAGGCTCCCTGCCTTTCTCTGTATATCATGGAGCATGATAGCAATCAACTATGAACACATCTCCATGCGCACATTTCTCAATCCGCAAAATACTCGGGCCTGCCAATCGAGGTGAAGCCGATTTTCCCAGTCACCACCACATTATTCGCGCCACTGGCGCAGTGGATGATCATGATATTACCGCCGCTGTCAAAGCCGCAAACAATGCCGACATGGCTGTCACCCGGATAAAAGACAAGGTCTCCCGGCTGGGCGTCACTCCAAGCAATAGGCGTACAGTAGCTGTGCTGCGCAGTGGCCCCACCGCCATGCCCAATGACATATTGTCCGCCGCTCTGGTTGTAGAATACCCAATCCACCATTCCCGAACAATCCAGCCCGAAGGGCCGCACAGTGCCGGTGGTGGAGCTACCCTCGGCTGTAACTTTCATCGGCATTCCCCAGCGGCTGTCCCAGCCAATAATCAATGACTTTCCTCCCCAGAAATAATGGACTTTGCCCAAGAGCTGATATGCTGTCAGCACAACTTCTCTGCGTGCCTCGCTGAGATCGGCGGGGAGGTTTTCCATGATCTTCGCTACCTCGTCGGGACTCAGCTCAATGTCCTGATAACTTCCCGTCAAAACCATGAACAGTTCCTGATATTTCGGCTGCATGAGTTCCTCTAACAATCTGCGCTGTTCCGTGTTGAATTGGTGCTCATCCGCCATTTGCAGATGCGTTTTTATTGTGACGGTGATATGCAAAATGACCGTATCCGCTTCATCTTTGCCGCCTGGTACTATTTCCGTCCAATAAGTAATGGTGTTCATGTCCCAGAAGATTTCACGAAGGATCTCCATTTTTTCTTCGGTCAGCGTAGCGACCTCATCCGGCGAAGCATTGTCCGTGGTGGTCCGCACAGCATAAACAGCCAGCACATCCCGCCAGTTGGAGATCATGGCGGCGCTGCCAGAGTTGTCCATGTCCAGTTCATCGTAGGGGTTCTCGGCCTTAATATGCTCGATTCGGGCAGCAAACTCGCTGTTCAGCATGCTGACAGCATCCGGCATGGTGTAGCCGGTGCCGCTGTCCTCTCCGGAGAAAAAGATTCCAAAAGGCGACACGATCAGAAGTCCAATCAGACAAATCACCAGCACCATGGCTACAACTGTGCTCCCACCAGCCGCTATTGCCGCAAGTAAACTCTGGGCAGCGGCAATGATAGCGCGCAGCGCGCGGCCCGCCGCCTGCGCGGTTTTCTGCGTTGCGGTTTCTGCCGCTTTTGTCATCTGCTGCCGCTTGGCCATCTGCATGGCCGCTTCTCTGGCAACGTGTGTTCCAGCCGCAGTCGCATGGACGGTGGTTGAGTGCATGGCCTGTTCAGAGGACAGCACAGCAGATTTGCTGCCCTCACGCGCTTTTGGCACGATTCCCGCAGCGTGATTCGGTGTTTTCGGTTCGGGGAACTGGCGCTTCTTCGGCGGCTGGATGCCGCCGCGCTCTTTGATTCTGCCCCTGCTGGTTGGCTCGAAACCTTCCGAACACAGCGAATCACCACGCAGATCATCTTGGCGCTGGAACCGCCGCTCTGCCCGCCTGCGCTGCGCCTGCTGGCGGGACGCTTTGCGACCCTGCTCTTGAATGAACGCCTGCTGACCCTGCCGCTGCGGCTCCGGTGCTGCCGTCATGACCGTTTTCCGCTGTGTACTGATATAGGCATTCTTCGTCTTGACTGCCTGCTTCATAGCCGCCTGCCGTGCCTGCTCTCGCACTGGCGGTGAGGGCGCTCTTGCCCTTGCCGCGTCAGTCTCTCTGGTGCGGATGGCAGGCGGCACGTCGCTGTTGGAGCTGGGGGCAGAGGCGTCACCCTGGGGTGACGCGCTCTGCTCCGTGTTTTTCTTCTTGCGCTGCTTCAGCAGTTCCTTTTCGGCGCGGTGCAGACCGCTGGCGGCGGTGTCCTCGATGGCGTCGCCGCCATATTCATCCCGCCGCCCCTGCTGGGAGGTATCCCGGAGCTGAGCCCGCAGACGCTCCGAGCCGTCGTCCAGACCTCTGTGTAGCAGTTCTCTGGGGGCCGATACCGCCTTTTCTTTGATGCGTTCAGAGAGCGTGGGTTTTTCTTTGATTTTTTTCATAGCACATCACGCAACAAGGTCGGAGGGGCGGGTCGTCATCATCTGATACAGCCTGGTGTGGCGTGGAAAGCTGTCCACGAAAGGCACAATGGCGCTGCCACATTTGATGAGCCCACGCCCGGAGTCCACATTGGTGATGTAGGAGAGCTGATTATCCGAGATGTTCAGCAGGCGCGCCAGTTCCTCCCGGTCTGTGGCCGCCTGGTTCAGCATGATGAGAAATTCTGAGTTTGCCAGCATGGTGCGGGCCGTGTGGGACTGCAGCAGATCCTCGATATTCTGGCTGATTCCCGTCCCGCAAGCCTGATACTTTCTCATACGCTTCCAGAGGGTGAAGAGGAAATTGGCGCTGTACTCATGCTGGAACAGCAGATAGATCTCATCAATATAGATCCAGGTGTTGCGCTTCAGCCCGCGGTTTCGGATGATGCGGTTGAAGATGCTGTCCAGCACCACCAGCATCCCCACCGGCAGAAGCTGCTTGCCAAGGTCCCGGATATCGTAGCAGAGGATACGGGCATTGGTGTCCACATTGGTGGGCTTGGCAAAGGTGTTGAGACTGCCGTCTGTAAACAGTTCGATGGCCAGCGCCACATCCTGTGCTTCCTTTTCCGGCTGGCGGAGCAGCTCGGCGTGGAAGTCCTGCAAGGTGGGGACCGCGCCGTGATAGCCGCTGCGGATATAGTCCCGGTACACCTGGGCGGTGCAGCGGTCAATGATGGACTTTTCCTTGGCAGACAGCTTGCCCGCCCCGATGAGCTGCTCACAGAGGGAAAGCAGAAATTCAGATTTCAGCACCACAGGATTCTCGCCATCGCCATAGCCCTGCTCCATATCCATGGCGTTGATATGGTTGGGCGAGGTGGCGGAGATGTTGATGACCTGCCCGCCAAGACCTTCGATGAGGGGCCGGTACTCCGATTCCGGATCGATGACGATGATATCGTCCTGCGTGGACAGCGCCAGAGACACCATCTCCTTCTTGGCGCTGAAGGATTTGCCGGAGCCGGAGACACCCAGAATGAATGCGTTGCCGTTGAGAAGCTGCCTGCGGTCCGCTACGATAAGATTTTTACTGATGGCGTTCTGCCCGTAGTACACACCGCCCCGGTCCCAGATCTCCTGGGCCTTAAAGGGCATGAGAACAGCCAGCGCTTCCGTGGTCAGGGTGCGCAGTGCATCGATGCGGCGCAGACCCAGCGGCAGCGCCGTCACCAGCCCGTCTGCCTGCTGCCAGTTCAGCGTCGTGAGTTGGCAGAGGTGCTTGCGGGCAATGGACTGGAGCGTTTCCGTGTCGCTGTCCAATTCCTCCTTGCTGTCTGCCAGATGTACCAGCGTCACCACGGCAAACATCATCCGCTGGTCGCGGGTGGTGAGATCGTCCAGCATCTCGCGGGTCTCCTTGCGCTGCTGCTCCAAATCGTAAGGTACAACGGCGGAGAAGTTATTGTTCGCGTTCTGCCGGCGCTGCCAGTTGGTCACATTGGTCTCCACACCCAGCAGGCGGTTCTGCATCTCTCGCACCGCCTCATCGGTAGGGACAGGGATGATGTCGATGGACAGCATGAGGCTGCGGTTCAGGCTGGTGAGCTCGTTGATCATGGAATCCTTGATGTAGCTGGCATACTCCTTCAGAAACAGCACCCGACCACATTTACCGCCCATGATAAAATGGTCCTTTTTGAATTCCATGCTGTCTGGGCAGATGGCATCCTTGAAGGAGCGCCCGTTCTTCATGTTCTCCCGGAGCTCAAAGCGGAACTCGCTTTCCTCACCCACACGGTAGAAATCATGCAGGATGTGGAGGCGGTCTGCCGCGTCCAGTTCCTCGCAGTGGGAGTCCATGTGGTTCAGACGGGACGATGCGTCATGGACCGTGCGGTCAAAAAACGCGCGGGCTTCCTCCACATTCTTCTTGTGGACGGACAGGGTGATGTAGCGTTCCTGCACCACGCTGTTGGATGAGTCCGTCACCTTATCCAGCAGCATGGCGTTGTATTCCTTACGTCCGCCGTCCAGATCATCTCCCTTGGGCGGGATGAGGATCTCCTGCTCAAAATTGCGCCGGTCCAGGCGCTTATTGTTGATGGTGATCTTCGTGGTGGAGCCGGTGTCCAGCGCGTTCAGCAGCTCGGAATAGCTGAGAAACATGGCCGTCTTATCCTCTTTCGAGGCGATGGCGTAGTTGATGTCGCTAAAACGCAGTGTTTTAGAATACTTGCTGCCAAATTGAAAGACCCCATCCGGCCAGATGCGGCGGATGGGGATGATGTCCTGTACAGATCTCGGTACCGTAAATCTTTCTTTGTCCTGCTTCAGTGTATTTTGCAGAGTTTTAATCAAGCTTGAGTGCCTCCTTTATCGTTGAATTTTCCAGAGCTTTGGCGTATATGTTGTCCGATTTGAACACGAGCCTGCGGGGAAACATGAATTCCGAGCGGATATACGCGAGCAGAAAGCATTCCAGCGTCATGCCGTTATACTGAAAAAAGCCGCCCAGGGCAAAGGGAAAGGCTGCAAGCACGCAGACCCAGCCGATCTCCCCATTCCCCAGCACAGGGCGCAGGCCGAAATATACGCCCACTGCCACGGCGACCGCCAGCAGTGCGAACAGCAGCTGCCGCAGAGACAGACCGAAAAACAGACTCTCCTGGTAATTTCGTACTTCTTTGTTGATGCGGACCTCCAATAGATCACCTCCGAGTTTTTTCTGAGTTTTGCTGAACAGACTCTTGCTTTGTCTGCGCAGTCATGGTACTATGCCACAAACCCGATGAAGGAGGTCGTGACACATGATCGCTTTTTTGATGATCGCCGGACTTGGCGTCCTGGCGCTTCTCTCCCGGCTGGCCGCGCTGACGCGGATGACCATCCCACTTTTGTACACCGTGTCCATGCTGACGGTGTTCCACGGCTGGTATCGCGCCCATACCGTGCTGGCAGACCGCATCCTGTTCGCTCTTGTAGGGCTGGTGGCATTGTCCTGGCTGCTTTCGCTGATCCGCTTTGTCTGCGATCTTGTTATGCAGGCACGGGATGACGCTGCCGCTATGGAGTATTTCTCCTACCGTGTTCGCAAAGCACGGGAGAACGGCGAAGACACCGTCAGCACAGAGGGGCTGTGGCGCTGATTTAGCCAAGGCCCATCAGTTCCCGAATGATCCGGTCGCTCATCTTGATCGCGCCCACCAGCACCAGCATATTGAAGATCAGTTCGCCTACATAGTTCCACACGATGGTGGCTGCGGCCAGCGTATCGTCCGCGATGGCGGGCGGCGAGGACGCGAACGCCGAAAAGATCACACAGGCCAATACGATGACACAGCCCTCCAGACAGATGGCGGCATAGCTTTTCAAAAAGGCTACGCCAATACTGCTGGAGGGCTGTCCTGCAAAGCTGGCCAAGGGCACAGGCGCGATAGCCGTCGCAATGTAGAGCTTGAAAAAACGGCTGTACACCGTCAGGATCATCACAAGGGACAGCACCCAGATAAAAAGCGAGCCCAGCAGTGTCACTGCCCACAGCGGGATGGAGTCGATAAATCCCACATCCTCGATGATGCTCACCATCTCGTCCGGCAGTGCGGTGGCCGACATGGCACTCAGTCCAGACGAGTCGATGATTGTGGTCACCATGCCCTGGGCTACCCGGAAAGCTCCTGTCATCAGCTCCATGCCCCAGCTTACCGCAGCCTGCGCCAGCACAAAGCGGATAAAGCATTTGAACGCCATCTCCGGTTTCTTCATCTCCGCAAAGCTGCCGCAGGTCTTGACTACGCCCATGACGAAGAACAACACCAGCAGCGCATAGCCGACCGCCTTCAACCCATCGTTGATATTGACGATAACGTTCCAGATACCGCCGCCCTTAAAGTTTTCCGGCGAGGTGGTGATAAGCTGCCAGATCTCCTCCAGTCTGCCGTTCCACATCTCCAGCGCAGAGTTCAGGTTGTCAATGATCCAGTTTCCACTTCCCATTCAAAATCACCTCCTGCGGGAAGAAATAAGGGGCGCAGTCTAAACGCTGCTCCCCTTATTCGATTTTCAACCGGTGATAAGGGTAAGGATTTCCTTGGTAAAGGTGATCACAATGCCGCCTGCTACGGTGAGCATACCGTTGGCTCGCTGGGATGGATCATGGCTCTTGAGAGACAGACCCACCTGCAGGATGCCGAAGCCCAGCAGAATAAGGCCAATGGCACGGATCAGCGAGAAAATGAAATCAGACAGGTTGTTGACCACCGTCAGCGGGTCATCTGCCGCCAGCGCAGGCACTGCGGTGGCGACCAGAAGCAGAGTAACGCAGGCAAACACGGAATAGACGCGCTTTGCCTTTCTCTCGAAATTTTTGTTGTTCAAATCATGTTTCATGCTGCAGCATTCTCCTTTTCATTGTCAAATTCAATCTGGAACAGCGGCTTTCCCGGAATGGGAGGTTCCACCGTTCCGTGGTGGATGTAGGGCGGCCCGCCGCCGTCCATCGTATAGCGGATGGCAGGATGCTCCATGAGCTCATACTTTTCGTCCATCACCGGCCGTGTACCGCGGATGAACAGAATACAATACCGGTTATCCAGCATCCGCACCTCGTCCGGCGTCAGCAGTTCCCGTCCGCTCATCTGGAAGTTGGTGGAGTAGGAGCCGGAGCGTCCCTTCGTCTGCCCATGGGTCTTGGTGTCGATGGTGGACTTGCCCAGGGCCTCCGAAATGTACTTGTGGGTGCTTGCCTCGTTGCCGCCGAGATAGAGCAGCGTGTCCGAGTTGCCGGGGATTGTTTCCCAGGAATCCTTGTAGAGTTCCTTGATCTGCGCCATGTTCTGGATGATCGTGCTGCACGAAATGTTGCGGGAACGCATGGTCGCCAGTTCCCTTGGGAGCCCAGGCAGGTTGACGGACGGCGCTTCGTCGAGGATGAAGTGGACATGACACGGCAGTGCGCCATGGTGCAGCTGGTCTGCACAGTAGTAAAGCGTCTGGAATATCTGGGAGTACAGCAGGCTTACCAAAAAGTTGAAGGTCGTATCATTATCCGGGATCACGGCATAGAGGGCGCACTTTTTCTCGCCCAGTGTGTACAGGTCCATATCGTCATGGTCCGTGATCGCCTTGATCTGCGGCAGGTTGAAGGGAGCCAGCCGCACAGCGGCGCTGATCAGGATGCTTTTTGCCGTCTTACCGGCGGCCTGCTTGAATACCCGGTATTGCCGCAGCGCGACGCTCTCCGGATCTTCATGCTCTATGGCACGAAATAGCAGATCCAGCGGCGAAATGTACTCATCGTCATCCTCTCGGACCTCAGCATATTCCAGCACCCGCATGACCATAGAGAAATTCTGTTCATACTCCGGGGCCTCCTGGAACAGCATGAGGATGATGGCCTGCAGCAGTGCTGTCTCGGACTTCGACCAGAACGGATCGGACTCGTGACTACCCTTGGGCGTCGTTGCCTGGATCAGCGTGTTGACCAGCTTCAGCGCGTCTTTTTCATCCCGCAGGTAGCGGAACGGGTTATAGCCGTCCGACTGCGACAGATCCACCAGATCCAGCACTCGGATGTCGTATCCCTGCCGTTTCAGATACCCTCCGGTGGCGGTCAGCACCTCCATCTTCGGGTCCGTGATCACATAGTTGCTGTTTGCTTCCAGAATGTTGGGCTTGACATAGCCGCGGGTTTTGGCCGCGCCGCTGCCGCCAATGACCAGCACATTCAGTGAGCGCCGGTGCTTGTGGGTATCCAGCCCCAGCCGCACATGGCGGGTGAGGATCTTGTTCTGCTTTTGACGGAACTGCGCGTTGAGCTGCCGGGGAGAGCCCCATGCGGCGGAGCCGTGTTCCTCTCCGTCCCGTGTTCTGCCCTGTCCGGAAGCATAGAGACACAGCCCCATGAGATATGCGCCGGTGCAGACGAGAATGGAGAACAGGCTCTTGTCTGTCCATTGGATCTGGAAGGGTTGTTCCAGCGCGGCAGTTAAGTTTGATAGCAGCTCCGGCAGACCGCCGCCAAGGGACTGGGCGATCAGCAGCGCCGCCCATATCACAGGGATATAGAGGAACAACGCAAGTACCAGATCCGTTGTTTGGGATGCCTTTTTCAGCCGCATC
>OGZA01002452.1_pt1 | contig 11405 bp, 4 predicted proteins | sample 1576591 | NCBI WGS metagenome assembly OGZA01 (sample SAMEA3541565, study PRJEB24748) | human gut metagenome | biome: human gut; feature: human-associated habitat; material: faeces | place: China | collected 2012
CACCGGCGTCTGGTACATCGCCTCCGTCACCGGTGACGTGCAGCAGGTCATGGCCAACGTCCGCGCGCTGGACAACGTGGTGCTGGCGGAGTACGACTACATGTACGCCGCCGCCGACACCACCCTCATCGACAGCGACACCGTGGCCGAGGCTGTGCAGGGCAACGCCAGCTGGCAGGATCAGTGGTACCTGCGCAGCGGCAACCTGCAAAAGAGCTGGGATCTCCTGCGCACCCGCGGCATCGCCGCCGGCGGCGACAGCAGCGTGGTGGTGGCCGTCATCGACACCGGCGTGGACTACACCCACGAGGATCTCAAGGACAACATCTGGGTCAACACCAAGGAGATCCCCGGCAACGGCATCGACGACGACGGCAACGGCTGCATCGACGACGTCTACGGCGTCGATCTGGAGACGGGACGCGACAGCGGCATGGACGACAACGGCCACGGCACCCACGTGGCCGGCATCATCGCCGCCGCCAACAACCACATCGGCGTGGTGGGTCTGGCCTACAACGTGAAGCTCATGCCCATCAAGGCGGGCATGGCCAGCGGCTTCTTCAACCAGTCCCAGATCGCCAAGGGCATCCTCTACGCCTACAACAACGGCGCGGACGTCATCAACATGTCCTTCGGCGGCAGCGCCTCCACCATCGCCGTGCAGGAAGCGCTGGAGACGGCCTACACCCGCTGCGTGCTGGTGGCCGCCGCCGGCAACGACGCCATGCCCAACGAAGGCCGTCCCATCACCGCGCCCACCTATCCCGCCGCCCTGTCCTACGTCATGGGCGTCATGAGCGTGGACATACGGGGCGTGGAGAGCGGCTTCACCAACTACGACGTGGCGGCCTACTCCTCCGTGGAGTACGAGGTCTACGCCCCGGGCAGCCAGATCCTCAGCACCATCCCCGGCAACCGCTACGCCACATGGAGCGGCACCTCCATGGCCGCCCCCTATGTGTCCGCCATGGCCGCCCTTCTGCGCAGCGCCTACCCGGACACCAACACCTATCCCACCAAGTTCATCTACGGGCAGATCGCCGCCACCGGCGGCCGCAGCGCCATCTGCTGCGACCCGGAGCACCACGGCCTCCACAACCTGCCCAGGATCGTGGATATCTACAACGCCCTGACCCAGCTGCCTAAGCCGGAGGTCAGCGCCGCCGACTTCCTCGTCTTTGACGACAAGTCCCTCAGCGACCAGAACAACGGCGACGGTGTCATCGACGCCGGCGAGACCGTCGCGCTGGCCTTCACCCTCCGCAACCGCTGGGGTGCCGCCAAGGACGTCACCCTCTCGCTGGACGCCAGAAGTCAGGCGGGCATCGACTGCCCGTATATCCAGTTCCTGACCAATAACGTCAACTACGGCAATGTGGGCACCTACGCCAGCATCGACTACGGCAAGACGAAGGAGGGCACATTCGTCACCGGCGTGGACGCCGACAAGTCCCTGCTGGTGAAGATCGCCGACGACTGCCCCAACGACTACATCATCGCCCTGAACATCACCGTCACCGCGAAAAACGATCTGGACGCGGACGATACGAAGGTCTATTCCAGCGAAGCCAAGACCACCATCAACGTCCGCCGGGGCACCATCCTGCCCAGCATCATCACCGAGGACATGACCCTCACCAAGGATCACTATTACATCCTGCCCAACGCCACCCTCATTCAGGAGGGCGTCACCGTCACCGTGGAGCCGGGCACCCAGCTCCAGTTCTGGACGGACGATCCCCACGACGCCTACGCCGACACCGCCATCACCTATCTCAAGGTGGACGGCACCCTGCTGTGCCAGGGCACCGAGGACGCGCACATCCGCATGTTCCCCAGTGAGCTGATGGACAGATACCGTGTACAGGTGTATCGTGGCAGCAAAGGCACCGTCAAGCTGTACTATACCGATGTGGTGAACCCGTATCTGCGAGCTGACAATCAGAGTTTGGGTATTACCTACGCCGAAAACTGCGAATTCAGCCAGAATTATAGAGCGGAACCGCTCTATTATCGCTCTCTCAGCGGTGGAATGGTAGGTACTGGGCAAGATTGGGGTATTTTACACGCTGATACTGCCAAGGACTGCGCCTTCTATAAGCTGGGTGGATATCAAAGCTATTACATGTTCAACGTTGAATCCCCCTGTGATGGCTGTATCTTTGTGGATAGTGCCGTTAACCTGAGCAGCTCCCGCGAATACACCAACTGCGTCTTCTACGGCAACAGCAACTATCTGGGGGAGAATAGCGGCTATGTCAGCAGCTATACAGCCTACGGCATAGAAAAACTGTTTAGCCAGCGCGTGATTACTGACCCGGCCACCGGGACCTCCTATGCAGCGGTTGGCTGCGGAAGCAGCAAGGTGGCGGCTCGTTTGGCAGAGTACATGGGCGGTCAGCTTTGCCGCGCGGAGACAGAGGAAGAAATGGCATTTCTGCGGGAAAACATGTCGAATAGTATTGTTGTGCGCGAAGATTATATGGAGTTCCTTGGCTATGATAGCGGCACATACCGCCAGGTTATCCTGCTGGAATTCCCCGACACCACCGTCACCGATATCACTCTGCCGGAATCCGAGATCACCCTGGACACCGGCATGACAAAGCAGCTGCTGCCGGAGGTGGCTCCCGTGAAAACGGCGCTGGTGGCCGACCTGAAATACACCTCTCTGGATGAGAGCGTTGTCACCGTCAGCGACACCGGCCTCATCACCCCCGTGGCCGCCGGCGGCACCCTGGTGCGCGTCAGCAACGCCGACGGCTCCGTGTACAGGGACGTGGCCGTCCATGTGGCCGACTGCGTGCCTCTGGAGAGCCTGACCCTCAACGAGGACGCCCTCCGCCTGCCCGTGGGTGCCTCTGAAAAGCTGACCCCCGTGCTTGCCCCTGTGGACACCACCCGCACCGGCGTGGTCTATGAGAGCGCCAATGAGAACGTGGCCACCGTGGATAGGGACGGTACCGTACACGCCGTGGCCGTGGGTACCGCCGTTATCACCGCCCGCCCCGCCACGGGTGAGGACTTTGCCGCGTCCATCACCGTCACCGTGGTGCAGCCGGCGGAGAGCATCTCTTTTGCGGAGAGCTTCTACGTCACCACCATGGAGCAGACGGATGACGACCTGAAGCTGACCTTTACCCCGGCCACCGCCACCGAGCGGGACGTCACATGGGAGTCCTCCAATCCGGATGTCTGCGAAATGGGTGCGGACGGCCAGCTCATCAAGCATAAGAACGGCGCCGCCACCCTCCGCGCCACCCTTGTGGGCGCCGATCTGTCCGCCGAGCTTGTGGTCTGCATCTCCGATGCGGCGCCGTCCACCCAGGTGGAGGATATACAGTATTTCGCCAGAAATAAAAGTACGTATTACGCCCGGCTCAGCGACGGGACCCTCTGGCGCTGGGGCGAGGGCTATATGACGCCCCAGAAGCTGAACTTCTCCGATGTGGACGACTTTGCGGTAGACAGCTATTACGAATATGGCATCTACATCCTCTCCAACGGTACGCTGCAATACTACAATATGGACGGCACCGTGACGGCCAACAACTTTAACTACGGCAAGCCCATGACCGGCGTGAAGAAGATCGCCACGCGTAATAACGGGGTGGCTTCTCAATGTAGGTACTATGCCCTGAAGCAGGACGGCTCTGTCTGGGCGTGGGGCGATAACGGGTCTGGCCAGCTGGGCGACGGTACCACCACGAATCGCAGTCAGGCGGTGCAGACGGACATCTCCGAGAAGGTCGTGGACGTGATCGGCCGATCTGATTACACCGTATTCCTGACCGAGAGCGGCAAGCTGTACGGCGCGGGAGAGGGCTTCGGTACCACGCCGGTGCTGCTTACCGACGGTGTCAGCGCCATTGTCGAGGATTATAGCGATGCTGGGCGCTTTACCGCTCAAAAGGGACAGACCCTGTACTACTATGTTAGAGGCAGTGTGGAGCGTACCGTCCCTGTCCGGGGCAGCGGCCAAGCGGTCGGTTACTACAACGATTTCTACATGCAGGACGGCAGCGTGTTTGGCAAAACGACCAGCGGCAGCGGCAATGACTACGGTCAGCTGGGTGTAGGCGATACGGAATACCACAATGGCTACGTCCAGATGAAGAAGATCACCGGCGCCCGGCAGGTGTGGAATTTCGAGTATACCACCTTCATCCAGACCGATGACGGCTTCTACGGCACAGGCCGCAACGATAATCGTGCGCTGGCAAACCTGACCACGGAAAACAGCACTGTGCCCGTGCGCATCTTCTTCGGCCTGCAGGCCAACGAGGAACCCTTCCGCTTGGAGCAGACCAACATCACCAACGATATTCTCGCGGATAGCGACCTCGTGCTGGATTTCAGCGAGTCGCTCCTCAAGGCCGATAACTTCGGCGCCATTGCCCTCAAGGACGGCAGCGGCGAGCTTGTCTCCCTCCGCCGCACCCTCCATCTGGATAAGCTGACCCTCACCCCCGTCTCCGGCTTCACCGACGGCATGTCCTATACCCTGACTCTCCCCGCCGGTGCCCTCCAGACCAAGTTCGGTGCCGCCAGCGAGGCAGTGGAGCTGACCTTCACCTACCAGACCCCCGCCCCGGTGGAGGAGGACAGCCTCACCCTCGGTAAGACCGTCCTCACCGGTGTCATTTCCCCGGAAAGTGGTACAAAAGTGGATTTAGGTGAAATTAAAGAGGCTTTTAAACTTGAATTCAAGTGCGTTTCTAACCCCGATGCAAGTATCACCTGGACAGTGGCGGATAACACGGTCGCAATGGTAGAAAATGGCAATTTAATCGCCCTTTCCACCGGCTGCACCACCGTCACCGCCGCCCTCGACGGCACCGATCTTGCGGCCACTGCCCTGCTTTACATCAGCGAGGATGCGTCCGTAACCGTAACAAAATCCGCGCAAAATGGCTCGGAAAGCACTGTTTTATTCAGCAACGGCGCACTTTTTGCCCTGCATGCTGACGGCACGACCCAGCAGCTTTTCGCCGACGCTGTGGACTTCCACTGGGACGGCGGAGCCCTCTGGGTCAAGACCGCCAACGCCCTCTACCGCGACGGCGAGCTAACAGAGGATTTGCCAATTTCTGTCAAATATACCAATTTGCTCTCCCGCACCTCCGACACGGTTTTAGTCGGCTCCCAGACCCTGATCCTGACCGCCGACAAGACCCTCTGCCAGGGCGAAAACCTCAGTAATATAGCCATTTCCGGCGGTTCGGCGAGCGCTGTCACCTCCGGCAATCAGCTGCTCATCACCCCCTCCGCCCCCCTCATTTCCGGCACTTCCTACACCGTAACGATTCCCGCAAATTCCATTTCCACCTACTTCAGCGCGCCCAACGAGGAGATCACTTTTACCTTTATTTATCTGGATACCCTGGCCGCTGACGCCGGTGACGGCAAGACCGTTCTGGCAAGCGGCGCCGTGTCCGACAACGAGGCCGCAGCCGCCCGCGCGTGGACGCCCGAGCGCCTGACCGCAGGCTGGAAAGCCTTCTGCGACAAGGGCTACGACACTTTGTTCTACGGCAACGCCATCCTCAACCGCTTCACGGAAAACAACGTGGAGAAGTGGCTGCGCATCACCGCGCCCAGCGCCAGCAGCTACGTCCGCTACGGCATCGGCGGCAACTACTGGGGCACCGAGGGACTCAGTGATAAGACCAAAAAGGAGGCCATCAACAAGCAGATACTGGACTTCGATGACTACCAATCCATGGCCGACCTGAACGAGGGCACCATTCTGGAGACGATCCCCGAGACGGTGTGGCCGGTGGTGCGCTCCGTGTCCCTGCGGGACGCCAACGGCGAGGCGATCACCACCGTGGGCGCGGGCAAGACCACGTTCACCGTGACCTTCAACCGGGATATGGACACCGAAATGCCCTTGCAGGTGCGCTTTGGCAGCAGCTATCCCTATGCTGACTTCGAGGTGGCCGGGCAGTGGCTGGACAGCCGGACGTGGGAGGGCTCCACCACCATGACTTCCCTGATTGCCAACGGCATCCAGTACTGGTCCATCGCCAACGGACGCTCCGCCGAGGGGCACCTGAAGCTCTACAAGGACTGGGGACGCTTCAGCTTCAACATCGACACCTCCTCCGCGCTGGCTATGACCATGCAGGCCGAGGCCGCCGATGACGGCGTGATCCTCACCTGGGCGCAGGACGACTTCGACACGCTGGCAGGCTACAACGTCTACCGCTGCGACAGGGAGGACGGCCAGTACGCCAAGCTGAATACCTCCATCATCCCGGCGGATGTCAAGACGTTCACCGACACCAACGTGACCCCCGGCCAGATGTATTACTACAACTTCACCGTGGTCAAGACGGATCTGAGCGAGTCCGACACTTCCGGCAAGATCTCTGTCCGCGCCAAGGACACCATGGCACCCAACATCTATCACGACGGCGTGTACAGCGCCTTTACCGGCAGCAAGTTGATCATCAGCGCCACCGCCAACGACAACCTGCAGATCGACAAGGTGGAGCTGTTCTACCGCGTCACCGGCACGGAGAGCTGGAGAGTGGTGACTATGACCGCCGTCAATGACCGGTATTCCGCCGTGATCCCGTCCTCCGACGTGACCACCGACGGACTGGAATACTATATCCGCGCCTTCGATGGCGTGAACTACGCCTATAAGGGAACGGCGGAGCAGCCCTATGCCATCACGGTCAGCGAGGCCGTGGACCGCAGCGCTTTGGGCGACGTCAACGGTGACGGCCAGATCAACGTGCTGGATGCGCTGATGGTGCTGCAGGCCATCAACGACCGGCTGAATCTGGACGCGGAGCAGTTCGCCCGCGCCGACCTGAACGGCAATAAGACACTGGAGGCTGTGGAGGTGCTGACCATTTTGCAGTACGCCAACGGCATCATCGGCTCCTTGACGCTGTAAGGGGGCTGTTTCATGAGAGCAAAACGCGCATCCCGGCGCGCAGCGGCACTGTTGTGTGCCGCTGCGCTGCTGGTGAATCTGATCTCCACCGCATGGGCGGCCAGCGCCTTCCTGCGGGTGGGCAGCGCCTCCGCCGCGCCCGGCGAGACGCGCTCCGTGTATGTCAGCGGCTCCAATCTGGACAAGCTGGCCGGTGTGCAGGGCATCGTGTCCTATGACAGCGCGGCGCTGGAGCTGACCGGCGCGGCGATGGTGGGAGCTTTTTCCGCCCTGGGGACGGTGAACACAGAGACGGCCGGACAGGTGTCCTTCAACGGCGCCTGTCTGGACGGCATATCCGGCTTCCAGAATATCCTGCGGCTGGATTTCCGCGTGCGGCCGGACGCCGCAGCCGGGGAATATCTGCTGGATATTCTGATCGAAAACGCCTACAACACCGGACTGGGCACCGTGTCGTTGAGCGGCGCGCCCGGCGTGTTCACGGTGACGGAGCCGCAGACCACCACCAAGACGCTGTATTTTTACAGCGGCAGCAGCGTGTCCACGCTGCACAAGGGCGAGCAGGTGAGCATCACCGCCTGCACCTATGGCAGCCAGGGGCTGGCTGCCGGCAAGCTGGAATTCCGCTATGACGCCGCGCTGTTCACCTGCGTGGCGGCGGAGCCGCTGTCCGCACTGTCCGGGGCGATGAAGTCGCTGGACACCAGCCGGGCGGGGTATGTGTCCGCCGCCTTTGCGTCTGAGGAGGAGATACCCGGCGGCGAGCTGCTGCGGCTGACGCTGGAGGCGGTGGCCGACGTGGACGCGGATACCTCCGTGACCTTCGCGGCCTCCGAGCTGTACGACACGGCGCTGGCCGCCATGAACGGCGTCGGCTTCACCCGGGCGCTGACCCTGCGCAGGGCAGAGGTAACGCCGGAGGTGCCCGCCCTGCGGGTGACCATGCCCGCCGCTGCCCGCACCAATGAAGCCATCACCGCCGTGGCCACGCTGGACAGCGGCAGCGGTCTGGCAGCCGCTGATTTCTGCATTTCCTACGACACGGCGCTGCTGGCATGCACCGGCGTGAAGGTGAGCGCGGGTATGGAGAGTGTGGACGGCGTGTGTATCGAGACGAATCCACATATTGACGGCGGCCAGGTGAAATTCACCTTTATCTGCGCAAAGGGTTTTGCGGATGGGGCGGAGCTGGTGACCATGACATTCCAACCGAAGAAGGAGGGAGCTGTCACCCTGACGCCCACCGTTACTACATTGGCTGTCGGTGCTGACCGCCAGCCCATCACGCTGGATATGTGCGCTGCGTCCTGCGAGGTGAAGGATCCCTTTTTTACGGTGATATTCCGGAATGAGAATGGTGAGGTTCTTTCACAGCAGTCCGTCCGCTACCGCACCGCGGCCACGCCGCCGGACGCGGTAAAAGCGCCGGACGAGGCGCATCACTATGAACTGGCCGGGTGGGGCGGCGACTATTCCAGCATCACCGCCGACGCGGAGTTCACCGCGCGGTACACGGCCATCCCTCACACCGAGGTTGTGGACAAGGCCGTGGCACCGACGTGTACCGAGACGGGCTTGACGGAAGGAAAGCATTGCTCGGTTTGTAGTGCGGTGCTGGTGGAGCAGGAAATCGTTCCGGCGCTGGGATTCACCGTTTCCGGGTCTGTTGACGGTGCCACGGACAATGCCATGGTCACGCTGCTGAAGGATGGCGTCGTAGCGGCACGGGGTGACGTGCGGGCGGACGGCGGTTTCCTGCTGTCCGGGCTGCGGATCGGCGCGGGGACGTATACGCTGCGGGTGGACGGCGACGGCTGCGTGGCGTGGGAAATGCCCGTTGCCCTGTCCGATGACAGCGGCAGCGCCAATGTCGCCTGTTTGCTGCTGCGCATTGGCGATGTCAACGGCGACGGCACCGGCGCGGAGGACGCGCTGCAATGCACGCTGGATCTGCAGACGCTGTACGACTATCTTGCGCTGCGGCAGGTGCCCGGTTCGTTCTGCGACAGCGCTGATGCGGCGCGGAATGAGCTGCTGGTACGGTATTTCCTGCGGCTGGCCGATGTCAACGAGGACGGGCAGGTGGACATTCTGGACTATCAGCGGCTGTATTTGCTGGCGAGGAATGGCTGCTGAACATACGCAAATGCAAAAGGCGGTGCCCTGTGGGGCGCCGCCTTTGTGTGTGATAGGGTTTTGTTTTTGGGGTGCAGGGAGGGACGTCGAGGACGCCGTCCCCTACGAGACGGGACGTCGAGGACGCCGTTTCCTACGAGACGGGACGGCGGGGGCACCGTTCCCTACGAGACGGGACGGCGGGGACGCCGGTTCCTGCGCGTTACAGGTGCTTTTCGGGGGTCTGCATGTCGCGGGCGATCTGCTTGGCGTAGCGCTCCTCCTCGCTGAACACGCAGCCGCAGTATTTCTGCATGTACAGCCCCAGCTCCCGCGCCTCCTGCTGCCCCTGACGGAAGCCGGGGCGGAAGTCGCGGTAGAGAAACGCCACGCCGTAGCGCCGCGCCATCTCCTCCGCCGTCTGGCGCAGCAGCTCGTGGTTCTGGTAGGGGCTGACGAAGAGGGTGCTGGAAAAGCTGTCGAAGCCGTGCAGGGCGGCGTAGCGGGCGGTCTGCTCCAGCCGCAGGCCGTAGCATTTGCCGCAGCGGTGGTCGATGTCATCCGCCACGGCGCGGCAGAACTCCCGCAGGCCGTAGTCCTCCTGCACGATCAGCTCCACGCCCACGGAGGGGGCGTAGGCCATCAGCGTGTCGCGGCGTGCCTTGTATTCCTGATAGGGGTGGATGTTGGGGTTGTACCAGTAGGACACCGGCTCGATGCCCTCCGCCCGGAGCAGCTGGATGCAGGCCACAGAGCAGGGCGCACAGCAGGTGTGCAGCAGCGTTTTGGTCATTTGTCTTTCCTCTTTTTGAAGGGTATGTGCAGCAGCTCCTTCAGCGGTCTGGCGGCGCGGGCGCGGGGCTGCATCAGGGACAGGAAGCGGGCGCAGACCTGGCGGAAGGGCTCCTGCTCCAGGGCGTCGAAGAATTTTGTGCGGTCTACGGACACCGGGGCGGGGGAGCGCAGCGCCTGATCCGCCACCACCGCCTCGGCCAGATCGAACCGGCGGCGGTGCAGGGGCAGGGAGTCGAAGATCTGGGCGCCCTTGGCGGTGTTTACCAGCAGCAGGGACATGCCCAGCTGCTTTTCCTGGGGGGAGATGTTGCCGCCGGTGATGTCGCACAGGGTCAGGTCGCCGGTGCGGTCGGTGCTGGTGTAGCCGCAGGTGTGGCAGGCGGGGCGCAGGAACAGGCCGCGGGTGATGCCGCGCCCCAGCTCCGAGCGCAGCAGCGGCGCGTCGTACTGCCCGCCGTTTTCAAAGGAGACGTGGAAGCGGCGCACGCTGTCGCCGCTGAGCTTGCCGCAGAAGTCCACGGTCAGGGGACGCTGCTGCTTCACATAGGCCATGGAGCGCACCAGCTTTTCCCAGATGCCGGGGCTGCACACGCCGCTGCAGGCCACGTCGCAGGTGATGAGCCGCTCCGGGTGCTCGCCCAGATAGCGGTACAGGCCGTCCACCTGACAGGGGGTGCCGGAGAACAGCACCTGCCGCCCCTGATCCAGATACAGGCGCGCCTGCTGGTAGCTTTCGCCCACGTCGCTCTGCACGGGCTTGGCGCCCCGGAGACGGGGCAGGTCGTGGAGGTTTTTCACGGCGATATGGCTGACCTTCAGCCCATCGTCCAGCGCCGCGCCGAACACCACGCCGCCGCCCTCCAGCACATACTCCGCCAGGGCGGAGAAGGCACCGCCGGCGGTGGAGCGGCGGCGCACGTCCTCATCACCGTTCCATACAGCGAAGGCGGCCGGCTCTGTGCGGGGCTCCCGCTGCTTCAGAACGGGGCAGATGTGGGTGCAGTGGCCGCACTGGACGCAGCCGTCCGTCACCTGCGGGTAGAGGAAGCCCTCCCGATCCGGGATCATGCGGATGGCACCCTTGGGACAGCCGTTGCAGCAGGCGGCGCAGCCGGTGCAGCGCTCATGGGGCGCCAGCTGGGGCGCGGTATTCAACTCGGTCATGGCGGCTACCTCCTGAATTATGCATATAGCACCATTTTACCACATGGCAGGAAAAAGCACAAGTGCGGGGAACTGTCCGTTTTTCGGGACAGTACTCCTGGTATGATGGGTACAGTCAAGAAAAGCAGGAGCCAGGAACATACAGGAGGTGCTTTATGTATAAGTTTTTCGATTATCTGCTGCCCGATCTGCCGGTAAAGGCCATCGGCGAGCTGGCGGGCTATATCCGGCGGTTTACGGCCATGCAGCGCAGCGACATTCCGGTGGAGGGACACATGGGGGACGTGGCGTTCTGCGCCACCCAGCAGCCCTCCGGCGACGTGCGGGTACACTGGGTGCAGGTGGCGCGGCAGCGCATCCCGGTGGATGCCACGGTGTGAGAGGGGAATAGGAAGCGCCCCCGGCTAAGGCCGGGGGC
>OGZA01002456.1_pt1 | contig 11399 bp, 9 predicted proteins | sample 1576591 | NCBI WGS metagenome assembly OGZA01 (sample SAMEA3541565, study PRJEB24748) | human gut metagenome | biome: human gut; feature: human-associated habitat; material: faeces | place: China | collected 2012
TGCAATAAACGACACCTTTTGCAGTTTGCAGTTGTTGCAGTTTGCACTTTGCGCTTACATAGGATTTCTGCAAAACTGCAATAAGTGCAAGTTGCATGGACTGCAATAACAAAACAAAGAAGTATGGCTGAATATAGATTTTCTCTTCAAAAATATAAGCGTGGTTCAAAATTTTCATGCCCGAAGTGTGGAAAGAAGCAATGCTTTGTCAAGTACATAGATAGTCAAGGAGAAATAACTTTTCCTGATTATGTAGGCAGATGCGACCATGAACAATCTTGTCAATACCATTACACTCCATCAGATTATTTTCATGATAACCCAATGGTGATGGATTACAAAAAGGATGATTTCGTTGAAGTCGACAAGCCTAAGTCTCATTTGCCATCTCCTACCTCTTTTGTTGACAATGAACTAATGGAACGTACTCTTACCAACTATGGCATGAATCCATTGTACATTTACCTATCCGGAGTATTGGGCAAAGACGAGACTTCCCGGATATTCCAACTGTATCATGTTGGTACATCAAAGAAGTGGGGCGGTTCTACCGTCTATTGGCAAATTGATTGGCAGGGTAATGTACGAACAGGAAAAATAATGTTGTATGATTCAAAAACAGGACATCGGATAAAAGAGCCAAGAAGTTATATAAGTTGGGTACATACGGAACTAAATTTCCAAAATTACCATTTGAAGCAATGTCTGTTTGGCGAACATCTGTTGTCTGATAATCCGATCAAACCAGTAGCTATTGTGGAAAGCGAAAAATCCGCTTTGGTAGCGACCCATTATATGCCGGAGTTTATATGGTTGGCTACCGGTGGAATGCACGGATGTTTCAAGCCTGATGTGATAAGTATTTTGAAAGGAAGGCCAGTTATGCTATGCCCAGACTTGGGAGCAAAAGAAGTTTGGCAAACCAAAATGCCTTTGCTTACTTCCGTATGTTCCAAAGTTGTATTGAGTGATAGTCTGGAACAATGCGCTACAGATGAACAACGAAAAAAAGGATTGGACATTGCAGATTTCCTTCTGATGAAAGATACTCCGCAAATAATACTCTCCAAAATGATACAACGTAATCCGGCTTTGCAGATGCTCATTGATGAATTGAAATTGGAGTTAGTGGATGTAGAACAGATGTAATAAAAAGATGAATAGGACAGCTCGCTGTCTTTGGGAAAGGGTTTGTAAAATCCCGTAGCTTATTAGGGCATTTTCACCGCTTTCACTCTCCTAGTGGCAGTAAAAAAGCCCATAAGCGGAGGGATACCCTCTCGACACCCGGATGCCTGTGGCACAAAAGGCGGGATTTTACAACCAAAGAATCAGTGTATAACAATAAAAGGAAATAAGATATGAGTAATACGCAATACGCAGTCTGCCACCTTCAACGTGGCAGTGGTAATGATTCTGGTATGTCATGCCATATAGAAAGGAAGGATGCCAAGAGGGAAAAATATGTACCCATCAATGCCGATGCAAATAGGACGCACCTCAATCGGGAACTGGTTGTATTTCCTGCCGGGGTGAAGAACCGGACGGATGCTATACAACATCGGATAGACCATGCCAGACTGCATCGCAAGGTTGGCAAGAACCAGACGAAAGCCATCCGCATTATCTTGACCGGAACACATGAACAGATGATGAAGATTGCCAAGGAAGGTAAGTTGGATAATTGGATAGATGCCAATCTAAAATGGCTGAAAAATACTTTCGGAAGCGAGAATCTTGTTTCTTGTGTATTGCACATGGACGAGAAAACTCCGCACTTGCATGCCACAATCGTACCCATTGTAACAACAGAACGACTTCGTAAAAAGCGTGAGGGTGAGAAGAAGTACGCAACAAAGTCCGGGGCACGCCTATCGGCAGATGATGTTATGCGACGTAGCAAACTGCACGAATACCAGAACAGTTATGCAGCAGCCATGAAGCCATTCGGATTGCAGCGTGGCATTGTCGGTTCTACAGCAAAACATCTGGCAAATTCAGAATACTATAAACGGCAAATAAATCGGTATGAGGAAGACATCGCCAAATTGCAGGCAGACATTGAAAAAGCACAAGAGGGGAAAAACACAATCCTTTCGTGGTTCGGCAAGGGGGATTTGGCTAAAGCGAAAAAAGAGCTTGCGAGTAGGGATGAGCAGATTGCCAAACTCAAAAATCAGATTAAAACCCTAATGTCTGAAAAGTCTCAACTGAAAGAAAAACATAGGGAAGAGATTGAACAATTAAGGAACGGCTATCAGAAAGAGATAGACAAGGCTATACGTATGGCAGAAAAAACAGGCCGACAATCCAAAGCAAAGGATTCTGTTATAGAAAAGTTGAATCTACGCATTGACCAGCTCGACCGTAAGGCTAACCCTCAGCGTTACAGTCTGTCATCCGGGGCGGAACTTATCCACCATTTCATTCCCAATTATAATAAGCCCAGTCTGCATATTTGGACACAGGTAGGTAATGAGAAATACGACTCTATAAAACATGTTGATTGGCTCAATCCGATATGGGAAAGTTTCACCAAAGACGAAGCTACCATCTATGAATTGATAAATGATGTGTTTGAGCCTCAGGAACAGGTCAATGAAGCACAAGCCAACCTACTTGGAGTGGCTTTTGAACTTGCCGCAGGTGGTCAGGCGCAAGTCCATGTCGGAACTGGTAGCGGAGGTTCATCCTCTGAACTCCCTTGGGGAGAACAGAAGACGAAAAACTCACAGCAACGCAGATAAATTGCCTTTACCAAGTTATAATCTTATCCACAATTTCCTGTTGCTCGGCACTGCTACGCCTCAAATAAATACGAGTGGTTTCAATGCTTTCATGCCCCATCAGGTCGGCAAGTAAAGAAATATCGTTGAACTTCTCCAAGAAATTCTTGGCAAAGCGATGGCGGAACGAATGAGGATAAACCACTTTCTCGTTCAAACCATATTTTGTGGCATAGTTTTTTAACTGTTGGGCAATACCTCTGGTGGTGATACGCTCGCCAAAGCGATTGAGGAATAGATAACCGCTTGTACGATTGGTGCTATTGAGCCACTCCGTAGCTTCCTTGCGGAGTGATTTAGGAATATAGATACGACGTATCTTGCCACCTTTGGTATAGATGTCAAAATAACCTATCTGCACGTGTTCCACCTTCATTTGTATTAGTTCACTGACTCGTGCACCTGTAGCAGCAAGGAAACGAACTACGAAATACCATTCTTGGTTTTCTTCCTTTTTTAGTTTGTTTTTCAGAAAAGCGTAGTCGGCATTGCTGATTACATTTTCCAGATAACTACGCTGTTGTACCTTGACGGATTTTAATCTCAAACGAGATTTATTCATATAGTCAAGATACTTGTTCATTGCCTGAATACGTAGATTTACGGTTTTAGGCTTGAATTTTTCAATGAGATAAGTCTTATAAACAAGCAGGTTGCGCTTGTTCAGTTCCTTATGTCGGGAATAATACTCTTTTACGGCATATAGATAAGCCGCAATCGTGTTCTCCGCCATATTCCCTTGACGAAGATACGTTCCAAAATTTTCAATGTTCATGTCTGATACATTATTAGTTAAACAATTCACTATCATTAATAATGTATGGTATTTACAAATTCATTGAGTTCCTATTATGAGAAGTTTCTCGCTACGGGGGAAGTGAAATGTATTGATGAGGAGATTCCGTTTGAGATTCCAAAGGGATGGGAATGGAGTAAACTGTCAAATGTTATAGAACTGCTATCAGGGCAAGACTTTATTCCTGAAAAGTATAATTCGAGTAATCAAGGAATTCCCTATATTACAGGAGCAAGTAATATTGTGAATGGGAATTTGGTAATAAATCGTTGGACTGAAACTCCTACGGTAATAGGAAAATTAGGAGATTTACTTATTGTTTGTAAAGGTTCAGGAGTTGGGAAAATGTGCATCTGTAATGTAGATAAAATACATATTGCTAGACAAATTCAAATTATTAGAAATTTCTCCAATGCGATAAGTCTATCATATGTTAAATCTGTAGTTGAAGCTAATTTGCAAACGATAATTTCTAATGCACAAGGTGTTATCCCTGGAATTAGCCGTGAGCATATATTAAATCTTCTAATTCCACTTCCACCTACTAACGAGCAATATGAAATAGATAAAAAACTTCAAGAAATATTACCTGTTATCGATCGATATGCAAAATCTCAAGAGACATTAGATAAATTAAATGTAGAGCTTCTAGGAAATCTCAAAAAATCCATCCTACAAGAAGCTGTTCAAGGTCGGCTTGTACAACAAATAGCAGAAGAAGGAACTGGCGAAGAGTTACTTGAACAGATAAAATTGGAAAAGCAGCAACTCATTAAAGAAGGCAAGTTGAAGAAGTCTACTTTGACTGATTCTGTTATCTTTCGTGGTGACGATAACAAGTACTTCGAGAAGAATGGAAATACGGAAATGAATATTACTGACGAGATTCCATTTGAAATACCTGATAGCTGGAGTTGGGTAAGACTTAACGATATATGTTCTTATATCCAAAGAGGGAAGTCACCTAAATACTCTCTGATAAAGAAATACCCTGTTGTAGCGCAAAAGTGTAATCAATGGAGTGGTTTCTCAATAGATAAAGCCCAATTCATAGATCCAGATACTTTATCATCGTATGGTGAAGAACGTATTTTACAGGACGGAGATTTAATGTGGAACTCTACAGGATTGGGAACATTAGGACGAATGGCAATTTATTGTAGTACCTTAAACCCGTATGAATTGGCTGTGACAGATAGTCATGTTACTGTTATAAGAGCAATGAAAAAGTTTGTTCTGCCACAATACCTTTATTACTATTTCACAAGCAATACGGTACAATCTGTAATAGAAGATAAATCGGATGGTAGTACAAAACAAAAGGAGCTTGCAACTGCTACAGTAAAAACTTATCTAGTTCCGATTCCACCTCTGATGGAGCAAAGCCGAATTATCTCAAAGATTGAGCAATTAGCAAGTATTATGAGCAGGTAGGTAAAAAGTGCTTGGATATAACAGAACAGATACCTTTTGAAACTCCCAAGAATTGGGTATGGACAAGACTTTCTCATATTGCAAACATTTACACTGGCAACAGTATTAGTGAAACTGAAAAGAAATCAAAATTTACAGATGTTATAGGACGTTATTATATTGGAACTAAGGATGTTGATTTTAATAATCGGATTATTTACGATAATGGCATTGCGATTCCGAAACAATATGAACCTGATTTTAGACTTGCTCCCAATAACTCAATATTGATGTGTATTGAAGGTGGAAGTGCCGGAAGAAAAATTGCAATACTGAATCAAGATGTATGTTTTGGGAATAAGTTATGTTGTTTCTCACCATTTGTTGGAATCGGGAAATACATGTACTATTATCTACAGTCACCATCGTTCTTTGAACTATTTAACCTAAATAAAACGGGCATTATAGGTGGTGTAAGTATAGCAAAAGTAAAAGAAATATTAATACCATTACCTCCGATTAAAGAACAACAACGCATTGTTGCTCAAATAGAAAAACTATTTGAGCAACTGCGATAGTTCATTTATCCGTTCTGCAATACGCTGCTGTTCTTGATAAGGTGGAATACCAATAGGCAGATTGTAGAATAACTCTTTATTGAGGTGCGGAATAGCCGCACCTCTTTTTGAATTTCTCAAATCCTCTTTATAGAACAGAATGAAAGCCAAAATATATGGTTTCCATATAGCCGAAGAAAGCCATAACTGTTTGAATGTACTCCCCATATACCCATCTTGCGGAACAGTGAAAACTTCACCTGAATTTTCACCATCTACAAGAATGATGTTATCTCCGGCATAGACAAATTTTCCTTTCTCTACAATGGTAGCAGATGATTTACCACGTAGGTATTTTGCATCCAGACAGATGCCCTTTCCGTTTCTTTTTTCACCGTCTATCAGTTGGCATATATCTTTCAAACGTAATACAGCCCAGCTATTGGGATATTCAAAAGGAAGCTCAACTTCAACGATTTGCCCGTTTATCCTCTCATAATACTTGTTATCATCACCTTTATAGATAATAGAATCAGACAAGGAGGATTTCTTTAGCTCACCTTCTTTGACAAGCTTCTGCTTTTCCAATTTTATCTGTTCGAGTAATTCTTGGGCTGTGCCTTCCTCTGCAATCTGTGGGACAAGTTTTCCTTGAATTGCCTCTTGTAATACAGATTTCTTAAATTGCTCCCTAATTTGCATATTCATTAGATTAAGAGCATCTTGGCTTTTACTATAACGTTCTATAAATGGAGAAATTCTACGCAATCTTTCAACAATCCGTTTTTGTTCATTTATGGGAGGAATGGGTAATAGCATTTTTGCAAGCGTTTTCCCATTACAATTAGGTTGTGCTGTTGCTATTGTACCATTCTTTAACTGCTCCCAGTATAATTGACTTTCCATAAATGCTTTCATATAATGAGGACAGAGCAATGAACTATATCGAGTCCTTATCAAATAGCCAGCATAAATTGATTTTGTTGGAACTTCCTCTACTAAAAATGATTTTCCTACCGTACCACCAGTTCTGGCAAATAGAATATCATTTACCTCTAATAGATATGTTTCTATATCTTTCTCTTCAATCATACAGAAAGGGACAGTATTCCAAAGAACCTTATTATCCTGAATGTCGCTAATACGCACCATTCTTATAACACCTTTCTCTAATGCAGGTGCATTATAACCGTACTGAATAGACTGAGAGATATTCCCCCAACGTTCCCATTCCCATCCCTTTGGAATCTCAAACGGGATCTCCTCATCAATGCACTTAACCTCACCTGTAGCAATAATCTTCTCATAATAGGAACTCAATGAATTAGGCAATACCATACATTATTATAATAACGAATTGTTTAACTAATAATGTATCTGACATGAACATTGAAAATTTTGAAACGTATCTTCGTCAAGGGAATATGGCGGAGAACACAATTGCAGCTTATCTCTATGCCGTAAAAGAGTATTATTCCCGGCACAAAGAATTGAACAAGCGCAATTTGCTTGTGTATAAAACCTATCTCATTGAGAAATTCAAGCCTAAGACAGTGAATCTTCGTATTCAGGCAATGAACAAGTATCTTGATAGCATGGGAAAATCTCGTTTGAGATTAAAATCCGTCAAAGTGCAGCAGCGGAGTTACTTGGAAAATGTAATCAGTAATGCCGACTACGCTTTTCTAAAAAACAAACTAAAAAAGGAGGAAAACCAAGAATGGTATTTCGTAGTTCGTTTCCTCGCAGCAACAGGAGCAAGAGTCAGTGAACTAATCCAAATGAAGGCTGAACACGTGCAGATGGGTTATTTTGACATCTACACCAAAGGTGGCAAAATACGTCGTATTTACATTCCGAAGTCCTTGCGCAAGGAAGCCACAGAATGGCTTAGCAAAGTCAATCGTACCACCGGCTATCTTTTTCTTAATCGCTTTGGTGAGCGTATCACTACAAGAGGGATTGCGCAACAGTTGAAAAACTACGCAGCCAAATACGGATTGAATGAGAAAGTGGTTTACCCCCATTCATTCCGTCATCGCTTTGCTAAAAATTTCTTGGAGAAGTTCAACGATATTTCTCTACTTGCTGACCTGATGGGACATGAAAGTATTGAAACAACTCGTATTTATTTGAGGCGTAGCAGTGCCGAACAACAAGAGATTGTTGATAAGGTCATAACATGGTGATGTATTTGGAAGGTTGGTCAATCCATCCTTCCAATTCCTTAAAAGAACTTCATATAGATTATCAATCCTCCCAATGTCAAACAGAAATACGCATACAATATCCAGAATCCGACAACGGCACATTTGGCTATTTTGCCATTAAGAGAAAACGAAGTTTCAGATTTCACACATTTATGGACTTCTTTCCAGTGATTCGTATGAAGTGTCTTCAATTCTGTTATCTGCTTCTCAAATAAAGATTTTTCTTCTTCAATCAATTTATTGCGATATTCTGTAAGAATAGACTTGTCTTCATCGCTAAGTTTGACATTTACAACAGTATTCTCTGCCTGAATAATTGCACGGCTAATAGTATCAGGGATATTGTCGGATGTTTTCACTGCAGCATTAAGAACCTGTGCTGATTCTTCAAAAGTTAACACTGAAGCATCTACAAATGCTTTTATCTGTTTCAATTCTTGGATAACATCTTTGATGTCCTTAATCTGATTCGTGAGATTTACAAGCTCGGTTTCAAAATCAACACGATTTTCAATTTTGCTAATGTTATCATCACTATCTATGCTCTTGCTATCCTGCACAGGCAAAGAAGATTGGTCATATTTACTTTTACGCATGGTTATATGTGATTATAAATGAAATACTATCTACCCCTGCTACGTTTAATCGGTTTGCAGAGCCATTTTGCCATTTTTGCACAACGAACAGCCCAGTTACGCTCATCATCGTCCTTATCTTTACCCCATCCGCTACCGGGACTGCCACCACCTCCGCTTGAAGCCGCCATAGAAGTGGCTGCATCCAAATATCCGGCAAATAGTAAGGCGGCAACTTTGAATAAATTGGTCTGTTTGACTTCTTCATCAAGGCTTCCAAACTCTTCGTCAAAGACAGACTTAACCATATCTGGTATATCAACCTCGAGTTGTTCTCCATCCACTGTTATGGAATAGTGGTAAATAGAAGGCTTTGATTGTGGCATCACCTCTTTATTATTATGCGCCATCGTTTGAGTACATACTTCCTTTGACTGAATTGCAGTTTGTTTATCAGAAGCATGTAATCCCACCCAAGTCGCTTCAATTTTTGATGGCATCAATTTTCGACTTTTACCCAATATCGAGGATTTATAAATAGAGTTCCCTTTTCGTATAGCGTACCCTTTGACCACTTCCTTATCGTCCTTTATCAACTTAATATCGTACCCCTTAGCGTTTAACATTTGGCTATAAGTTTCCCAATCAAATTCTGGCATAGCTTTCAATATTGCGATGCAGTCTTCACTGATTTGCTGAATATTCTCATCACGACGTTGCACGGATTGCACCCAGCCACGTCTCTCATTGATGATGTTGGCAGCATGAACGGCACGTTCACCAATATAATGCGCATCGTTTGTCTTGCCCATATTGTCTATGCGGTTAGCTACAATATGCAAGTGAGGGATGCCACTTTTGCTGTCGGTGTGTAACGAAACAACATACTGGCTATTTTTGATATTGGTCGGTTTAAGATGACTATCTGGTTTGCCACATCTTCGGTCAATGCCGTCAAGTACTGCAATAAACTCATCCGCCAAATTCTGCCAATCCGTCATTGTCCATCCTGCCGATTCTTCTTTGGCTGGAGATATTTCAAAGCGCAGTGCGTTCAGCTTTATGGGCTTCGGATTATATCTGTCTTTCATACATTGATGCTGGTGTTGCATCATCCGTGACCACATAGCCAAAGGTTCTATATTTTCTGGCAAGTCATTCACCTTAACGAGCTGGGCTTTATCTTTTTCCATAGAATACTCAATGGCTCTTGCTCCATGAGAAATTGCCTTTCCTTGTGCTATCATAATTTCAAATTTGATTTATACTGTCTCGTATTTGTCCCCATCGGACAATAAGCCTATTTACTGCCTCTATCCAAGCACGCATATAATTCTCATCTCGGAAATATCGTTTTTTAATCTCATCAGGTTTACCTTTGAGTACATTCTGAATGCGGATAAGGTCGGCTCGTGCATCCGATAAAGAGTTCAATCCTTGTACTTCCTCGTCTGAAAGTCGTTTGTTTGGATGGTGATTTTGCAATAATTTTCGTCCGTAGTTACTAAGTGTCAGTCCACATTCGGCAGCTTTTTCTACTATCATTTCATACTCATTTTCAGTCAGACGAATGTCTATATGACGAGTACGAACACCCTGTTTTCCATTGTTTTGTTGTATATCCATAAGCGTTTATAACTGGAATTTATTAATAAAATGTTCTATCCATTGCGAGCCTGCGAGTAATGCAAGAAGCCTCCAAGACGACAAATGAGTGAAACCATTTTGTCGGACGGTGGTACTTCTTGCATAGAATACCCATTAAAAATGGGGCATTACATACCTTAATGCAAGCATTGTCTTTGTCCGAACTATGCCATTTGTCTGTCAACTTTAAGAGTGGCTATTGTCACCTATATCCATTTGGATAATTAATAGTTTTACTTTCCCCTTAGTTTGGCTTCTCCAAAAACACATCACTAACCGGAATCCACCAGTTCCAAATGCAAGCAGTCAATCAAAGTTTGTAGGTTTGGATTTCGCTTTATCATCTTTTGAAGTATCATCGCAGGTGTTTCAGTCATCAATAAGAAATCCGCAATATCAAGTCCGTTCTTGCGCTGTTCGTCTGTGGCGCATTGTTCCAAACTATCACTCAATACAACTTTAGAACATACGGAAGTGAGTAAAGCCATCTTGGTTTGCCAAACCTCTCTTGCACCCAAATCCGGGCATAGCATAACCGACCGACCTTTCAATACACTTACCACGTCAGACTTGAAGCATCCATGCATTCCACCTGTTGCCAACCATATAAATTCCGGCATATAATGGGTAGCTATCAAAGCGGATTTTTCGCTTTCCACAATAGCAACAGGTTTGGTCGGATTCTCTGATAACAGATGTTCGCCAAACAAACATTGCTTCAAATTGTAGTTTAGGAGATTCAGTTCTGTATGTACCCAACTAACATAACTTCTTGGCTCTTTTGTCCGATGTCCTGTTTCTGCATCATACAACATTATCTTCCCTGTTCGTACATTACCTTGCCAATCAATTTGCCAATAGACAGTAGAACCGCCCCACTTCTTTGATGTGCCAACATGATATAGTTGGAATATCCGAGAAGTCTCATCTTTACCCAACATCCCAGACAGGTAGATGTACAATGGATTCATACCGTAGTTAGTAAGAGTACGTTTCATTAGTTCATTGTCAACAAAAGAGGTTGGAGGCAGTAAATTGGGCTTAGGCTTATCGGCTTCAATGAAGTTATCCTTGTTGTAATCCACTACCATTGGGTTATCATGAAAATAATCCGATGGAGTGTAATGGTATTGGCAAGATTGCTCATGGTCACATCTGCCTACATAATCAGGAAAAGTTATTTCTCCTTGGCTATCTATGTACTTGACAAAACATTGTTTCTTTCCACACTTCGGGCACGAAAGTTTTGACCCACGCTTATATTTTTGAAGAGAAAATCTATATTCAGCCATACTTCTTCATATTGTTATTGCAGTCCGTGCAGTTTGCACTTATTGCAGTTTTGCAGAAATCCTATGTCAGCGCAAAGTGCAAACTGCAACAACTGCAAACTGCAAAAGGTGTCGTTTATTGCA
>OGZA01002459.1_pt1 | contig 11397 bp, 9 predicted proteins | sample 1576591 | NCBI WGS metagenome assembly OGZA01 (sample SAMEA3541565, study PRJEB24748) | human gut metagenome | biome: human gut; feature: human-associated habitat; material: faeces | place: China | collected 2012
AAGTCCGAACGGACTTTTCCGCCAAGCTGCCTGCAAAATCTCAAAATTAAATACTATATCCTTCCCTCCGATATTTGTGACCGGGCGGATTTATCGACAGACTATATTTACAAATATGGCTCCCGGTGGTAAAATTGGGTTTCCGATGAAGGGAGGTGCCGCCTGTGGCATGGAGCATCCTGCGCTGCGATGAAGTGGATTCCACCAATAACGTATGCAAGACGCTGGCCGCGCAGGGCGCGGATGACACGGCGGTCATCGCCCGGCGTCAGACCGCCGGGAAAGGCCGTCTGGGGCGCTCATTCCGGTCGCCGGAGGGCGGGCTGTACCTGTCCGTCCTGTGGCGCGGCTGCCCCGCTGAGCAGATGCTCACCGTCACGCCGCTGGCGGCTGTGGCCGTGTGCCGCGCCATCGAACAGACCTGCGGCGCGGTGTGCGGCATCAAGTGGTGCAACGACGTGGTGCTGAACGGAAAAAAGCTGTGCGGCATCCTGACGGAGTCCTCCCTGCGGCCGGACGGCGGTGCGGAGTGGCTGGTGGTGGGCATCGGCGTCAACGTGGCGCAGACGGCCTTTCCGCCGGATATCGCGGACATCGCCGCCTCCCTTGCCATGCAGGGGTACAGCGTGTCCCCGGACGCGCTGGCGGAGGTGCTGCTGGAGCAGCTGACGGCCATGCGGCAGGCGCTGCCCCATCCGCAGGCGTGGCGGGAGGAATACCGCCGCCGGTGCGTGAATCTGGGCAGGCCGGTGCGGGTGCTGCGGGGCGATGCATCCCGACAGGCCATGGCGCTGGACGTGGATCAGCAGTTCGGCCTGACGGTGCGATACGAAAACGGCGAGACGGAGACAGTCCGCAGCGGCGAGGTGTCGGTGCGGGGACTGTACGGATATATAGAATGAGGTGATACGAGCATGAACGCAAAACTTCTCGGTCAGCTGTTCCTCACCTTTGCCAAGGTGGGGGTCATGACCTTCGGCGGCGGCATGGCCATGCTGCCCATCCTCCAGCGCGAGGTGGTGGAGGACAAGGGCTGGGCCACGGATGAGGAGCTGGTGGACTACTTCGCCATCGGCCAGTGTACCCCCGGCATCATCGCCGTGAACACCGCCACCTTCGTGGGGCAGAAGCAGGCCGGCATCCTGGGCGGCATCGCGGCCACGCTGGGCATCGTGTTCCCGTCCCTTGTGATCATTACGGCGCTGGCGGGCGTCATCAACAGCTTTTCCCATCTGGCGTGGGTGCAGCACGCCTTCGCGGGCATCCGTGTGTGCGTGTGCGTGCTGATCTTCAACGCCGTGGTGAAGCTGCTGAAAGGCTCCGTCAAGGACTGGCCGGCGGCGCTGATCTTCGCGGCGGTGCTGGCGGCGGCGCTGCTCACCGACCTGTCGCCTGTCATCTTCGTGGCGGGAGCTGCGGCGCTGGGCATCGTGATCCAGAACGTTATAAGGAGGGCGAAATAATGCTGTACCTCCAACTGTTCTGGGAATTTTTCAAGACCGGCCTGTTCGCCGTGGGCGGCGGACTGGCCACCTTACCCTTCCTGCAGGATATGGCCGACCGCACCGGCTGGTTCACCCACGCGCAGCTGGCGGATATGCTGGCGGTGTCGGAGTCCACGCCGGGACCTATCGGCGTGAACATGGCCACCTATGTGGGCTTCACCACCGGCGGCGTCGGCGGCGCGCTGGTGGCCACCCTCGGACTGGTAGCGCCCTCCGTCATCGTCATTCTCATCGTGGCGGCGTTCCTGAAGGCATTCCGCGACAGCAAGTGGGTCAACGCGGCGTTCTACGGCCTGCGCCCGGCCTCCACCGCTCTGGTGGCGGCGGCGGGCATCTCCGTGGTGCCCATCGCCCTGCTGCACAGCGGCATGACCGGCTTCGCCGCGCTGAACTGGCCGGCCATCGCGCTGGCGGCGGTGCTGCTGGTGTGTACCAACTGGGTGCCGGTGGTAAAGAAATGGCACCCCATCGTGTTCATCGGCATCTCCGCGCTGGTGGGCGTCCTGCTGAAATTCTGAGCAAAAAAAGGAAACGGCGCAGCCGTTTCCTTTTTTTTACAGCCCCGCCACCAGCAGCGCGGCGGCGGACAGCGTCCCCACCGCCAGCGCGTAGGGCGTGGTGGCGCGGATGATGGTCAGGTTGGACACACCGGAGCCTGCGGTGGTCATCAGCACCGCGTCGGCGTAGAAGCACAGACTGTACCCCAGCGTCACGCCGCTCATGACGGCGGCGATCATCAGCGGTGCGGCCACTCCCGCCGCCAGCCCCATGGGGATGAACACCGGTATGGCGATGGTCATCACCGCCCAGCAGCCGCCTACGGCGAACACCGTCAGCGCCACCAGAAGGAACGCCAGCGGCGCGATGAGATACGCGGGCACGGCGCTGCCGATGCCGTTGATGAGAATGTCGAACAGCCCCAGCGCACGGTTGGCATCGCTGAGCATCAGCCCGAAGCCCACCACAAGGGCGATGCTCACCATGCCCTTGGCGCCCGCAAAGAAGTGGCTGAAATACTCGCCCACCGTCATGCGCCTCCGGAGCACATACAGCAGGAACTGTACCACCAGCGCGATGATAATGCCGTGCAGCAGGTCGTTGTCAAAAAGGACGGTGCCGCTCACCAGCGCCGCCAGCGGGATGATGGCGTTCCACGCGGAGGAGACGTTGTCCTCGTCCACGTCCGCGATGTCCACCAGCTTTTCCGCCGTGGCGCCCGCCTCGAAGGGCGCGCCGCCGGACGCCACCCGCCGGTACGCCTGCTTCAGCCCGCCCACCTTGGGAAATGCGCCCAGCGCCAGCAGCAGGCTCAGCAGTATCATAGCCAGCGGATAGAACATAAAGGGCACCGCATGCAGATAGTCGTCAAACCCCAGTCCAAAATCGGAGATCAGCCCCACGCTGAAGGCCGTCCAGCTGGTGAACGGCACCGTGACGCACAGGCAGCAGGCCATGATGTTGGTCTGCACCGCCAGATGCTCGCGGGGGATGCGGTTTCTGTCGCTTACGCCCCGCAGGGAGATGGTCACCGTCAGCGCGTTGAGGTACTCGTCCACAAACATGACCACCGACAAAAGCCACGCCAGCAGCAGTATGCGCCGGGGCGTGGAGGCCACCTTTGCCAGCAGGTCGCGGAAGCCCATCAGCCCACCGGAGGCCTGAAACAGAGCGATCATGCCGCCGAAGCTGATGATGACGCAGAGGGCGAACTGATAGGACGAGCTTGACAGGGTGGCGTACATGGCCTCGATGGTGCCGGTGATGAACCGCTCCCGGTGTACCAGCGCCATGGCCAGCAGGGTGGCGAGCACCATGGCGTCCGCCATTTTGCGGCTTTTGAGCGCGTATATGATCAGAAACAGCAGCGGTATAAACGCAAGAACAGCGTGCAGCATGGTGTACTCCTTTCTTCGCCTCCGTACAGGCGGTGGCCACAGTGGAATCCGTTTCCCGGATGCCGCATTTGGCCAGAATGGACGTCAGTCCGGCAAACAGCGCCGAACCGAATGCAAACAGTATCCACATGACCCGTCACGCTCCTTCTGTGCGGTACCCTGCATATCGATTATATCCCGCCGCAGCCGGTAATGCAAGGTGTGCGCGGACAAAAGAGGACAGCGCCCAAGACCTTTGACGCGGGCATCGCCCTCTATGCAGGCGTGGCGGCGCTCAGCGGGCGGCGGGCAGCGGGAGAGGGAAGGCGCAATTGCAGTGCAAGTTACGTACAAGTTATGTACAAGTTATGTACATTTTATATGCATTTCCTCTTGCTTTTTTCAGCATTGTATGGCATAATGGTGGTATACGTGCCATGCGGCGAAAATTCGTTCCACTGAGGTGCGCGCGGGAGAGCGCGGGGACGTGAGGAGGAAAAGGAGAGGACTATGAAACGACGTATCGTAAGCGTGCTGATGGCTCTGGTCATGGCGCTGTCGCTGCTGCCGGTGCAGGCACTGGCGGAGGACGCAGCCGTGGGGGAGCCGGTAACGGAGATCAAACAGGCAGAGCAGACCGGGAAGGGCGAAGAGCCCGGCGACCCGGAGGAGGAGCAGACCGGGAAGGGCGAAGAGCCCGGCGACCCGGAGGAGCAGACCGGGGAGGGCGAAGAGCCCGGCGACCCGGAGGAGGAGCAGGAGCCGGGGGAGCCGGAGGAGCCTGTGCGGGAATTTGTACAGGGAGAGGCGCAGCTGACGGTGTCCACGGCGGCGATGGCGGCGGGCACCGCCGGAGAGAGAACGGTGCCCGGTGACATTTATGAAGCTCTGAGCGTCGGCGGTAGCCTCAAGCTGCTGAACGATGTCGAGTACTCCGGCAGCATGGACGTGGCCTTTGACCTCGTTATCGACCTGAACGGCTATGTGCTGAAAATGAACGGCATTAAGGTGGAAAACGGCGGCAGCCTGACCATCATCGACAGCGACCCCCAAAAGGAGCATAAGTTCACCCCCAACGATGACGGCCTGTGGGTGCTGGATGAAACCAACGGAACAAAGACCGTCAAGGGCGGCGTCATCTACGGCGGCAGCGCTGAAAAAGGCGGCGGCGTGTACGTGGCGGGCGGCGGCACGTTCACCATGACCGGCGGCAATATCGTGGGCTGTATGGCTACGGCTTCCGCCACCTTTCAAGCGCGGGGCGGCGGTGTGTTCGTGGCTGATAGAGGCACGTTCACCATGTCCGGCGGCAGTATTGCGGGCTGTACGACGGTGGGAGGTTATTCTTATGGCGGCGGCATATACAATGAAGGAACCGTCAATTTGTCCGGCACGGCGGAGATCCGGGACTGTCATGCAAAAGACAGCGATGGCGAGACTGCATTTGGCGGCGGCATTTCTGACAACGGCGAAGCTTTTCAGATCAGCGGCAATGTGAGGATCACCGGCTGTACGGCCAGCGGTGGTGGAACGGACGCCGTGAGTATGGATACCGGAAGTGTCATCAGCGGCGGCACGTTTGACGGCTCGGTGCAAAACACGGGCACGATCAGCGGCGGTACCTTTAACGGCAGGGTGGTCAACAGCAAGATGATCACCGACGGTATCTTTAACGGCGAGGTGGTCAACGACTACGGCACGATCACCGGCGGCACCTTTAACGGCGTGGTGACAAATTACAGCACGATCACCGAAGGCGCGATCAGCGGTATCATCGTGACCTATCAGGTCAACGGCGCGCACTACGCCACGCAGATCGTGCCCAGCGGCAGCACGGCCATCAAGCCCGTTGACCTCGCCAAGCCCGGCTACAGCTTTGACGGGTGGTACACCTCCGACGGCGCGCAGTGGAATTTCGCCACTGCCGTCACCGAGAACATTACCCTCACGGCTCGCTGGACACTCAAAGCTCAGGAGGTCTCAAGCGAGCAGGGGCTGACCGCCGCACTGGCGGACAGCGCCAACGGTGTGGTTCGGCTGGCGGCGGACATCACCATTACGGCGGGGCTGAAGATCACCCGCGATGTCACCGTGGATCTGAACGGCCACATCCTGCGCTATGACGAGGCGGCAGACCCGGACAGCATCTTCCGCGTCAAGGCGGGCAAGCTGACCCTGACCGACAGCTGCCCTGCGGCGACCCATGAAGATGCCAAGCTCCCGGCGGGCGGCCTCATCACCGGCGGCAGGGGCTACCGGTATGACGGCGGCGGTGGCGGCTATCATATCTATTATTACTATGGCGGCGGCGTGTATGTGGAGACGGGCGCGTCCTTCGTGCTGGCGGGCGGCACCATCTATGCCTGCGGCGTCCAGAGCGGAGCGCAGTCCGCGTATGGCGGCGGCATCTATGCCGAGGGCGGCTCCGTCACCATGACCGGCGGCACCATCCGGAACTGCGCTGTCTCAGCCGATTACGGTGCCAGCGGCGGCGCGATCTATGCCAAGGCCGGCTCCGTCACCATGTCCGGCGGCGTCATCAGCGGCTGCTCTGCCATGTCCGGCGGCGGGATCTTGACATCCGGGTGTACCGTCCAGATCACCGGTGGCCGCATCGAGAACTGCAAGGCAAGCGGACGCGGCGGCGGCCTGTATATCAGCGACCATGCAGACCAGATATCTGTTCTGGACGCTGCGATCTCCGGCTGCGAGGCGAAACGCGGCGGCGGCCTGGCCCTGATCGGCTTTGCTGAGCTGGAGCTGGGGGAGAACGCCCGCATCACGGGCTGCAAAGCCACCAACGGCGCCGCGGTCTATATGGATCTTGACTCGACCCATACCGTCAATTATCCCGGCTGCTTCCTCTATGCCAACGGCGGCCGGGTGGAGGGCACGGTGTATGTGGGAACGAACAAGATTGGCTCAAAAAATAACTACTTAGTCTCCGTAAAGGCCACCAACGCCATCGACCACACGGACGGGAAGCCTACCACGGTCTTTACCGGCGACGTCTCCTGCGAGGGCGACATCCGGGGCGGTATTTTCCATGGCAGCGTCACCGTGACGGACTCTAATGGGGGCATGGGCACAGCGTGGGAGAAATTCTGCGGCAACCTCTCCGGCGGCACGTTCTACGGCCCTGTCACCACGGAGTGCCATGTCTCCGGCGGCACATACTATGGCGGGCTGACCATGGGTGAGACCGCAAAGCTCAGCGGCAAGCCCATCGATACCGGCGATGTGATCAACGACACGACCAACACCCCCAACCCCAACGGCACGCCTGTCACCGTGACCTATGCTTACGGGGCTTTGGGCGGGACCTATGCCACGCAGATCGTCCAGGCGGGCGAGAAAGCTATCCAGCCGGATGTACCCAGCAGACAAGGTTATCAGTTCACGGACTGGTATCTGGACGACACGAAGTATGACTTCAACACCGCTGTGACGAAGGACATGACCCTGACGGCCAAGTGGACAGTAAATTCGTACACCATCACCTTTGATACCGACGGCGGCAGCGCCATCGACCCCATTACCCAGGATTACGGCACACAGATTACCGCGCCTGCCGACCCGACAAGAGGGGGCTATACTTTCATCGGTTGGGACACGGAAATTCCCACGACCATGCCCGCCGAGAATATGACCATCAAGGCGCAGTGGAGGATCAACCGGTACACCGTGACCTTTGACACGGACGGCGGCAGCGAAATCGCACCCATTACGCAGGACTACGGTACAGCCATCACCGCGCCTGCCGACCCGACAAGAGTGGGTTATACTTTCATCGGCTGGGATAAGGCGATTCCCGACAACCATGCCTGCGGAGAATCTGACAATCACGGCGCTGTGGCGTGACATTGCGGTGCCTACAGGCGAAATCAAGATTGCCGAAAACGGCTGGAAGTCTTTCCTCAACACCATCACCTTCGGGCTGTTCTTTAAGGATACGCAGACGGTGACGATCACCGCCGCCGACAACAGCGGCGAGGCGGTTACGGTTGAATATCTGCTGTCCAATAAGGAGTTGACCAAGGCGGCGCTTGACGGCATGACCTTTACGGCGTACACCGCACCGTTCAGCATTGCCCCCGATAACGAATACATTATCTATGTGAAACTGACCGATGCGGAGGGCAACACGGACTATATCTGCTCGGCTGGCATTGTGCTTGACGGAACAAGCCCCGTAATCAAGGGCATAGAAAACGGCAAGACCTACTGCGAGGCGCAGACCGTTACGATCAACGAGAAATATGTGGATACCGTCACCGTAAACGGCGCGGCGGTCACGCTTAACGAAAACGGCGGCTTTGCCCTTACTCCGGCAAACGGCGGGCAGAGGATCGTTGTCACCGATAAGGCGGGCAACACAGCCGAAATGACCGTTACGGTCAATGACGGACACACCTACGGTGAATGGGTATCCAACGGCGACGGCACGCACACCCGCAGATGCACGGTAGACGGCTGCACCGGCTCCGAAACCAAGGACTGCTCCGGCGGGACGGCGACATGCACCGAAAAGGCAAAATGCAGCGTTTGCGGTGCCGGATATGGCGATCTCAACCCCGCCCACCACGCGAATCTGGTGAACGTGCCCGCCAAGGCCGCCACCACCAGCGCCGAGGGCAACATCGAGTACTGGCACTGCGGCGGCTGCGGCAAGTATTACAAGGATGCCGCCGCGCAGGACGAGATCACGCAGAAGGATACGGTCATCGCCAAGCGGCGGGTGTACTACGCGCCCAGTCTCTATCCCGTGCGGAACGGCACCAACCCGCCCAGCGGGACGGAGTATTCCGGCGGCGTTTACGGGCTGATCTTCCGCGCCGCCGTGTCCGGGATCACGGGCGTACAGGTGGACGGCAGGACGGTCGGCAGGGGCAGCTACACCACCGAGGGGAGCTATCCCGTGGAGCTGTATCTCAAGGCATCGTACCTGAACAGGCTGGCCAAGGGCGGGCATACGCTCACCGTCCTGACGGACAGCGGGAGCCTGACCGCGGCGTTCACCGTGGGCAGCGGCAAGAGCAGCCCCACCACCTTCGACGCGGGCATCGCGGTCTATACAGCGGCGGCGGTAACGTCCCTGACGGGACTGGAGCTGCTGCGCCGCAGACGCAAGGAAGAGGAATAAGCGGAGATAAAAAAGCGCCGGCCTTCGGATGAAGGCCGGCGCTTGAGACTGTCAGTTTGTGTTTTCCGGCGGCGCGGCGCCGTCCGCCTTGTCTGTGATGGTGGGGATGAACGCCTTAGCCAGCTTGCCGTGACCTCTGTGCTTGATGTAGAAGTAGCCGATGGTGCTGAATACCACCGCGCCGATGAAGTTCACGAACAGATCCTTCATGGTGTCGTACAGGCCGATGTCCAGATAGCCGCCGAAGCCCAGCTCCTGCCCGTTTACCTGCACGGAGGTGATGCCGTCGATGGTGACGGGGATGTTGCTGTTGGTGGGATCCAGCATCACCGAGGTGATGGAGTTGACCACGGTGTCCTTCTGCATGTCCATCTGGAACAGCCGATCCATGCCGAATTCGAAGAATTCCCACAGCACGCCCACCGTCATGGAAAAGCAGAAGGCCACCAGCGCCACATAAATGGGGGACAGCTGGAATTTGATGCGGCTGTTGCGGTTGAGGATGTCGATGAGCGCAAAGCCGGTGGCGGCGCACAGGAAGCCGGTGGTGGTGTGCAGCATGGTGTCCCAGTGGTGGAACGTGATGAAATAGCATTTCAGCTCGCCCAGTATCTCCGCCGCGAAAATAAACAGCAGAATGATGATCTCCAGCGTGGACGGCAGCTCGATGCCGAAGTTCTGCTGGATGAAAAACGGCAGCATGAACAGCGCCAGCACCAGCAGGCATATAAAGGCGCTCTCGTATTCGCCGCGGAGGACGGAGGACACCAGCGTGGCCAGCACGATCAGCCGCAGAATGGTGTATACGGCGAACACGGAGGGCTGGCGGCGGATGGCGGCCTTCAGCTGCGCGCCGGTGCGGCGCGGTGATGTATCAGATCGCTTTTTCATGTGTGGTCACTCCTTATAGAATTGCCGTATGGCGGCGATGAGCCGGGGGTAGTCCTCCGCGCCCATGACCTCCACCGCCGCGTGCATGGCCAGCTGCGCAAGGCCGATGTCCACGGCGCTGACCGGCACCAGCGTGCCCGCGATGCTGCCCAGCGTGGAGCCGCCCGGCAGGTCAGAGCGATTGGCCATGGTCTGCACCGGCACGTCCGCCCGGCGGCACAGGGCGCGGAAGGCGGCGGCGGAGCCGCCGTCGGTGGCGTAACGGCGCGGTGCGCTGAATTTCAGCACGATGCCGCCGTTGAGCCGGGGCGCGTTGTCCCTGTCGCTTAGCTCCGGGTGATTGGGGTGGATGGCGTGGGCGTTGTCGGCGGACACCAGCATGCTGCGGGACAGCAGCATCTGATAGCCCTCCTCGTCCACGTCCAGCGCACCGGTGATGCGCCGCAGCACGTCCCGCAGCAGGGTGGAGGCGGCGCCCTCCGGCGTGGCGGAGCCGACCTCCTCGTTGTCCAGCAGGCAGAACACCGGCAGGTGCGCGCCGCCGCCGCTCTCCAGAAACCCGTGCAGGCAGCCCCATACGCAGGCCTGATCGTCCAGACGGGGCGCCATGAACAGCTCGCCGCTGCTGCCCAGCAGCGTGCCCGGCTGGCGGCAGTACACCAGCAGGTCGCTGCCCAGCACGTCCTCCGGGCGCAGCCCGGCGGACTCCGCCGCCAGGGTCAGGATGTCCGCCGCCCCGTCGCCGCCGGCCAGCGGCAGCGTGTCCACATTGGCGCGGTACTTGACGCCGTCGTTGGCGGCGCGGTCGAAGTGAATGGCCACGCTGGGGATCACCAGCAGGTCGCGGTCGATGTTCACCAGCGTCTGGCGGAGGACGCCGTCCTCCTCGGTGAACAGCCGCCCGGCCACCGACAGCGGCCTGTCGAACCAGCTGGACATGCGCAGGCCGCCGTAGACCTCCGTGTTCAGCCGCAGATAGCCGCCGTCCCGCAGGGCGGCATTTTCCTTCAGCTTGAAGCAGGGGGAGTCCCCGTGCGCCGCCGCCAGACGGAAGCCCTCCGGGGCGCGCTCCGGCACGCGGAAGGCGATCAGGGCAGAGCCGCCCCGCGTCATGTAATATTTCCCGCCGGGGCGCAGCTGCCAGCGCTGCCCCTCGTCCAGAGGGGCATATCCGGCCGCGGCCAGCAGCGCGGCGGCGTTGGCCGCCGCGTGGTAGCAGGTGGGGCTGTGCGCGATAAGCTGCGTCAGTGTGTCGATGTATGTCCGTTCCATGGTGTTCCTCCTATGCCCGGTGCCGGGCGGTATGTGGTAGTTTGTCAGGCGCTCACTCCGCCAGCTCCAGCACCACCGGGCAGTGGTCGCTGCCGGTGATCTCCGGCCAGATGTCGGCGCTTTTTACCCGGGGCATCAGCCGCTGGGACACGATGAAGTAGTCGATGCGCCAGCCTGCGTTGTTCTCACGGGCGTGGAAGCGGTAGCTCCACCAGGAGTAGGCGCCGGTGCGCTCCGGGTACAGGGCGCGGAAGGTGTCCACAAAGCCGCTGGAGAGCAGTTGGGTCATCTTCCCGCGCTCCTCGTCGGAAAAGCCGGGGTTCATCCGGTTGGTTTTGGGGTTCTTCAGGTCGATCTCCTGGTGCGCCACGTTCAGGTCGCCGCAGTAGACCACCGGCTTCACCGTGTCCAGCTCCAGGAGGTATTCACGGAGGTCGTCCTCCCATTCCATGCGGTAGTCCAGCCGCGCCAGCTGATCCTTGGAGTTGGGGGTGTAGCAGCATACCAGCCAGAAGTCCTCAAACTCGGCGGTGATGACCCGCCCCTCGTGGCGGTGGATGTCCACGCCGAAATCGTAGGTGACGGACAGCGGCTCCCGCCGGGTGAACACGGCGGTGCCGGAGTAGCCGGCCTTGTCCGCGCTGTTCCAGAACATGTGGTAGCCCGGCAGGTCGAACTGCGCCTGCTCCGGGCGCATTTTCGTCTCCTGCAG
>OGZA01002461.1_pt1 | contig 11393 bp, 13 predicted proteins | sample 1576591 | NCBI WGS metagenome assembly OGZA01 (sample SAMEA3541565, study PRJEB24748) | human gut metagenome | biome: human gut; feature: human-associated habitat; material: faeces | place: China | collected 2012
GACATCTATACCGTCAGCAAACTGCTTGGTCATACCAACGTCAAAACCACCCAGGTCTATGCAAAGGTGGTGGACGAAAAGAAGGAGAAAGCCACAGAGGCATTTACACTGGATTTGCCCATTATAGAGTAACCATAAAATAGAGATTGAGTTGAAACCATCTGCACGAACGGTGTGGGTGGTTTTTTATGCTTGTTTGTGAGGGATTAGCTTATGAAAACCTTATGAAACCCTTATGACAGAGCGCATAAGATATAGAAAACGTAATGAAATTCTCCATCAGTACAGCAGACAGTCAGAAGGATAGAAAGATGAAATTGCTGCTTATCCTATGATTGTTTATGTGATACTTCTCAGCAGTAAATCAGTAATAAAAAAACATGTTCCTTTGCCCTTGTAATTATTAACTGATAATACAAACAATATGACTGAAATGAACCTCAAATTTGACGATTTGCCCAAAGCTATTTCGTGGATGATGAACAAGCTGAAAGAGCTTGATTTGAAACTAGACGGTATAACATCCCAGTCCAAAGAGGAACCGGAAGTGCAGTGGCTCAATCTGAAAGAGCTATGTGACTACCTGCCCAGCCATCCGGCAGAACAGACCGTGTATGGATGGACCAGCTGCCATCAGATACCTTTTCACAAGAAAGGCAAACGCATCATGTTTTTGAAGTCTGAGATTGACACTTGGCTTCACGAGAGTAAAATCAAATCACCGAAAGAATTAGAAACTGATGCTCTCCGATACGTACAATCTAAACGGAGGACTTGAACGAATCCGGAAAGCATCGATAAAACATAGTAAATTTATATACAATGAAACGAAAAGGCCCAAAAGGTCATCTCTCTTTTTGAGCAGATGAAAGGAGTCCACAACCACGTGGAAAGTAATGAAGATGTGGAGAACGAGCTTTATGAGCTGTTTCTTGAAGCAAGAGACAGCTATTCGAGTGAAGTAAAAGGAAGGCAGGTCAGGTTGGATTATTTCATAGAACTTTTCCTGAGCAGTCATTATTATATAGACTGCGAATGTGCAAAGTGCAAGAATGCCCACCGTAGGAATCTGACGCTTATTCGTCAGCTGTTCACTGACAGTTTCCATCTGGTCAAGCCGTTGTTTGTCAAGCCTTCTTTGACTCAAGCAGAGTTAAGTGCATTGGTCAATAGCCATCTCACTTCTGCAGTCTATTCCAAGAAGAGGGCTGCCTATTCATTGGGTTGCAGCTTTACCGATAAACAAATTGAACACATGGTCAGCATTTCGGAAGAATACCACATCTTTAAAACAATGGACGGAAGTAATCTTCAGGATGCACTTCGCTCATTGTTTGGCTGTCAGAACGGATTCCGTTTGCAAGTATGTCACATCCGGAAAGCGGTGGTTTTTTTTGACGAGCTTCTCGAATGCAACCTGATAGGACGGAACTGGCAAACGGTACTCGATCGATGTGGTCTTTTAGTTTCTGTCCGCAGTGGAAAATTGATAAAAAGGACCTCACTTTCATCATCCCTCAGTAAAGCGAGGGCATCTGTTGCTGCAGAATACCAAAGCATACGCAAAGCTGTATTCGAAATGAAAAAAGAGGAACTGTATGAAAGCAGGTGAAGCAACGGAAATGGAAAAGAGTGATACTTGGAGTGATACTTCCCAAGTATCATTCTGAGTGTCATCTTCCGGATTCCATTCGCCTTTATTTTTGCGGCATAATAAAAAACATGTAAGGAGATCGGTCTCCGTTATTCAACGCTAAACGTATAACAATATGCAAAAACGAATCGCATTCATGGCAAGGCTCAACGAACGCTTGTCGATCGTGGAAGAAGCATTGAACAAGATAGGGAAGTTGGATGAACTGAAACAGCGCCTGTTGACGTTGGAAAAGAATCTCTACCTGAGCAAGAAAGTATTGACTTTTGAAGAAGCCTGTTCCTACATGGGCATTTCCGAAAGTTTGCTGTATAAACTGACTGCAGCCAAGGAAGTACCCCACTACAAGCCAAGAGGCAAGATGCTCTATTTTGACAAAGAGGAACTTGACAGTTGGCTGCTGCAAAACAAAGAGCCGTACAAGTCAGTAAATAAAGCTAATCGATTAACAGATTCTTATCATAATGAACAAGGAATCCAAAACAACGATTGAAAATGAGGAGTTGATGGAGAGTCGTCTGGAGCAAATCCTCAATGATGCCCTCATTAAGGCAACCGACACCTACTCGGTTCCCCCTCAAATCATCTGGGTGGATAATTCAACGATAGCCACCCTTGGTAACTTCAGTGCATCAACCGGAAAGGCGAAGGCAAAAAAGACATTCAACGTATCAGCCTTGGTGGCAGCCTCCCTTTCCAATGGTACCGTATTGAACTATCGGGCTTGTCTGCCCGAAGGTAAACGGCGCATACTCTATGTCGATACCGAGCAAAGCCGTTACCATTGCCATAATGTACTAGCACGTATCTTGAAGCTGGCAGGTCTGCCTACCGATATGGACAACAAGAACCTGGACTTTATCGGGCTTCGTGAATACACTCCAGCCATCCGCATGGAAGTCATAGACTATGCACTTGCGCACAACCATGGCTATGGCTTGGTAATTATAGACGGTATCAGAGATTTGCTGTTGGACATCAACAATGCCGGAGAATCGGTGGAAGTCATCAACAAAATGATGGAATGGTCATCGAAATACGACCTTCATATCCACTGTGTCCTTCATCAAAACAAGGGAGACAATAATGTGCGAGGACACATCGGAACGGAAATGAACAACAAGGCAGAAACTGTACTTGTCATTTCCAAAAGCACGACCAATCCGGATGTCAGCGAGGTACGTCCCCTGCATATAAGGGAGAAGGAGTTCAAGCCCTTTGCCTTTACCGTCAATGCAGAAGGACTTCCGGAAATAGCCAGGGAACATACCTGTGAGCAGCAGTCAAAAGCCAAATCTTCCCGAATCAGTTATAAAGACTTGACCGAAGAGCAGCATCGGGAAGCCTTGTCGGCAGCTTTCAAGGAAGCCCCCATCAAAGGCTATGAAAATGTGGTGCAGGCACTGATGGCTGCTTATGAAGAAATCGGTTTCAAGCGAGGTCGAAGCATCATAGCCAAGCTGCTCCAGTATTTGGTCAACGACTTGAAACTGGTGATAAAGAAGGACAAGATATTCTTCTACGACATGACTCCGATGGAGGCAGAGTTGTTCAGCGACAATGATAATGAATAAACGGACTCCAGAAAGTACTTTACTTTACACGGGTGCCTATACGGAAAAACGTGGATAAAGTATTTTTATAAAGCGTAACAAACAATGAATATATCCCAAGCACATGAAATCAGCATCATTTCTTTTTTAGAAAAGGAAGGATTCAGACCTTGCAGGGTCTATGGCGATAACTATTGGTATCGCTCCCCTTTGCGAGAAGAGAAAACAGCGTCCTTCAAGGTTAATCGTGATATCAACCGGTGGTATGACTATGGCATGTCCGAAGGAGGGGATATTGTGGAGTTGGCAAAGCGATTAAGGGGTTTGCCAACCGTATCAGCCACGCTGGAATATCTGGAGGGAGAAAGCGGATGCGTTGTTCGTTCTGCAACACCTCATACAACTTCCAGCAAAGCGCAGCCAAGCCATGAACAGCCAACCTTCACCTTGCATCCTTTGAAGAACAAGTCTTTACTCAGCTATTTGTGTTCGAGGCAGATTGATGAATCCATCGGTTGTACCTATTGCCAGGAAATCCATCAAAAACAGAAAGGAAGATGGTATTTTTCCGTGGCTTTCGGTAATCAGTCCGGAGGTTATGAGCTACGCAATCCCTATTTCAAGGGCTGTATGGGAAGTAAGGATTTGAGCATCATCGCCTATTCACCGGGCGAAATCCAGGAAGGATGCCTTGTTTTTGAAGGCTTTATGGACTTCCTGTCTTTCCTGACTTTAGTAAAGAGGCAGGATTATCTTTTCCGCATGGAGAGTCCGTGTGACTATCTCATCTTGAACTCCGTTTGCAACCAGAAGAAAGTGTACCAATATCTGGAGCGTTACAGACACATCCATTGTTTCTTGGATAATGATGCTGCCGGGAAAGAAGCGACAGAATCCCTCCATAAACTATTTGAATACCGGGTTACGGACGAATCCTTCCGTTATGCCGACTACAAAGACATCAATGACTATCTGATGAATAAGAAGACTGAGCAACAAGATGTTGCACAAAAACAATGAAATATGGAATAAGCTGGCCGAACGCCTTTCGCCGACTATAATAGCGAAAGAGTTTATAGCTTATGATTTACTGGATGAGCCGTTGATGTATAAAACCTATGGAGGTAAGTTTATCGAGACTCTTGCCAAACAACAGATGAATCTGGCTATGCGCCTGCCTGTAACGGTCGGCGGAGCGTTGATGCCCGATGCGCACGCCGGTTATGGATTGCCTATCGGTGGGGTGCTGGCTACTGATAATGCCGTGATACCGTATGCTGTCGGGGTTGATATCGGTTGCCGGATGAGTCTGACGGTATTTGATGCGAAAGCAGACTTCCTGAAACGATATTCTTATCAGATAAAGGAGGCTTTGAAAGACTTTACACATTTCGGAATGGATGGCGGCCTGGGCTTTGAACAGGAGCATGAAGTGCTGGATCGGGAAGAATTTCGGTTGACTCCTTTATTAAAGGATTTGCAGGGAAAGGCCGTGCGGCAACTCGGAAGCTCCGGCGATTGCGAGTGCAAAATTAGTGATAATTTTTTTTATTGCAAAAAAATCCTGCAAAAAAATCCCGATTTTTTTGCAATAAAAGCTTTTCGCGTTATCGCAGAGCCACTTCGGGTTTATTGCATCTCCAGTTTGTCGCTGTTCCACTCTCCGGCGGCATCGGGATAGATGAACGGCCGCGGGTCGCCGGACTTCTTCATGTTCAGGTAACTTTCGTAGAGGTTGATGCCGTTGGCCGATTGCGTGGCCAGCGAAAAAGCGATTACCGACGGATGCCGTTTCGAGGCATGGTAGCTGTCCGCCGTACGTTCGACGTATGCCCCCAGCCATTCCGGGTCGTTCGACGGATTGCCGCCGATCCGCCTCGATTCACCGCTGCTGCGGGTGTCGATCGGCGCCTGTACGATCACGTACATTCCCAGCGTGTCGCAGGTGTCATACAGCGTTGGGGACACCGACCCCGGGAGGAGTTTAAGCGTGTTGTACCCTTGTCCGCGCAATGCCGCGATCTCGTCTGCCGAGGCCTGGGCGGGAATCTCGCGCGTGCGGAGCGTGACGGGTGTGCCGTTCACCGCCAGCTGTCCGTTTTGTACCTCTACGGTACGGAACCCCAGCGGAACCTCGATATACTCCATATAGCGGCCTTCGTGCTGGGTTTTGACCCGCAAGGTGAAGCGTGTGGTCTTTTCCGGGCTCCAAAGCAGGCTGTCCGGAATACGTGCCAGGAACCGCAGGGTGTCCTCGCCGCGCATGTTGAGTTTGATGTCCTTGTAGCCCGTTGCCGAGGTCTTACCGGCTGGGGACAGCAATTCGTAGTGAACGCGCGACGTGCGCGGGTTGAGGGCTTCGCTCTTGACGACGAGTCCGACTTCGGCCATGACGTTGTCTCCCTCTTCGGTGCTGCGCCATGTCTTGGTGAGTATGTCGCGTACGCGCAATGTGGGCTGGCTCATGACCCATGCCGCTCCGATGGCCGGTGACGCGTCGTTTTTCCAGCTTTCGAGCCGTTCGACCTTCGACGGGGAACTGAGAATGACCTCCAGCGTGTTACGCCCCTCTTTGGCATGGCGCGTGAGGTTGAATTCAGCCGGGGCGTTGCAGTCGCTGTTGTAGGCTACCGCCTCGCCGTTTACGCGGATCTCATAGTCGGCCGATGCCCACCCGAGCCGGAACAATACCTGCCGGTTGGCCCAGGCGAACGGTACGGTGAAGTCCGTCGTGAAACTGTTCCCCTTTTGCGTCCATTCGTTCAGGCGCTTGAAATATTTGTTGTCGCTGCCGTCGGCCTCCGCAGCCTCCCGGGCGCTTGGGTAGACGAGCAGTTCACCGCGCATCGGTTCGCGGCCGTAGGTCGGAATATACTCCTGTGCCGCCAGCGTGCAGCACGAAAAAAGTGCTATGATCGAAAGAATACTCCTCATAAGGTTGTTTTTTTGTGACCATTCCCTTACGCCCGGCCAAACGAGTGCCCCGTGCGGCCCGGCGTATCGAAAATGTTCGTATATTTGTGCACGTAAAGATAGTAAATTTTCCGGAACTAAGATGTCTGCGCTCCCCAAACTCAATTTTCCTGCCATCCGGCTGCGTGCCCGCCGCCGCGAGGGACAGGTCGAGGTGTGGGATGACCTGCGGGGTATTTACCTCGTGCTGACCCCCGAAGAGTGGGTGCGGCGCCACCTGATCGCTTACCTCGTTTCGCACTGCGGGGTGCTGCCCAAGCGCGTCGTGCAGGAATATGCCGTGCCGGTCAACGGGCAGCCGCAGCGGGCCGACGTGGTGGTGGTCGGCGACCGTGCCGAGCCGCTGGTGCTGGCCGAATGCAAAGCGCCGGAAATCCGGATCGGCGAGCGAACCCTGGCGCAGGCTGTGCGCTACAATTCGGTGCTGGGGGCGCGGTTCGTGATCCTGACCAACGGCCTGCGGCACTACTGCTGCGAGTACCGCGACGGCAAGTACGTCCAGTTGTCGGGGTTCCCCGATTTCTCGGCCCTATAAATTCTTGAAATTCGAATCGATGTAGTGCTGGAAACTCTCCTTGTAGTTTTCACCGATGGGGACGTATGCCGTATCGCTCAGGAACACGCGGCCGCGGACATAGCCTTTGATGCAACGCAGGTTGACGATGTAGGAACGGTGCACGCGCATGAACATATCCGACGGGAGCGCCGCCTCCATGTTCTTGAGCCGGAAAAGCGTGGTGATCGTCGTGCCGTCGTCGAGGTGCATCCGCACGTACTCCCCTTCGCTTTCCAGGTACACGATGTTGCTGATCTTGACCAGCGAAACCTTGTAATCCGCTTTCACGGAGATGTATTCCTTGTCTTTTGGCAGTGCTTCGGGAGTGGCCTCGGGTTCCCCAGCACGCTGGTTGTGGCGCAGTTCGTAGAGCGAATTGGCTTTCCCCGCCGAGCGGCTGAAGTCGGCAAAGCTGAAGGGTTTGAGCAGGTAATCCACGGCGTCGAGCTTGAACCCTTCGACAGCGTATTCCGAGTAGGCCGTCGTGAAAATCACCATCGGCCTGTCGACCAGCGAGCGGACGAACTCCACGCCGCTCAGGTCGGGCATGTTGATGTCGACGAATATCAGGTCTACATGCTGCGAAGCCAGTAACTGCTGGGCTTCGAGCGCGTTGTTGCACGTCGCAGTAAGTTCCAGGTACGGGATTTTCTCGATGTAGCTTGTCAGTTGGCGCAGGGCCAGCGGTTCATCGTCTATGGCGATACATTTAAGCATTGAGGGTAGGTATTACGAGTTTTACGGTATAGGTCTCTTTGGTCTCTTCGATATCGAGCGAATAATTTTTCGGGCCGTAGATCAGCGAGAGGCGTTTGCGGACGTTCTCCAGCCCGATTCCGGCGTTGTGCTTCTCCGCCTGCGGGCTGTGGAGGCTGTTGCCGATGGTGCTGACGACCTTGCCGTCGGCGTAGTCGATCCGCAGGTGGATGAACGACGGCTTGCTGTAACTCACGCCATGCTTGAAGGCGTTTTCCACGAAAACGATCAGCAACAGCGGCGGGATGGAAATCTGGGGCGGCAGGTCGTGCGGGTATTCCACGCGAATGTCCACGGCGTCGGTGTAGCGGATGCGCATCAGCCCGATGTAATTCTGTACGAACTGGATGTCCCTGTTCAGGGAGATGATCTCGTGTCCCGATTCATAGAGCACGTAGCGCATCATCTTCGAAAGCTCGATCACGGCGCTCTTGGCGTATTCGGTGTCGATGTCTATCAGGGCGTGGATGTTGTTGAGCGTGTTCATGAAGAAATGGGGGTTTATCTGGTATTTCAGATAGTCCATTTCGGCTTCCAGGTTCTGGCGTTTGAGTTCCTCCATCTGCTGTTCGTCGCGCATCGACTGGTAGATGAGCTTGATACCCGTGTTGGCCCCCGTCATGAAGAACCCCAGCACGACGTTCCAGTACATTTCCAGGTTCGAGAACGAAGCTTTCCGGTAGGCGTCGAACGCTTCGGGGTCGCCGTGGGGGAGGAAGCGGTCGGTGAGGTGTTCTTCGTATATGTTCACCAGCCAGAATACGGCGATGATGAGTGCAAGGTCGCAGAGCAGGTATGTTTTGTACTTGCGGCGCAGCATGAGCCGCGGGGCGAGGACGGAATTATGGATGATGAAGATGATGAAATAGGGGGCTATCTGCCGCCATGCGATGAGTACGTTTTCGAAACTGATGTGCAGTTCCGACATCATCTGCGAATTGAGCACCGGCACCAGGATGATGGCTGCCCACACCATTACGTAGAGCAGGTTTTCTCCGACGGTTTGTTTGCGGGTCATTTTCATGCCGTAAAGATAATAAAAAAAAGTTACCCGGTGCTCCCGGGTAGCTTTCGTAAAAAAAGCAGGTAACCGAACTATTAGTGACGCCTCATTGTTGGAATGGATTCAGTGACTATGAAGAATTTGGGATAGAGAATCCAAGTGGTTACCTGCTGAGCCTTTATGTGTGTTTTTATTTGTTCAGTAGCGACGGACTGTATAAATAACGTTTGATACTCCGTTTTGGTGTCTTTTCGAACTCCGTCGGATAAATTATTATTTCCGACACCCGTTCGTATGCCGCCAGGAGCGAGTTCAGCTCCGTGAGGTTGTTCTGCATGATCTGCGGCAGGTCGTTCTTGTCCACGCCTTCCGCCTCGGCCTGTTCGTAGTCGGGGACGACCATCGCTTTGAGCTTGCCGTTGCCCGAGTCGAGTATCAGGGATTCGAGTACGAGGTACATGTTGTTGAGCTTGTCCTCGATCTCCTCGGGATAGATGTTTTGCCCGCTTCCGGAGAGGATCATCGTCTTCGAGCGTCCGCGGATGTAGAGCGTCCCGTCCGGATCCATCGTGCCCATGTCGCCCGTGTGGAGCCAGCCGTCGGGTTCGAGTACCTTCTCCGTATCTTTTTCGTTCTTGTAGTAGCCTTTCATCACATGCTCGCCGCGCACGACGATTTCGCCGGCCACGTGTTCCGGGTCGGGGGAGTCGATCCGGACGTCGAGCAGCCCTTTCAGGTAGCGGCCGCAGGAGCCCGCCTTGAATTCGTTGTCGGGCGTGAAACTGATGAGCGGCGCGCATTCGGTCATGCCGTAACCGATGGTGATCGGGAATTTGATCTTCATCAGGAACGACTCGGTCTCCAGGTTCATCGGGGCGCCGCCGACGATGAATATGTCGACGTTGCCGCCGAAGGCATCCAGCAGTTTTTTGCGGATCACCGAGTAGATGGCCGTGTTGAGCAGCGGGATCTTGACGGCGATCGACATCGGGCCTTTTTCGAGCATCGGCATCACCTGCTTGCGGTAGACCTTTTCGAGGATCATCGGTACGCAGCAGATGATCGTCGGTTTGACCACGGACATGGCTTCCAGCAGGATCTTTGCGGCCGGGATCTTACCCAGCAGGGTGACGTGCCCCCCGACGGCCAGCGGCGAGAGGAAGTCGAAGGCGCAGCCGTAGGCGTGGGCCAGCGGCAGGAACGACAGCGTGCGTCCGCCCTTGCGGAAATAGTGGGTGCCGGTCTGCGTGTTGACCATGCCGCGGGCGAAACTTACGTTGCCCGTGAGGTTGTTCACCGTGAGCATCACTCCCTTCGAATAGCCCGTGGTGCCCGACGTGTAGTTGAGCAGGATGACCTCGTCGTTGGGGATCTCGGGGTACTTGATGTCGTTTACGCTGAACCCGCGCGGATATTTCGAACGGTAGTTTTTCAGGATATCGCGCTGGAACTTGGTGAGCGCCTTGCCGTTGCGTTCGTAGATGGCGTGGAAATCGGTGAGCGAAAACACGGCCTCGATCTGGCGTATCTGGTCTTCTTCGATGATGTCCCAAAAGTTGTCGCCCAGAAAGAGCAGCTTGCTCTCCGAGTGGTTGATGATGTGGATGATGTCGGCCGGAGCGAAATCCTGCAATATCGGGACGATTACGGCGCCGTAGGAGATCGTGGCGATGTAGGTGATGCACCACCGGGGATTGTTGCGCCCGATCAGCGCTATCTTGTCGCCCTTCTTTACGCCGGCCTTTTTGAACAGGAGGTGCAGCTTGGCGATCTCCTTGGCCATCTCGTAATACGAGAAGGTTTCGCCCTTGAAATAGTCGGTCAGTGCCGGCATTTCACGGTTCTCGCGGAAACTCGTCTCGTATATTTTTATCAGGTTTTCCTCTAACATGATTGCGTCCTAATGTCCGGTGCAAAGATAGACAAAAAAACGATTTTCCAGCAGGGAACCCGCATTTTTTATCCTATTGTGCTTACTTTTTGCTCCAAAAAGTCCTGTGGGGCAGCTTCCGGAGCCTTATTTGTTTGCTCCCTTGTCCTTGGCTTCTTCCGGGTCGACTTTTACATGCCGGGGTTTCCAGATGTATATCTTCGATTCGGTGCCGGCCTTCAGCCGCTCGATGTTCTTGCGGTGGGTGTAAATCAGCAGGATGGCGATGATGAACGAAAAAACCACGAACGGCACCAGGTGGTTGACCTTCGGCGATATGAGCGTAAAGATCGGGAAGGAACAGCCTGCGACCATCGAGGCCAGCGACACGTAGTGGGTGACCATCAGCACCAGGAACCATACGCCGAAGCAGAGCAGTACGAGCGGGGCGTTGACGCCCATGATGGCCCCGACGAGCGTCGCTACGCCCTTGCCGCCCCGGAAATTGGCGAAGATCGGGAAGATGTGTCCCACCACGGCGGCGAACACGGCGATGAAACGCAGGATGTAGAACCAGTTTTCATTGGCCCCGTCGGCGAATACGCTGTCGTATTTCATCAGGTCGATGATCGTCACTGCCACGAAACCCTTCAGGAAATCGAGTCCGAATACGGGCAGTGCGGCCCGCCTGCCCAGCACGCGCAGCATGTTGGTCGTGCCGGCGTTCTTGCTGCCGTATTCGCGGATGTCGATGCCGTAATATTTCTTGCCGATCCACACGGCGCTCGGAATCGAGCCCAGCAGATAGGCGATGATAATCATGGTGGTAGCGGTGTAATATGTGAGGATCATAACGGTTTTCCAAGGGTTTGTGTAATGCAAATATAATTAAAAAATCCGGAAACGGAAGCCCTGCGTGAAAAATCCGCGCCGTTCTGCTGGCGGATTCGGGGGAATATCGTATCTTTGCAGCATGAAGTTACGAAAAGAGTGTAATTTATTGGAAATGAGCATTGGGTAATCGCTCA
>OGZA01002466.1_pt1 | contig 11387 bp, 13 predicted proteins | sample 1576591 | NCBI WGS metagenome assembly OGZA01 (sample SAMEA3541565, study PRJEB24748) | human gut metagenome | biome: human gut; feature: human-associated habitat; material: faeces | place: China | collected 2012
GACGACTCTGCCCGCCTCCTGCGTGCTGAAGCAAAAAAAGAAACGCCCGCGGGCGTTTCTTTTTTTGCTCAGACGAAGAAATCAAAACGGGGATGCTCCCGGGTGACGGTGCCCACCTCGATGTCCAGCCCGTCGCCGAAATACTTCTTCAGCAGCGCCACCAGCTCGTCGGCGGCGGCCTGTACCTCGGCGGCGTTCACGTCGGAGAAGCCGTCGATGGGGAACAGGATGGCCTTGGTGTTCTCGGTGATCTTGCCGCGCTCGGACTGCCGCCACGTCCAGCGGCGGGTGCGGATCTCATGGCCGCAGGCGTACACCGCCTCGCCCGCGTCCGGCGCTTCCTCCTCCGTGGAGCCGAAGGGGATGAACGTGTCGCCCTCCTGAGCCAGACGGACGTCCAGCCCGTCCTCGATGGTGTCCAGATCGTGGGCGCCCATGGGCAGCCGGTGCTTGATGGACACGGCGTTGCCCAGATCCACGGCGGCGTTGATGTGGGGGAAGCCCTTGCCCTTGGCGATGCGGGTCAGCAGCGCCTCGATGGAGCACAGGAACTTGTTGGGATTGATGCCCAGAGAGGTGAACGCCGCGCGGTAGGGCAGAATGTCCTCTGTCTCCTTGGGCTTTTTGCCCGCAAAATACGTCTCGCAGGCGGTTACGTTCTCAGCCAGCATCTGCTCCAGCTCCGGGATCTCGTGGGTGTTGTCCAGCCCGCGAACAGCCACCGCGCCGAAGCAGGCGTTGGGCAGCTTATCGAAAAATTCCTTCGATACCTGATAGTACATGGCGTTTCCTCCTTCTGGAAAATCTCAGTCGTACATAATGATGTGGTATTGTAACGCTTTAAAGGGCAAAATGCAAGGGCTTTTTTACCGCTGCTCCTCGCCCAGCTTCAGACCCATTTCATAGGCCTGCCTGTTCAGGGGCAGCAGGGTGGGCTTCTTGCCCAGCTTGTGCTCGATGGTGCTCCACACCACGTGGGCGGGCACCACCTGCGTATAGCCGATGTACACGCCCAGCATGATGATGTTCAGCACCTTGGCGCTGCCCAGCTCCAGCGCCAGCTCCGTAACGGGCGCCTTCACCACCTTGATATCGCTGCGGGTGATGTCGCTTTTCACGATGGAGCTGTTGATGAACAGCGTGCCGCCGGGCACCAGCTTGTAGAGGAATTTGTTCAGGCTGGGGTCGTTCATGACGATAAGATCGTCCATGCGGTCGCCCAGCGGCGCGCCGATGTCGTCATCGGAGATGACCACATAGCAGTTGGCGGTGCCGCCCCGCTGCTCCGCGCCGTAGGAGGGGAAGAACGTCACGTTTTTGTCCGTGGAGCTGCAGGTGGCCTCCGCCAGGAACTTGCCCAGCGTCATGACGCCCTGCCCGCCGAAGCCGGCTACCATCAGATTCCGTTCCATTTACGCACCCTCCTTGTCCTTGTCGCGGATCACGCCCAGCGGGAACTCCTTGAACATCTTGTCCTCCAGAAAGTCCAGCGCCTCCAGCGGCTCCAGACCCCAGTTGGTGGGACAGCTGGTGACGATCTCCACCAGCGAGAAGCCCTTGCCGTCCAGCTGGTTCTGGAAGGCCTTGCGGATGGCGGCCTTGGTCTTGGCTACGTTGGCGGGATTGTTGCAGCTGGTGCGCTCCAGATAGTAGGGAGCCGTCAGCTGGTTCAGGATCTCGCACACATGCATGGGGTAGCCGTGCTCCTTGGGGTCGCGCCCCTTGGGGGCGGTGGTGGCCTTCATCCCCACCAGCGTGGTGGGCGCCAGCTGACCGCCGGTCATGCCGTAGATGCCGTTGTTGACGAAGATGACGGAGATGTTCTCACCCCGGTTGGCGGCAGACATAGTCTCGGCCAGACCGATGGAGGCCAGATCGCCGTCGCCCTGATAGGTGAACACCAGCGTCTCCGGATTGCTGCGCTTGGCGCCGGTGGCCACGGCGCAGGCGCGTCCGTGGGCAGCCAGCAGATAGTCGTAGGTGAAGTAGCCCATGCCCAGACCGCAGCAGCCCACGCCGATGGCGCAGGTGCATTTGTCCAGCATGTTCATCTCCTCCAGCACCTCGCCGATGAGCTTAAAGACGGTGCTGTGCATACAGCCGGGGCAGAAGCCGTCCACCATGTCGGGCTGGATGCCCTTTGTTCTCGCGTATACCTTTTCCATATTCCGGCACCTCCTTATCGCGCCAGCAGCGCTTTGGCGGCGCTGATGACCTCGTCGCGTCCCATGATCTCGCCGCCCGCGTGGAGACACGTCTCGATGGGGCAGCGATCCGTTACAGCCAGACGGATGTCGTCCACCACCTGCGCAGGGATGCACATCTCCACGTCCAGAATGGCCTTTACCCGGCCGAAGTCCAGCCCGGCAAACACGTCGGAGGGGAAGGGGTACAGGGTCTTGGGGCGGATCAGCCCCACCTTACAGCCCTCCGCCCGCAGCAGCTTCACGGCGGAGCGGGCGATGCGTCCGCAGATGCCGTAGCCAGTGACGACCACCTCGGCGTCGTCCAGATACAGCGTTTCCGCCTCGCTGGGCCAGCTCTTGTACAGCTCCTCGGCCTTTTTGCAGTGGCGCTCCTGCTCCTTGGTGTCCCAGCGCCCGGCATCGATGGTGGCGCGGGGCTCCTTATAGGAATCGTGGCCGATGGCCGCCCAGCTGCGGCACTGCTCCTTCAGCGCCCTGACCTCCTGGGCGGAGCGTTCCGGCGGCAGCTCCACCGGCTCCATGATGGTACCCATGACGCCGTCGGTGAGGATCAGCACCGGATTGCGATCCTGCTGGGCGTAGTCAAAGGCGGCGTAGGTCATGTCCACGGCCTCCTGTACGGTGGAGGGGGAGAACACCCGCATCTTGAAGCCGCCGTTGCCGCTGGCTTTGGTGGCCTGGGTGTAGTCCTGCTGCGCCGGCTGGATGGTGCCGATGCCGGGGCCGCCCCGCTGCACGTTCACATATACGATGGGGACGCGGGCACTGGCGCAGAAGCTGACGCCCTCGCTCATAAGGCTGATGCCGCAGGAGCTGGAGCTGGTCATGGCGCGGGTGCCGGTGCCCGCCGCGCCGTACACCATGTTGATGGACGCCACCTCGCTCTCGCCCTGCACGAAGCTGCCGCCCACCTCCGGCAGCCGCCGCGCCAGATACTCCGGGATCTCGTTCTGGGGGGTGATGGGATAACCGGCGAAGAACCGGCAGCCCGCCCGCACCGCCGCCTCCGCGATGGCCTCGGTGCCCTTCATGAATATTCTTGCCATGCTCTCGCCTCCTTATCTGTACACTTCGATGGCTGCGTCGGGACACATGCGCCCGCAGATCGCGCAGCCGATGCAGTTTTCCGGATGAGCGGCTACCACGAAGGGATAGCCCTTGGAGTTGACCTCGTGTCCCACGGCCAGCACGCCCTTGGGACAGAACTTCACGCAGTAGCCGCAGCTCTTGCAGCTCTCCGCGCGGATGGTGACTTGCGCCATTTCGATTCCTCCTTTTTATTCATCAAGTCCCGCAGCCGGGACGGACATACGCGGTGTGATGGGGATCAGCGGCAGCTCGGTGTGACTCTCCACCTGCGGCAGCAGGGACTCCGTCACCGCCGCCGCCTCCACGGTCACATAGGGGGACAGCAGCCGCAGCCCCGTCTCCAGACCGGTGAGGAATTCCTCTGCCGTGGTCTGCGCGCCCAACGAGGGATTCAGCAGGAACCGGGGCAGCCCCAGCCGCGCGGCGCGCAGCACGGCGCTGAGCGTTCCGTCGATGTGCTCCACGGTGCCCGACCAGGGGCGGTAGGGATTCACCACAAACCAGGCATCCGCGCTTTTCAGCAGGTGGGCGCAGCCGCCGATGAGCCGCGCGCCGGTGTCGTTGCCGCCCACGTCCAGAATGACGGTGCGCTTTTCGTCCAGCAGCGCCGGTACAAGGCCGCCCACCTGCGTGGGCGCATCGGCGGTCTGGCGCTCGAAGCGGACGGACACGCCCGCGCTTTCCAGCAGGCTCTCCACATCACGGGAGCGCATCAGGGGCTTCGTCTGATCCAGATCGAAGAAGGACACCGTTTTTCCCTCCGCTGCCGCCTGAAGCGCCCAGTGGACGGACAGCTCGGATTTACCGCAGCCGGCCTCCCCCAGAAATACCGCAATGCGCCGGGCGGGATCGGGTACATAGCGCGCCATAGACGCCCTCCTTTACTCTTTTAAAGCGTTGCTGATTTTGGCTTCATTATATCGCACCGCCGCCGGCGTGAAAAGCGGGAATGTATGAGAGGGTATCGGAAAACCTTATAACCTCTTTCTGAAAAAATGCCCCATAGTCGGAATATAATCCGACAATACCGAACAACGACCCTTGCATTTCGACCGTTATTCTGTAAAATATAGAGCGAGACTATCAGAAGGGCGGGACAGACCGTGTACACACCCCGACACCCCGTGCGAAGCATTGTTATCATGGCGTCAGCGCTGCTGGCGCTGTTTCTGCTGTCCTTCGTTGTGGGGCGCTACGGCGTGCCGCTGGGTCAGGTGGTGCGCATCCTGCTGTCAGGCGTGCTTCCCCTTGAGCAGACGTGGACGGGCAACATGGCCATCGCCGTTCTGAACGTGCGCCTGCCCCGCATTCTGCTGGCCTGTCTGGTGGGCTGCGGCCTGTCCGCCGCCGGGACGGGGTACCAGACGGTGTTCCAGAACCCCATGGCGGCGCCGGACATTCTGGGTGCCTCCTCCGGCGCCTGCTTCGGCGCGGCGCTGGCCATCCTGACGGGGCAGAGCGCCGTCATGATCACCGTATTCGCGTTTCTGGCCAGCCTGCTTTCCGTGGCGCTGGTCTATCTGGTGGGGAACCACACCCGGGGCAATCGCGTGGTGAACCTGCTGCTGGCGGGCATCATGGTGGGGTCGCTGTTCTCCGCCTGTACCTCCTACATCAAGCTGGTGGCCGACCCCACCAACCAGCTGCCCCAGATCACCTACTGGCTCATGGGCAGCCTGTCCGGTACGCGGATGGGCACGGTGCGGTTCGCCGCCGTCTGCATGGCGGTGGGGCTGGTGCCCCTGCTTTTGCTGCGGTGGCGGATGAACCTGCTGACCCTGTCGCCGGACGAAGCCCGCGCCATGGGCGTGCACACCGACCGGCTGCGTCTGGCGGTGATCCTCTCGTCCACGGTGCTGACGGCGGCGGCGGTGTCCGTGTCCGGTATGATCGGCTGGGTGGGACTGGTGATCCCGCACCTGAGCCGCCGCATCGTGGGCAGCGACTGCCGCAGGCTGATGCCCATGTCCTGCCTGTTCGGGGCGGCCTTCCTGCTGCTGGTGGACAACATGGCGCGCTGCCTGACCGCAACGGAGATCCCCATCGGCATACTGACCGCCTTTGTGGGCGCGCCGTTCTTTATCTACCTGATGGTGAGAGGAGGCGACCGGTCATGACGCTGACAGTGAAAGACCTGACGTATCGCTACGCAAAGACCGCCGCCCCTGTTTTGCAGGGAATATCCTTCACGGCGGAGAGCGGCGACTTCCTCTCGGTGCTGGGCGCCAACGGCGCGGGCAAGAGCACCCTGTTCCGCTGCCTGCTGGGAGGGCTGACGGACTATACCGGCGCCATCGAGCTGGACGGCCGGGACGTGCGCACCCTGTCCCGGCGGGAGACGGCGGAGCATATCGCCTACATTCCCCAGATACACCGTCCCACCTTCGGCTATTCGGTGCTGGATACCACGCTGATGGGTCTGACGAGGCAGCTGTCGCCTTTCCGCTCGCCCACGCCGGAGATGGAAAAGCATGCCATGGACGCGCTGGAGCAGATGGGCGTGGCGCATCTGGCGGAGCGGAACTTCGCCACCCTGTCCGGCGGCGAGCAGCAGCTGGTGCTCATCGCCCGCGCCCTGTGCCAGCGGTCGGATATTCTGGTGATGGACGAGCCTACGTCCTCGCTGGATTACGGCAACCAGCTGCGGGTGCTGGAGCGGGTGCGTCAGCTGGCACGGCAGGGCTATACGGTGCTGCTGTCCACCCATGATCCCCAGCACGCCCTGCGGTTTTCCCAAAAGGTGCTGGCGCTCAGCGGCGGACAGGTGGCGGCGGAGGGCTGCACAGCCGAGGTGCTGACGCCGGGGCTTCTCCGGCGGCTGTACGGCGTGGAGGCCGTGCTGCTGGACACGCCCTATGGCCGGGCGCTGCTGCCGGGAGAGGGGGCTTTCTCCCATGTTTGAGTGGACGGAGGAACGTGTGTCGTTCATGGCGGACGCCTGTGAGCGCACGGATTTTCATACAAAGCTGGCGGCGCTGCTGTCGCCGTATCTGAAGAAAACGGACAGCGTATGCGACGCGGGGTGCGGTCTTGGCTATCTCTCGCTGGCGCTGGCGCCTCTCGTCGGTCATGTGACGGCGGCGGAGCGGGACGACCGGGCGCTGGACGTGCTGCGGTGCCAGCTGGCGCGGCGGGACATCCGCAATGTGACCCCTCTGTGTACCGATGTGCTGGCCTATACGCCGCCGGTGCCCTTTGACGCCATGGTGTTCTGCTTTTTCGGCAGCATGGAGGAGATCGTCGCCGCCGCCCGCCGCCAGTGCCGGGGAACGGTGCTGGCCATCGTCCGGGATGACACGTGCCACCGGTTCTCCGGTGCTCCCCGTGAGCCGGGACGCCACAGCTTTACGAGCGCCTGCGGCTATCTGGAGCGGCAGGGCATCCCCTACACCAGCCGCCGCATGGCGCTGGACTTTCCCCAGCCTCTCCGCACGCGAGAGGACGCGCAGCGCTTCGTGGCGCTGTACGGCAGGGGAGACGCGGCGGAAGCGCTGCGGACATCACTTGTTTCCACCGGCGATCCGGAATTTCCGTGGCAGCTGCCCGGTGTCCGGCGCTTTGGAATAATTGCATTTACAATGAAAGAAGGAGAAAACAGATGAAAAACGCAAAGAGACTGCTGGTGCTGCTGCTGGTGCTGGTGATGAGCGTCAGTCTGTTCGCCTGCGGCCAGAAGCAGCAGCCGGACGCAGCGGATGAGGGCACGCAGACGGAGACCACCCGCGTGTTCACGGACTCCTGCGGCCGCGAGGTCAAGGTGCCCACCGATATCCAGAAGGTGGCCGTGTCCGGCCCTCTGGCGCAGATGGTGGTGTTCGCTATCGCCCCGGACAAAATGGTGGGCGTGGCCAACGCGTGGGACGAGAGCGCCAAGGCCTATTTTGACGCCAAATATCTGGAACTGCCCCTGCTGGGACAGCTGTACGGCGGCAAGGGTGAGCTGAATCTGGAGACGCTGCTGGCGGCGGCGCCGGACGTGGTCATCGACGTGGGCGAGCCCAAGGACAGCATGGCGGAGGATCTGGACGCCCTGCAGGAGCAGACCGGCATCCCCTTTGTCCATATCGACGCGTACCTTGCCTCCATGGACGATACCTATGCCATGCTGGGCGACCTGCTGGCCATGCCCAACGAGGCGCAGGGGCTGGCGGACTACTGCCGCTATGCCTATGACAAGGTGAAGGCCATCGCCGACAGTGTGGAGAAGGTGAACCTGCTGTATGTCACCGGCGAGGAGGGGCTGAACGTCATCGCGCGCGGCTCCTATCACGCCGAGGCCATCGACATGCTGTGCAATAATCTGGCCGTGGTGGACGAGCCGTCCAGCAAGGGCACCGGCAACGAGGTGGACATGGAGCAGATCCTCAACTGGAACCCCGATGCGGTGATCTTTGCCCCCGGCAGCATTTACAGCACCGTGGCGGACAACGAAAACTGGCAGACCATCCCGGCCGTCAGGGACGGCAGGTATTACGAGGTACCCATGGGGCCGTACAACTGGATGGGCTTCCCGCCCAGTGTCCAGCGCATTCTGGGTATGCAGTGGATGGCCAAGGTGCTCTATCCCGATGCGGCGGACTATGACATGTACGAGACGACCCAGACGTACTTCCAGCTGTTCTATCACTGCGACCTGACTGCGGAGCAGTACGCGGCGCTGACTGCCCGCTCTCTGGCGGCGGACTGAGATAACAAGCCCGACCCGCCCGCAGGGGCGGGTATGCGGGCGTATCCTGACAGGGCAAAGGAGCATTTTATGAACAACATCTTTCAGACGCTGGTCTATCAGCGGGAGAAGAAAAAGGACACCGTGCTGGCCACCATCATCTGGGACGACGGCTCGGCGCCCCGGGGCAAGGGAAGCCAGATGCTGGTAGGCACGGAGGGGCTGCTGGCCGGCACCATCGGCGGCGGTGCTGTGGAGCTGAAGAGCATCCGGCTGTCCCAGGAGCTGCTCGCCAGCGGCGGCAGCGGCTTCATCCGGGAGTTCAGGCTGTCCCGTGACGGCGAGCTGGGCATGGCCTGCGGCGGCGACGTGACGGTGCTGTTCAGCCCGGCGCGGCTGGACGATGCCCGCTGGGACGAGACGGCGGCAGAGGTGCTGCGGCGGGTGCGGCAGCGCACACCGGGCTGGCTGGTGCTGCCGCTGGACGGCGGCGCGCCCCGCGTGACGGAGCAGCCGGAAACGGACGAAAATACCTTCTTCATGGAGCTGCCGGTGGGTGAGCGGGCGCTGATCCTGGGCGCGGGGCATATCGCCCGTGCGCTGGTGCCCCTGCTGCGGACGGTGGGCTTCCGGCCTGTGGTGCTGGACGACCGTCCCGGCTTCGCCACGGCGGAGAATTTCCCCCAGGCGGACGACACGATCTGCGCGGCGTTCACACCCCTTGAGGACTCGGTGACGTTGACGCCGGAGGACTATGTGGTCATCATGACCAACGGCCACGAGCACGACTTCCAGTGCGAGGTGCAGGTGCTGCGGCGGGAGACGGCCTATGTGGGCGTCATCGGCTCCCGGAAAAAGACGGCCTACGTGAACCAGCGGCTGCGGGAGGCGGGCATCCCGGAGGAGAAGATCGCCTTTGTCCACACGCCCATCGGCACGGCGATCAAGGCGGTGACGCCGGAGGAGATCGCGGTGTCCATCGCCGGAGAGATGATCTGCGTCCGCGCGACCCGGCGGGAGGCTGCGGGGGAGGTACATCATGGCTGCCCCATGCACTGAGCACCTGTTCCTCACCGGCGAGAAGGGCGTGGGCAAGTCCACGCTGGCGCGGCACCTGCTGGCCGGTCACACCCCCTGCGGCTTCCGCACCGTCCGTGTGACAGGGGTGATGGACAGGCCGTCGGTGCATCTGCTGCCCGCCGTGGGCGGCGAAGCGGCGGCGGACAACCTGCTCTTTTACTGCGGAGAGTATGACCCCTCACGGTTCGACACGCTGGGCACGGCGGCGCTGGCGCAGCGCCGCGGCGACGTGCTGCTGATGGACGAGCTGGGGCCGGCGGAGTCGCAGGCCGCGGTGTTCTGCGGCGCGGTGCTGGCGGCGCTGGACGGCGATATGCCGGTTTTAGGCGTTCTGCAAAAGGCGGACACGGCCTTCCTGCGGGCGGTGGCAGCACACCCGCGTGTGCGGGTGGTGACGGTCACGGAGGAAAACCGGGATCGCCTGCGGCAGGAACTGCAATTGCATCTGTAAAAAAAGGACGGCTCTGCCGTCCTTTTTAGTCTGTCAAAGAACCTGCACGGTCACGCATATCGGAGGGAAGGATACCATCGATTGGCAAGGGCAAACACGCCTGACAGCGTGTCTTTCCGGCGCTTTTTGCTCTTTTCGCCTTGGCTTGCGCCAGCAAGCCTGCGGCTCAAAAACCAAAAATCACTCGAAAATACATCGCTGGCAGGTGCGGAGCAGTTTTGCCGGAGCAGAAATGTGTCCAGACAAGAAAAGACCCGCAGAGAATACTTGCCGTATTGTCAAGGGGCTTGACGCAGTATGGGCGCATTTCTGCCCGTCAAAACCGTGTCTGCCCTTGTCAATCGATGGTAGTGTGAAAGGGAACCGTCAGGGTTCCCTTTCGCGTTCAATCACCCGCCGTAGCGACCAAAATCGCAAAATAAAATACTGTTTTTTATTCTCCCTTTTTAACATAAGTGTTGATTTTAGGTCTGGTAAACCGGCCTTCATCAAAATAGCCAAAAAGAACCCCTACACTTTTTCAGTGTAGGGGTTCTTTGGTTAGGACGTCTTAAACCCTTTGTGGTATCAAGTTTTTTTAATCCTTCTTGTCCGTTTACAGATAGAGTCAAATTAGGTGGTTCTTTCAAAACAGCATCGTCATTCTCTTGGTTAGCATTGTTTTCAGGGTTTAAAAGTCTGTCAAAATAAGCAAGGTCTATCTCGTTATCGACTTCCATGCCTTTGTAGAAATAGTCTTTGTAATCTATCTGGTACTCGCTCATAACTACCATTTCTTCCATTAAAACATTTTCTGAATCATACCATTTTAACGAATAACTCCATCCATTATGGTCTTTGCTGGATTTACCTTTGCTAAAAGTCAAAGCATTTATATTGTCTGTAATATATTTAATATCTTCTGCGTTAGTTATTTCAACCATCGTTCCGTCCGCTCCTGAACGGAGTTCTATCTTGTTAGCTTCCCCAATATCAAAGGTCATGCTCTTTTCAGAGCAGCCAACTACACACAAGGAAAGAACTAAAGCCAGACCTAATGCCAGCATTTTTTTCATCTTACGTACCTCCAATCTGCTTACTGTTTATTTATATAGACGCAAAAAATCTCAAACTGTTCCATATTTTATATGTTACATTATCTAAATGACTGTTTCAAGGAAGAAGCCTCTTCATAAACTGACGGAGTTTTTATCAGCAACACTTATCTACAACAGGGACTTTTTATTTTGCGATTTTGCCTCAGCTTGTCAAAAAAGTCCGAACGGACTTTTTTGACAAGCTGAAAAAAATCGCCTGTCGCTGAACGGCAGGCGATATTTTTTGTATATTTCACAAAAAGCTCTTGCTTCCGAAAACGTTTTCGGTTATACTGTCCGTATTCCCACCGGCGTGCGGCACTCCACTTTATGCCGCCCGCCGGCAAAAGATAAGGAGGAATACCCGCTGTGGCTGGCGGTGCGGCAATGTGGAGACTTGTCGTAAAGCACAGAAGGGGCACAGCCCCGTGCGAGACTGTTCATGCGGAGGCAGGACAGTTACAGTCAAGGTATATGGCAAAGGTCATTCTGAAGGATCTGAAGAAGGTCTACCCCAACACCGAGAAGAAAAAGAAGGTCAAAAAGGGTGAGGCGGCTCCGGAGAAGAAAAACAATCTCCAGATCACCGACGAGGGCGTGGTGGCCGTCCAGCAGTTCTCGCTGGAGATCGCCGACCAGGAGTTCATCGTGCTGGTAGGACCCTCCGGCTGCGGCAAGTCCACCACCCTGCGCATGATCGCCGGTCTGGAGGACATCACCTCCGGCGAGCTGTGGATCGGCGACAAGCTGATGAACGATGTGGAGCCCAAGGATCGGGACATCGCCATGGTGTTCCAGAACTACGCCCTGTACCCCCA
>OGZA01002477.1_pt1 | contig 11353 bp, 9 predicted proteins | sample 1576591 | NCBI WGS metagenome assembly OGZA01 (sample SAMEA3541565, study PRJEB24748) | human gut metagenome | biome: human gut; feature: human-associated habitat; material: faeces | place: China | collected 2012
AACGATAAATGATAAAACTGTTATGGTCGAATATTGTGTTTACTGGTTAGAGAACCAAAAATTTTAAAAAACCCTTATATATCAAGGCTTTACGCCCAAAGGGACAAAAAATGACCGGTGGGTTAAAGCTGATACGGGACAAGCAGGAAAGCGGGAGTCAAAAAGGCTTCCGCTTTCCTGCTTTTTTAGCTTAGGTCAGAAGTTTTGTTCGCAGAATGGCTGAAATCTTCGGAAAAAATTCGAAATCAGGCGAAAAGGGATTGTATTTGTCACGATTTTATGCTATACTATATATAATAGTAGAGTCACGCGGAGGACTCTCCGCTTTCCAAAATATCGAGGTGAAGAAAAAGCGCAAAGCGAGGACGAGGCTATGACGATGCACAGAGGTACAACTGCATCCTTCGAGCGGCGTGTGACCGCTTTCTTGTCGTACCTATTCAGTCCGCTCGGTAATTTCACAGGGTTGTTATGTCAGAAGGCAGAGTGCGTGTGCACCCTGCCTTCTTGTTTATTCCGTGCCTGCTTTTCCATGAGCGAACGCCGTTTTCAACCAATAAAAACTTAAAAGCAGTATCTTTCCATTAAAAAGATTTTTGCGAGGTGTACAAAATATGTTGCTTGAACTGAAAAACATCGACAAGTCTTTCGGCGAAAAGAAAGTTCTCAAGGGAGTTTCGTTTGTCGCAGAAAGCGGAAAGGCGTTTGGGTTGCTCGGAAGAAACGGCGCCGGAAAAACAACCTCTATCCGTATTCTGATGAATGTGTTTCCCGCTGATGCCGGCGAGGTGCTGACAGACGGCAAGCCGATTGACTATGATAAGATAAGCCTTGGATATCTTCCAGAAGAACGGGGTTTGTACCCTAAAAAGTTGATTATAGACCAACTCGTCTATTTTGCCGAGCTGAAAGGCATGAAGCGCACAGACGCCGTGCAGTCGGTGGATCGTTGGCTGAAAAGACTGGAGTTGTACGAGTATCGCAATAAACGGTTGGATACTCTATCCAAAGGGAATCAACAGAAAATACAGTTGATCACAGCACTTGCACACGATCCCCAAATCGTTATTCTCGACGAGCCGTTTTCCGGACTTGATCCGGTCAATGCAATACTTCTGAAGGATGTGGTGAAGGAACAGATTGCGCGGGGAAAAATCGTTTTGTTTTCAAGCCATCAGATGAGCTACATAGAGGAGTTTTGTGACAGCATTGCCATTCTCAATGCGGGAAAAGTCGTGCTTCACGGCGACCTCCGCGAAATCAAGAGAAATTATGTCCGCGACCGTTTAGTCGTGCGCACGGATAATCCCGAACAGATCAAAGCAGATTTCAAAGACGGCTGCACCGTACAGGAGGATGGCTCTCTCATACTTCGGCTTGCAAGTCCAAACGATAAGCAGACCGCAATGAAACACCTTGCGGAAAAGTATGATATTGACGAGATCAAGGTGTTTGAACCCTCCCTGAACGATATATTCGTGGAATATGCGGTCGAACAGGAATAAGGAGGTAGGACGATTATGAAACAGTTTGGAAAAATATTCAGATTTGAAATCAAAGGCTATCTGAAAAACAAGATTTTTGTGGGCAGTACGATTTTTCTCGTTGTGGTGCTCGCAGTTGTTATGTTCATTCCCAACATCAAATCTGCGTTCCAAAGCGACAGTACGAAAGAAAAGCCCGTGATGATCGTATATGCGGAGGATGAAGCTCTTTCGGGTTTCGTCAAAGAGTATTTCTCCGCAGCCTTTACCGGTTACAATGTAACGGTGTCCGGCGGAACGGTTGAGAACATCAAAGAACAGGTAATTTCGGGAGATGCAGAATGCGCGTTTGTTATGGACGGTGTGGATTCATACACGTATTACGTAAACAATCTTTCTATCTCCGATTATAACATGTCTGTTGCCAATGCCGCATTGCAGGAGGCCTACAGAGCAAATGCGATGATTCGGTACGGCTTTACGCCCGAGCAGGTAGGAGAGATTATGTCCGCCAACATCCGTGGGAATACGAGTGTGCTCGGAAAAGATCAGACACAGAACTTTTTCTACACCTATATCATGGTTTTTGCTTTGTATATGGTGATCATGCTTTACGGTCAACTGGTTGCAACCAACGTAGCGACGGAAAAAAGCTCAAGAGCGATGGAAGTGCTGATAACCAGCGCAAAGCCCGCAAGCATGATGTTCGGCAAGGTTCTGGCCTCCTGTATTGCCGGATTTGCTCAGCTTATAGCGGTATTCGGCTCCGCGATTCTGTTTTACGGTGTCAATAAATCCGCATGGAACGATAACATGATGATCGCATCCTTCTTCAATATCCCCGTTGACCTGTTTGTCTATATGCTTGTCTTCTTCGCTCTCGGTTTTCTTGTTTATGCCTTTCTTTACGCCGCGGTCGGATCGACGGCTTCAAAACTGGAGGATATAAATACCTCGGTGTTGCCGATCACGTTTTTGTTTATTATTGCCTTTATGATTGTCGTGTTTGCTATGGCGGGAGGAAACGTTGATACGACGCTGATGAAAATCTGTTCGTATATCCCGTTCATTTCACCCATGGCGATGTTTACGAGAATCTGCATGAGCACGGTAGCGTGGTATGAAATCGCAATCTCCATTGCGGTTCTTATCGGTTCAACCGTAGGAATCGGCTTTCTTTCTGCCAAGATATACCGTGTAGGAGTATTGCTTTACGGAAGAAAACCGACGATAGTCTCCATTTTCAAAGAGATACGGAAAGCATAAAATCAAATATATTCCGCAATCGCAGGAAGGGGTGCCAATGGGAAAGCGCAACAGAAGAATATTCGCCGGCTTTTACAGGCGGTACGACAGCAAATTCGTCTATGTGGCAGCCGTCGTTCCCGATGCGGATACCGGAGAGCAGATGGTCATCTTCCACGAGGGGATCGACGCCTGCGAGTGTAAATATTACTGCATGACAAAGGAATCCTTCTGCGAAACGGTAGAGTTGAACGGCGAACGGGTAGATAAGTTCACCCGTCAGCCGCAGGTCAGGATCACGGACACGCATATAGAGAATCTGAAAGGCGGCGGCTTTGGCGGCCCCATCCGAGGAAAGAAACTGAAGGACGAGGAAGAGCTTGCATACGAATACCGTCGATTTCGCTCCTCTCAGACCTATACCGACTATGCCAAAGACCTATGCAAAAACTATAAAACCGATCTGCGCCGATACAGGCTGTGCGTGTCGCAGAAACGGTATATCGGCTTGTTGGAGAAGGAAGAATTCGATATTCTCAAAGAGGACTTGTCATTTCTGAACGACTGTCTCAAAACCGTTCTCAAGGACTACGGCGCGTATTTCAAGGAACGGTATATCGAGGGCAAGTCCGTTCGCAGATATGCCGAGGCGCACGGCATGAACCGCGGCAGCGTGGATCACCTCAATCGGAAATTCATTGCGGAGCTTGCCGCCGTTCTCAAGGCAAGAGATGATTCGGACGGCATCTGCCGTCTGCGCCAAAAATAGAATCAACATATTTTCAATGGGCGTCTGCTTGTAAAAAAGCAGGCGTCTTTTTTTGCGCTCAAATTGCTCCGTTAACTTTGAATATTTTGTAAACTTTTCGTTTTTCGGGTAGTCAACTCCCCGATTTTTCGGCTTAAAAAGTGAGAGGAAAAATTTTTGGTTGTATCCCCCTGCATTTTTTCCTTTGGACAAGTGAGAGGATAAATTTTCTGAAACAGGGGCTAAAAAGCACCTCTGAGTGAGGAAACAGGCAAAGGACTTTTCCCCGCCGGACATATTTCTTTTCTGCCGTTATGTCAGGACTGTGTCAGACAGGCATTGAATCGGCAGGAAAAGTGAAGGGATATTTTTTCTCTCCTCTCCACCGTTATGACACAACTGTGACAGCCGGAAAATCATTTCCCATGGAAAAGTGAGGGGATTTCTTCTCAAACACAATCGAATACCCTGCCGACAGGATATGCGGCGGCGGACTTTGCGAGGACAGCGATCCGAGGGATCGTGCCGTAGGAGAAAGGCGCAGACCATGCGCTCTCGAAGGAGGACACGGCAAGCAAAGCACAAACGCCGATGCGATACACGGTCAGAAGGAGCGTAGGAACGCTGTCGGGTGTACAGGAAAAACTGCGGAGCGCGGGAAAGGACGGTGAACTTTCTCTCGCGGAACAGAGCCGTGCGCCGCAAAACAAATTTTTATGAAAGGCGGGATGTATATGACTGTGCCGACCGAAGAAGAAAACAACAGAAAAGAAAGGAAAACATTATGATACACGACGAACCCGAAATCCTCCGAATGTCGGAGGTGCAGCTGCGGGAGGTGGACTGGCTGTGGTATCCGTATATCCCCTTCGGAAAGCTGACCATTCTGCAGGGCGATCCCGGCGAGGGCAAGACCACCCTTGCGCTCCGCCTTGCCGCCGCCTGCTCCGCAGGCAGACCGATGCCGGGAATGAAGAAGCCGCTGCCTCCCTTCAACGCCATCTACCAGACGGCGGAGGACGGACTGGAGGATACCGTAAAGCCCCGCCTTACCGAAGCGGACGCCGATCAGGACAGGATCATCAATATCCGCGAGGATAAAAAATCCCTGCATTTGCTGGACAGCCGCATTGAAAAAGCCATCGTGCAGTGCGACGCCCGGCTGCTGATCCTTGACCCACTGCAGGGCTACCTCGGAGAGCGGATCGATATGAACCGGGCAAATGAGATCCGTGAGGTGATGAAGTCGGTCGGTCAGGTGGCGCAGCGGACAGGCTGTGCCGTCGTGCTTGTCGGTCATCTCAACAAGGCGGCAGGCTTGAGCAGCGCCTACCGCGGACTCGGCTCCATCGACTTCCGTGCGGCGGCAAGAAGCGTGCTCGTGGTGGGCAGGCTACGGAAAAACAAAACTGTCCGTATCGTCGTGCATGACAAATCCTCTCTTGCACCGGAGGGGAAATCCCTTGCCTTTCAGCTCGGAGATGAAGAAGGCTTCCGCTGGCTCGACGGCTATGACGAGATTTCCGCTGAAGAGCTGTTGTCGGGCTTTACCTCACAGCCGGAAACAAAGACCGCGCAGGCGGAGGAACTCATCCGCTCTATGCTGGAGGACGGAGCGGAGCTTCACTGCGAGGAGATCATCCGTGCGGCGGCGGAGAGGCGGATCTCCCGTCGAACGGTAAACGAGGCAAAGAAGAATATCTCCGGCATCGTCACACGGAAAGCGGGCGCAAGATGGCTGTGGTCAATGGAAAAGGAAGATTGCAACATTGCAGAGGTGTCCTTGAAGGAAGGATGAAACACTGCAGCCCCCGCCGATCCACTTGCAATGTTGCATTGTTCTTTTCTCTGCCGACAATACCCAAAAAACGCCCCGTGTGCCGACAACAGCGGAATCGGGCATACAACCCCGACCGCCGCGCACAAGAGCGGAATACGGCGCCTGTGGCGGCGTGTGCGGACCTTTTTCTGCCGTGAAGTTCTTCTTCTACAAGACTCGCAGGATTCAAGTTCCTTTGTGCGGTTTGCGTCCTGTTTCGCGAGAATCGGCACACGGTACGAAAATAAGCAGGAGAAAGCCGAGGGGTTGCACAGCAATCCCTCGGCGGGTTACAGCGGACGGCAACGCCGACCGCAAGGGGCTTTGTACGGCTTTTGCAGTCTAAAAATAAAACGGCAATTTAGGGGTTGCACAAATAAATCTCTCGCATATTTAGGGGTTGCGGATTTACAGGAAAAGTCCGGTCCCGTGATGGGCGGAATGTGAAAATACGAACAGCCTTACGGCGGAAAGGAATACAATGAACGATTACAAAGAATATCTTGAAACGGGGATCCTCGGCAGCTACAGGCCGGAGAATGCCGTGGTTAAAAAATACGACAGCGGCGCGGCGCTCACTCTCTTCCGTGATACGGTCTGCATGCACGAGGGAGACTCCCGCGTCCGTGAGCGTGAAATGCTGATAAAGGGAAAGCGGTTTATTATCTCCTCCGTATTCCTCTCTGACGCCAAAGCCACAGCTACGGACAAAATGCTGTCTCTCATAGACGAAGACCTCGGAAGGGATGCAAAAAGTTTCTGAAACTTTTCGGTTTCGGATAGACTTTCGGCAGGCGATACGGTATACTGTGTGATACCGTATCGGCTTGCCCTGCATAAAAGGAGGATGCAAAAATGACAAGCCAAAAATACACGATACTATACGGCAGATTAAGTCAGGACGACGGAAAGGCCGTCGAATCCAACAGCGTTACCAATCAGCGGCTCATGCTTGAAAAGTACGCCCTTGACAACGGCTTTGAAAATGTTCTGTTCCTGGCGGACGACGGCTATACGGGAACAAACTTCGAGCGCCCCTCATGGAAACAGATCGAGGAAATGATCAAGCGCGGCGAGGTGGAAACGCTCATCGTCAAGGATCTCAGCCGCCTCGGCAGAGAGTATCTGCAGGTGGGATATTACCTTGAGCTGTTCTTCCCGAACATGGGCGTGCGGTTCATAGCGGTCAACGACGGTGTCGATTCACTGGTCGAGGGGAGCAACGATTTCAGTCCGATACGCAACTGGGCAAACGAGCTTCACGCAAAGGATTCCAGCAAGAAGGTTCGTGCGGTGAAGAAGCTGCAGGCAGAACGGGGAGAGCGGCTCGGCGGTCGACCTCCCTACGGCTACAAAAAGGCGGATAGAGAGAGCAAGGAACTCGTCCCCGACGACGAAGCCGCGGCGGTGGTACAAAAGATCTTCTCTCTGTGCGCCTCCGGCAAAGGTCCCAATCAGATCGCCCGGATTCTCCGAGAGGAAAAGGTGCTGACACCAAGCAATTATTATTACCGAAATCACGAAAAGAGCCATGCCAAGCTGGATCTCACCCGCCCCTATGCGTGGAGCAGCAGCACCGTCACGGGAATCCTTGACAACAAGGTCTACCTCGGACACACCGTAGGACTGCGCACCACAACGATATCCTACAAGAACAAAACGACGGTGCACCGCCCCGAAAGCGAATGCGCCGTTGTGGAGAACACGCACCCCGCGCTGATCAAGAAAGAGCAATGGGATATCGTGCAGGAGGTACGCACGCACAAAAAACGCACGCCGAAGCACATGGACGAGCCGAATCTCTTTTCGGGACTTGCCTACTGCGCCGACTGCAAACGGTCGATGGTGCTGCACCGGGCAAGCAGCATGAAAAAGTCCGACTACAACTTCAAGTGCTACACCTACGGCAAGCGCGGCAGGAGCGAATGCACGCCCCACCACATCCGGGAGGAGGAGCTGTACGCCGTCGTACTGGACGATCTGCGGCGGGTGACACACTTCGCCCGCCAAAAGGAGCGGCAGTTTGCGGAGTACATCAACCGCAAAAACACGGCGCAGCTTCGGCAGGAGATCAACACGCTGCAAAAGGAGCTTGACACCATGCGCAGGCGCAGGAACGAGCTGACCGCCCTGTTCAAGCGGCTGTACGAGGACAATGTGCTCGGCCGCGTAACCAACGAGCAGTTCCGTCTTCTCTCCGCCGACTACAACGCCGAGCAGAGGGAGCTGGACAAGGCGATCCCGCAGAAGGAAGAACGGCTGGAAAAGCTGAAAGCGTCGGCCGCCAATGTGGAAGCGTTCATCGAGAAGGCAAAACGGTACAGGACCATTGACGAGCTGACGCCTCAGATCGTGCGCCTGTTCATATCCCGGATCGAGGTCGGAGAACGTGCTGTGAAGCACTCGCGGCACTCGGCTCAGAAAATTCGTATCGTTTACCGTGACATCGGAGAATGGGATCACGACGAGGCGGCAGCCGAAACCAATCGGCAACAGCCGCAGCTTACAGCTGACGCCGCGCATCTGGTACTGCTTCCGGCATAAGAGCGGCACGAGCCAAAAGCAAAACAAACAAAACGAGCAAACAAAAACCAAACGCAGTAAAGGCGGATGACAACCGCCATCCGCCTTTACCGCACCTACATTCTGTCTACTTTTGTCCCTTTGAACACTATCAGAAGGGTTTCCGGACTTTCGACAAAATTAACCCTTGCGTTATTATAACACAAAAACAGCATAAAAGCCAGCAAAAAGCCGGCTTTTACATGGTCATGAAAGTTGAAAGGCAACATCAAACTTCCATTCAATTTTCAGATTTTCGTTGTCAAAAACAATGATGCGGTCTATATCGTCGTACATTCTTTCCCGGAGTTTATCGTCTGGCTCATCTGCTGCAGCGGCGATATTTTTGATCGCATTCATTGCCGTGTTGCTTTCTTCCTGCTTTTGCAGCAGGCTTTCGATTTCATCTTCAATTCGTGATAACTCCGACTGGAGTCTGTCCCTATCTTCCGAAAGAGCGCTTTTCTTTTCGAGAAAAGCATTCCGGGATATTTCATCGGAACGGAATTGCTCATACAGTGATGCAGCCTTCCCGCCGATCCCTCCAAGTTGAATGCGGAGGGATTTTTGCTGTGCCCGAAGAGGGGCAAGCTTATCCGGCTGCTTTTCATTTACTGTCCTGCGATACGCTTCGCTGACGATTTGCAGCTGCCGTTTGTATGTGGTGAAAACAACATCCTCTATATTTGTCCGGCTCCAATGAATGCCTGCACACGGAGCGTCCCTTATATATAACGGCGTAGCGCAGGAATAATATTCGTCCAAGCCAAAGGTCTTACGAAGCCTACGGCCGCAGTGCCCACAATAGTAAACACGATCACGGCGGTCGGTTCTGACAACATCGTACTTTTTCACCTTCCGCAGGGTATCATTCGCTGCGTAGTATTCATCGTGTGTAACGATGGGTTCGTGCATACCCTCATTTATCACATAATCCTCCGGCGCATACCGTTTTTGCACTTTGGCCCGAATGGTTTCATTTCCGCATTTGAAAGACACCATAGCTCCGGTATACTTATAATCCCGTATGATTCGGAGTACCGCCTGATGACTCCACATCGCATCGTTGCGAATCCCTTGCCGTGAGAGCTTTTTGTGCTGCATCGGCGTCGGAATATGCTTTTCGTTAAGGATACGGGCAATTTCCGTGGATTTCTTTCCCTCAATAGCCCACAGGAAAATATCTCGCACAATGGGCGCAGTTTCGGGATCCGGCACCATATGGTGCTTTTGCCCTTTGACCTTTGTGTATCCATACGGGCAATGACTGACATACCGACCGCTTCTCATCAGCATATGCTGAGATGCTTTTACCTTTTTCGAGATGTCAACGCTGTACATCTCATACATAAAGTTTCGGAAGGCAACATCAATACCGCCGGTTGTCCCGATAAACTGATTGCTGTCGTAATGGTTATTGACCGCAATAAACCGGATGCCCAGATATGGAAAGATGTGCTCAAGGTAATCGCCGGCTTCAATATAGTTTCGCGCAAATCGGGAAAGGTCTTTCACGGCGATGCAGGAAACATCACCGGAGCGCACCATCGCCATCATCCGCTTAAAACCGGGACGGTCGAAATTCGTCCCGGAATATCCGTCATCGACGAACTCGACCGTCTTCATGGAAGCAAGCTCAGGCTGCCCTTGGATAAACTGAGCGATGATGCCGCGCTGGGCCGTAATACTATTGCTCTCATCATTCGCGCCGGTGTCCTCAAGCGATAGCCTGAGATACACGGCAAGCTGTTTTTTCGGCATTTAGGCAACCTCCTTTCTGATTCGCTCGCACTCCTTGAACATTTCCTCAAACTCAGGCATGTACTTAAACCGAATATCCAAAGAGCCGTCGGTATTCACTCGGATCTCATCAACCATTGCCTCGACCATTTCTTCGGTCACCGTTTCTGCCTTATGGTAGCGTGAAATGAGCCGATTCCATTTTCGGGCGCCTGTTTCAGTCACCTTGGTTTTTGCCTTAATTGCCTGAAGCTCCTGCAATTCGCTTTCATATGCGGCGATTTCCTTTTGATAGACATCTCTGGCAAGCAAATATTCCTGCTGCGTCAGTATGCCGTCCTTGAAGTCGATATACAACCGGGAAAACAGCTTTTTCTTTTGGTCCAGCTTATCCTGCAGTTCTTTGACACGATTTGCCGGCACACTGTGCTTTGCTTTTTCTTTCTCCAAAGCGATTAAGCCGAGCAGCGTTTTTTGCGTGTCAAGGAATAGGTCCATCTGCTTTCGTATAACGCTCAACACGATTTTATCAAGGTCATCGGCGCGGATGCTCTTTTTGGAGCATGCCGTGTCTCCAAGCTCGATGTTTGTCGGGCATTTATAATTGTAGTAGTCTGTGACCACGCCGTCCTTTCTTGGCCGTGTATAGCTGCGTACATATTTCATAACACGCCCGCAGTCGGCACACCTCAAAACCGAACCATATGGATTGGGACGCTTGGGCAGATGCGCATAGCGTCCGAAGGATTTCGTCGCATCGCTTGAGACCTTTTTGTTGATCTCCTGCACCATATTCCACAGCTCCATGCTGATAATCGGCTCGTGTGTCCCTTCAACCACATCCCAGTCCGCCTCGTTTGTCCAATGGTATTTTTCGCCCTTATACAGGCACTGCGAGCTGCGTCCTTGCGCCAAATTCCCGATATAGACCACATTGACAAGCAGGTCTTTCAGAACATGGCGATTCCAGGGCAGTTCACTCCCTTTCTTATTATTATTTGTTATAATGCCGCGCTCATAGCGTAGCCGCCCCGGGGAGGGATAGCCTTTTTCGTTGAGCATACGGCATATAGTTTCAAAGCCGATCCCTTTAGCTCGGAGTTCAAAGATCTCGACTACGATTGGAGCGATCTCATGATCAATTACCAATCGGCTCCGATTATTTTCATCCTTCAGATAGCCATATGGAGCATAATTTCCGATGTAATCACCGCGCAGCCTCTTATTCTTCATCGTCGAACAGATCTTTTTGGATATGTCCTTTGCGTACATATCGTTGATCAGATTTTTAAGAGTAGCGGCGAGCTTTTCACCGGCATTAGCGGAGCTGCTGTCATAATCGTCGCTGACGGAAATAAAGCGTATGCCGAGGAAAGGAAAGATGCGTTCCAGATATTCTCCGGTCTCTACATAGTTTCTGCCAAGGCGGGAAAAGTCCTTCACAAGGATGCAATTGATCCGTCCTTTCCGCACATCCTCGATCATTCGATGAAACGCGGGACGCTCAAAATCGGTGCCCGTGTAGCCGTTATCGGCATATACCTCTTTCAGTTCGAGATAGGGCCGCTCGGCAAGATAGTTTCTCAGGAGCAGTTCCTGATTTTCAATCGAATCTGCATCGACCTTGCCGTTGTCCTCAACAGACAAACGAACATAAAGTGCGGTACGAAACACGGTCTGCCTTTGACCTTTCGGCTGACTTTCGGAAACGCCGTTTTTCCGTGATACTCTGGCCACTATCCCACCTCCCTTATC
>OGZA01002478.1_pt1 | contig 11345 bp, 9 predicted proteins | sample 1576591 | NCBI WGS metagenome assembly OGZA01 (sample SAMEA3541565, study PRJEB24748) | human gut metagenome | biome: human gut; feature: human-associated habitat; material: faeces | place: China | collected 2012
TTGCTGTGTGCTGTCTTTGTGAGGTTCCTTTCTTGCTAACTAAGTGACATTGGGCTTCGCCGGGGGTACTGGTCGTATGCCGCACGATCGGTCCGGCGAAGCCGGGGTACTGGCTGTGCGCCGCCGTATAGGCCGGTCAGCGCTTCCTTCTCCGCATCCAGGCCATGCCGCCCACGGACGCCAGCGCCATGCTCACGTAGGCCCCGATGCCCGCGTCGAACGTGGTGGGACTGTCCACCCCGCCGATGGTGAAGTTCATCGTCACGTTGCCCGCGTCGGACAGAATGGTCACCGTGTGCCTGCCGTCCTTCAGCGTCCGCAGATACACCGCCTTCAGATAGACCTCGATGCCGCCGTTGTCCTCGGCGACGTAGTTGGCCGCGGCGATGGTCCTGCCGTCCACCTGCACGCCCTTAAAGCCGCTGAACGCCGCCGTGCTGCGGAACGTCAGCCCGTAGATGCCGGAGGTGTAATCCGTGGCGCTCTTGGCGGCATCAGCCGTCTTCACCGCGGAAATTCCGGGCGTGGACGCGCCGCCGTAGTAGTAGTACCCGCCGCCGGAGCTGCTCTGCGCCGCCGTGCTGATCACAAACGGCGAAAAGCTGCTGGTCTTGAAGCAGATGCCCCACTCTGTGTAGGTGCCCTCAAGGGTCTCCGGTGCCATACCGTCGCCGTTCACATAGTGGTCGATCCGCGCCTTGCGCCCGCTGTTGATCAGCCGCTGCGCCTCTGCGTCAGTGATCTTCAGATAGCTGTACGGCAGATAGACCGTATATTCGCCGTTCCACTCGCTATGTCCACTCACCCGCAGGCGGAAGTACCACTTCTGGCCGTTGCCGCCCTCCTGGGGATAGCGCTCGCACCAGAACTTGCCGCCATCGGGGCCCACCGCAAAGGGTTCGCTATATTTTCTGTTCTCTTCCGGCCCACTCGCAGTCATATCCGTCTGCGTTGTCGCCACAAACGGGTCGTTCCGGCCATAGGCGAATGTGTAGCCCAGAACCTTGTCCTGCGCGTCCACCCACTCGATGACCTTGCCGCGGTACGCCTGCGTAAAGGCAAAGTACACCGTCACGCCCCCATGCGTCACACTGTTCGTTGCCACAAAGGGAATGGTACGGGCGATATTATCCTCCGTCGCTTTGTAATCAAAGATCTGATCCGACTTATTGCTATCCTCTCGCTCTTTTTGGAATCCCTTTAATATGTCCTTAAACCAATCACTCGTACTGTCGGCAGGATCAGCATTTGTCTGGAAAGGATGTACATGGAACCGTGCAACTTTCGTCTTATCAATTCCTTCGCCCGGCTCTATCACCATTCCCTGTTCCAACTGCTCTGCGGTAGGCATAGGCTTGCTGCTGTCAAAAGTAGTGTGAAACCCGCCCGTTACCGAGTCATAAACCACATCCACAGAACTGCCACTGACATCGCTGATATCTTGCTGCGCATCGTTTGCCGATTGGAATGCAACAATAGTCGTTCTCCCGTTATTCAGTTCTTTATATGCCTCATTCAGTTCATTCTTCACTACCGCACTATTCTCTCCGATATAGAGGGTAAACGTCTCTGCATACTGGTCAGAATTAGATGTCCAAGTCAGCGTAAACTGTCTGGTCGTCACCACTCCCGATGTATTTTGACCATTTGATTGCGGGAAAAAGCGGTCACAAATCCAGGTATCGCCGCCATTGTTTACCGGGTTTCCGTTCACCGCCGCCAGCTTGTACCCCGCGATAGGCGTTGCCACCGTCAATGTGCCGATAACATTAGACCAGTCGTTGTTTGCCGCAAACTTGTCTGCCAGCGTGCCCTCCGCTGGCCGTACCACCAGCCGTTCCTTTTCACGGACAACACGCCACGTGTTCTCTCCGTTCAGCGTATAGCTTACGCGCTTCTCGTCCTGCACATTTACGGCGGGCAGCACCTCTTCACCCATGCCGGCTTCCGCCTCATAGGTAAACTGATCCACAATGCGGATACGCATGGTCAGCAAGTGTTTGACTGGTGCCCCCTCTTTCGCGCTGCTGGCATTATTCCACACAGACAGCGCCATCATCTCGCCATAGTTCTCGATAGCATTGACGGTCATCACGCCATTCTGCTGGTTCACTGCCGCCAGTCCCAAACTATTGTAGTGCGTGGTCGCCTTGCCGCTGTTTTTCAAAGTTTCTTCGTTAGCAGCCCACACTTGCCAGTAGCCGCTGCCGCCATTGCCAAAGGCAGAGCCATGATAGTTCGCTCCGGTCTTGTTTCGGAACACGATCCCGTAGGTGATATCGCCGTCATCGCTGGCACTGGCCGCTTCCAGCCAGTGTGCCCTGTCTCCCGCCCGTACTTCCACGGTCAGAACACCCACATTGTCAATAATGCTATAATTGTAATCGTAGTCCTTATAGCGTTCCAACTGTGACGGAAATGCCACTGCGAAATCATCGCCCAGCACCGGCGCTGTGAACCCCGCTTCGAGCATCGCCTCTACCACACCGTCCTTCGGCATTGTAACGGGGGTTACCCGGCTACTGTTGCTGCTTTCAGAAAAATACAGCATCCTCTCAAGATGCCACATTCTCCGAGAGAACGTCCACTGCTCATCGTCCGCGCAAATACGCAGATTATTCAGAATAGACTTTGCTTCCTGTGACAGGTTTTTATACGCAGTGATTGCCGCCCTGACTTTCTGCGCCTCCACAAAACGGCCCTTGTTGTCAATGCTCACGCCCCTAAAGGATATATCGCTTTCGTATTCGCTCGTATAGGTATACTCCATATACCCATTCTGGCCCAAAAAAACCTTTGCCTCTTCGTTTGGCTGCCCGTTTCCGGGCAGATTGCTCACATCTGTAACATTACCCGTAGACGGGGGAGGCCCGCCGGGATTATTGCCGCCACCCTGGCTGCCATTCAGCTGTTCGTTGTACTGCTGTATCAACTGCCAGAAAGATATCCCCCTCGGTCCAACACCGGGGCCTCCGTCTTGATATATCTCCAATTCGTTCAAGTATATCTGCGCCATTGGAGAAAGGTTATTATAATCCGTGATGGCCTGCTGTGCCTTGTCTCTATTTTTAAAGCTATTGTTCTCATAGATATCTTTATTATAGGTCACAGTGCCACGCGTTTCTTCGTTGAATGTTTCCGTTCCGCATTCAAAATACTTTTTGAAATAGGTCACAGCACTATTCGCCATATCCTGTGCGGTACTATTGGGCCCATCTCCCTTAATATACTCACCATTCTTGTACGGATAAGTCGAATCCTCACCACCGTTGATCCTCAGCTTATCTATACCCTGCACTTTGCCCGTTTCGGTACTCTGCAATACCAGACGCTCTGCCGCAGCCTTGTATATATTCATCAGCCAACCGAAGTCAACACCATCGGTTCTGCCACAATTATTGCCATATTGCACTATATAGCTGTTAAGCACCGCTTTGATGGTAGTTTTCGAGCCATTCGCAATGGGGGCTTCGTAATTGTCTACTATCCCCTTGACTCTTGTTTTATCTCCCTCTGTTACAAAGAACAAGTCATACCTAAAGCGGACATCTGTAATAACAAGGAAAAATTTTCCATTATTTGTTACTACCGCAAAATTCGTTTGCAAGAAGTTCTTTGCTGCTTCTTTAGCCGCACCTCTCTCGCTCTCTGCAACGTCCTCAAGTGTAAGCGCGTCCACTCCCGCCAGCACCGTCTCCATCGTATACGTCTCGTTGCCGGTCTGGACGTCCTCACTCTCCCCATTCGTTTCCGCGATGGCGCTCGTACACAGCCCCAGCGCCATCACCAGCGCCAGCAGCAAACTGACCACTTTTTTCATCATACGTTCCTCTCCTTTCCCGCCAAGAGAGTTCGTTTCAGCCCACTGAAACGTTGAAAGGGAGTATACTCCCTTGGCGGCACATAATTACTCCTTCTTTATACCACTTTACCGTCTTTGAAACAATATGCTGGCAGGGAATACTCCTTTTTTGGCTTAAAGGTGCAAAAACAGCCGGGCTTTTTGTGCAAAAGTCCGGCTGCTTTCGGTTATTCCGCCATGGGCTGTACGCCGCCCGTGGGCAGTATGGGCCGGCTGATGGGAACGCTCCCCAGCATCAGCTGGTACTCGCCGTCCAGCATCAGCTGCACCTGCGTCACATCCTCCAGTGAGCACAGCGAGTCCACCAGCCCCTGTATCATGCGGTTCTGCGCCTCCGCGTCCTCCGGCAGCAGCGCCGCCACGCTCCCCGGCAGGTTCAGGTAGCATATCCCCTCCTCCGTGCTGGCGTTCAGGGCCGTAAAGCCCTCCGGCAGCAGCGGGTACAGGTCCGCGTAGCTGTCCAGCGGCCGTTCCGTCAGTGCCTTCACCACCGCCTGGGCCACCGTCTCCCCCTCGTACACCGTCAGCCGGCGCTCCTCGCCCACCAGCGTACCGCCGCCGTCCGGGAAGTACAGCTGCACCTTCACCGTCCGCACCACATCGTCCGGGCTGGTCAGCAGCACCTCCTCTGAGGTGTACACCTCGCTGGTCCGGTCCGCAGGCAGCTCGCCCGCCACCGTCAGCCGCACGGCGTAAATGCCGTCCAGCTGCATCAGCGACAGCGTGATGCAGTAGTCCGCGATGGTCCGGTCAATACCGATCAGCTGGTCGTATTCGCTGCTCATGTCCACCGACACCGTTCCGCCGGTGACGGTACAGCTCAGCAGCTGCGTCCCCACGGGTATGGGCGCGATGAATCCCTCCGCCGTGCAGCCGCCCAGCAGCAGCTCCATGATGTACTGCGCCTGCTGCTGGCGTCCCCGGTCCCCGGCGGTGATATCCGCCCAGGGGATGGCGATGCCCTGCACGGCGTCGCCGCCGCCGGCGGACTTGTTCTGCTCGCTCAGGTCCGCCGGGCAGTACAGCCGCAGGCTCCCGCCGTCCGCCGCCTGCTGCTCGCCGCAGGCGCACAGGCTCGCCGCCAGCGCCGCCGCCAGCAGCAGGGAAATGATACGCTTTTTCATGCCTCCTCCCCCCTTTCCGCCAGCGGCAGGTACACGGTGAACACCGTGCCCACGTCGTTTGCGCCGTGGCCGGCGGAGATGGTGCCGCCCCGGTTCTCGATGGTATCCTTCACGATGGACAGCCCCAGTCCCGTGCCGCCCACCTCCCGCGAGCGCATCTTGTCCACCCGGTAGAACCGGTCAAAAATATGCGGCAGGTCCTCGTTCGGTATACCGATTCCGTTGTCGCTGACCGTCAGCACCACCTTGTCCCCATCCACATGGGCCTCCGCCCGGACGAATCCGTCCTCGGCGGCGGAATACTTGATGGCGTTCTCCATCAGGTTGTACAGGATCTGATGTACATCGTCGTCGGTGGCCAGCGCCACGGCATCCTCGTCCGCCGCGCCGGATACAGTCACGCCCTTCTCCTGGGCCACCATGGTCAGCATACGCTCCACGCGCTCCAGCACCGGCCTCACCGCCACGGGATAGGGCTGCTGCACCACGCCGCTGTCCAGCCGCGTCAGCCGCAGCAGGTTCTCGGTAATGCGGCTCAGCCGTTCCGCCTCCCGCCCGATGTCGGTGACGAACTCCTTTGTGGTCTCCTCGTCCATGTGATCCGTCTGCAGGATGGAGTCCGTAAGCAGCCGTATGCCCGCCAACGGCGTTTTCAGCTCGTGGCTGGCGTCGGAGACGAACCGCCGCCGGGCGTTCTCCGTGGTCTGCAATCGGTCGGTCAGGCTGTTGAATTCCGCCGCGATCTGGGCGATCTCGTCGGTGCCGCTGGCGTCAGCCCGGTGGCTGTACGCGCCCTCACGCACCTTGCGGATGGCCTGCAAAAGCCCGCTGATCTGCCGGGTCAGCATCTGGCTGAGCACGATGCTCAGCCCCGCCACCAGCAGGGCGATCAGCAGAGAGATGATCAGCAGGTTGTGCCGGAACGTCTCCAGCAGCTCCGCCTGCTCCGTGTCGTAGTCATAGGCGTACACCGCGCCCACGATCTGGTTGTGATACACCACCGGCGTGGCCACGCGGCTGAGGAAGGCCGTGCCGTCGTATTTGCAGTAGCTGGCGTCCTGTCCCCGCAGCGCCACCGCCACCACGGAGTACAGGGCGTACTTCCCCACGGCGTTGCCGCCCTGCCGGGTGTCGTACAGCACCAGTCCCGCGCTGTTGGTGACCATCACGCGGGTGGCGCCGGACTCGTCCAGTCCCTCCAGCGCCGCCTGCACGTTCTCCTTCGTCAGCTTTTCCAGTCCCATCAGCGCCGACTCGATGACCTTGGTGGTGCTTTTCAGTCCGTTCTGCGTGGATGTCACCATCAGGTTCTGGCTCACCAGCAGCGGATAGGAGTTCAGCAGCACCAGCACCGCCGCGATGACCAGAATGTAGCTGAGACTGAACTTCAGCTGCAGGGTGGCCTTGCTGCGCAGCTTCCGCGCCCCGGCGCGCAGCTGATCGCCCCGCGTCTCCTCCTGCGGGGTCGTGTCGGTATGGATGGCCTCCGTCTCACACGGTAGGCTGTTCTTCTCCCTTGAAATAGTAACCAACTCCCCACTTCGTCATAATGTATACCGGGTTGGCCGGGTCGGGCTCCAACTTCTCCCGCAGGCGGCGGATGTGTACGTCCACCGTCCGGTAATCTCCGGCGTAGGAATAGCCCCACACCAGATCCATCAGGCTCTCCCGGCTGTACACCCGCCGGGGGTTCTTCATCAAAAGCTCGATGAGATCGTACTCCTTGGCGGTCAGGTCGATGGTCTTTCCGTCCCGAATGGCCACCCGCTGCTCCGTGTCCAGGCTCAGCTCGCCCACGGTCAGCAGCGGCGTCCGCTGCCGGCTCTGCGCCGCCTGAGCGCCGTTCATGGAGCGCCGCAGCAGCGCCCGGATGCGCGCCTTCAGCTCCAGAATGTTGAAGGGCTTCGTCACATAGTCGTCCGCGCCGCAGGCAAAGCCCATGAGCTTGTCGCTGTCCTCGCTGCGGGCGGTGAGCATGATGATGGGCACCTCGGAAAACTCCCGTATCTTCATGCACGCGTCGCTGCCGGACAGCCCCGGCATCATCACGTCCATGACGATCAGATCCAGGTCGCCCTTCTTCGCCAGCTCCACGGCGGCCGCGCCGTCGTAGGCCGTTTCCACCTCGTAGCCCTCGTTCTCCAGATTGAACTTCATGCCCTTGACCAGCAGCTTTTCGTCGTCTACCACCAGTATCTTCATTCCTGCGTATCCTCCGTCACGATGAAATCTTGTATGCTCTCCAGCACGGTCTGGCCGATGCCGTCCACCTCCAGCAGCTGCGCCGCGTCGGTGAAGGGGCCGTTGGCCGTCCGCCAGTCCACGATCCGCTGCGCCAGCACCGGGCCGATCCCCGGCAGACTGTCCAGCTCGTCCACGCCGGCGGTGTTGATATTGACCATCCGCAGCTGCGCCGCGTCCTCCGTCGGCTGCTCCGCCTCGATCTCGTAGTCGCCCCGCGCCGTCCGCGGCGTCAGCAGCCACGTCAGTGCCACCGCCAGAAGGAACAGCACCGTCAGCCCCAGCAAAAACAGATCGGTCTTTGTCAAATTTATCCTCTTTCCCACGGTTGACTACCCCGCTCCTTTTGCTTATAATAGGGTACGGACATACCGACGCCGCGCCCTGCGCGGTGCCGTCCCCCTATATTATAGCATACATGGAGAAAAAGTCACATGAAAATACGCCGTTTGCTCTCTGTTTTTTTGCTGGCCGCCCTGCTGTGCGGCCTTTTCACCGTTCCCGCCGCCGCGTTGGAGGATCCGGACATCCGCGCCAAGGCCGCCCTGCTGGTGGAGGCCGAGACGGGCACCATACTCTATGACAAGAACGCCCACGACGAGCTGTCCATCGCCAGCACCACCAAGATCATGTCCGCCCTGCTGATATTCGAGGCCATCGAGCGCGGCGAGCTGCGGATGGATCAGTCCGTCACCGCCACCGCCAGCGCCCTGCGCGGCCTGCCGGAGGACGGCAGCACCGCCGACATCGTGGAGGGTGAGACCCTGACCGTGGAGCAGCTTCTCTACTGCATGCTGGTCATCTCCGCCAACGAGACGTGCAATATCCTGGGCGAGACGGTGGCCGGCTCCGTGGACGCCTTCGTGGAGCGCATGAACCAGCGGGCGCAGGAGCTGGGCTGCAAGAACACCCACTTCGCCAACACCACCGGCCTGACCCAGTCCGGCCACTATTCCTGCGCCTACGACCTGTATCTCATCACCAGGGAGGCCATGACCTTTGAGGATTTCATGACCATGGTCAACACCAAGTCCTATGAGATACCTCCCACCAACAAGACCGAGGAGGAGCGCGTGCTCCACAGCACCAACGCCCTGATCTCCAACTGGCGGCTGGCCGGGTATCTGTACTCCGGCGCACAGGGCATTAAGACCGGCAGCACCGACGCCGCCGGACAGTGTCTGGTGTCCTCCGCCGTCCGCGGCAGCCGGACGCTTATCAGCGTGGTGCTGGGCGCGGAAAAGGTGGAAAAGGAGAACGGCTCCGGCTACATCGTGGAAAGCTTCACCGAGACGGCGCGCCTGTTTGACTGGGGCTTTGACAACTTCTCCTCCCGGCAGGTGCTGGACGAGAACGAGCTGGTGCAGGAGGTGCCCGTCGCCCTGAGCAAGCAGGTGTCCACCGTGGCCGTCCACCCGGCGCAGAGCGCCGAGGCCATGCTCCCCAAGGATCTGGACGTGGAGTCCCTGACCCGCACCGTCACACTGGATAACGAAACGGCGCTGGCGCCCATCGCCGCCGGCGACCGTCTGGGCGAGATCACCGTCAGCTACGGCGACACCGAGTACGTCACCGTTCCCCTGCTAGCCGTGGCCGATGTGTCCGCCAGCCGCTTCCTGCTGGCGCGCCACGCCGTGGGTGAGTTCTTCTCCCGCCCCTCCATCCGCATTGCCGCCATCGCGCTGCTGGTGCTGGTCGTGGCTCTGGTGCTGTGGTTCCGGTTCTATGGCCGCAACCGCCGCTACGGAAAGGCCGGCAGCAAGCAGTACCGCCACCGCTCCTACCACGGACGCCGCCACTGATGCCCATGGAGCCGCTTCGTATCCTGTACGAGGACGCGCACCTTGTGCTGTGCGTCAAGCCCGTGGGCGTGCTGTCGGAGGACAGCGCCGACGGCGCCTGTATGCCCGCCCTGCTGCGGGCGCACTACCGCGCCCAGGGCAAGCCCGACTACATTGCCACCGTCCACCGGCTGGACAAGGCCGTGGGCGGTGTGATGCTGTTCTCCCGCCGCCGGGAGATCACCGGAAAGCTCACTGCCGCCATTGCGGAGCACCGGGTCACCAAGGAGTATCTGGCTGTCCTCCGGGGCACGCCGGAAAAGGACAGCGACACCCTCACCGACCTGCTGTTCCGGGATGCCGCCCACAATAAGAGCTATGTGGTCAAGCGGATGCGCAAGGGTGTCCGCGAGGCGTCGCTGGACTACACCGTGCAGGGGCGAGCCGACGGTCTGACGCTGGTACGGGTGCGCCTCCATACCGGCCGCACCCACCAGATACGGGTGCAGTTCTCCTCCCGCGGCCTGCCCCTGCTGGGGGACATCCGCTACGGCAGCAAGGCGCCCTGCTCCCCCGCCCTGTGGTCGCACCGTCTGGCGCTGACCCATCCCGTCACCGGGAAGCCCATCGACGTCACCTGTCCCCCGCCGGACAGCTGGCCGTGGAGCTTATTTGCAGAATGAACATCAGCGGGAGGGGCAAAGCCCCTCCCGCTGTCAGCTTACTCCATTTACTCCATATCCACGTACACGATCTCCAGCCCCCGGCGCATGGCGTATTCCACCGTGCGGCGTGTGCCGCCCTCCTGCCCGTCGAACACCGCGATGAGCCGCCGGGCGTGATCCACCATGTACCGGTTCCGCCGCTGCATGCACCCGGCGCTGTAATGATCCTGCACCACCGTCTCGTAGTCGCAGCGCTCCACCAGCGCCTGCCACCGCGCCTGCTGCTCCGGCGTCCAGCCCTCCGGCTGGCTGGGACACGGGATGGCCGCCTCCAGTGTGATCTCCGGGTACTGCGCCCGCAGCGCCAGCGTGATCTCGCCGCAGTAGGTGTCCACGCCCCGCGCCATGCCGCAGATAAAGTGCCGGTACCCCTGTTCACAGGCGTCGGTGACGGCCTGCCGCAGCCGCTCCTTCAGCGCCGCACACCGGGGATCGTCCTCATCGTACCCCCACGGCAGCTTCTCCGGCCGATACCCGGAAAAGCACACCGTCATCTGTTTTGCCGGCATACGCCTCACCCTCTTTCTCCGTCCATTGTACAGGATAGAAGCGCCCCTGTAAAGGGCGGGCAGTGGAATTTTCCTCTTGACTTCCTGCGCCCGCCGTGCTACCATACATGTCGAAAACAACCGCATATTTGTCTTCGGGGCGGGGTGCGATTCCCCACCGGCGGTATAGTCCGCGAGCGGCTTCGGCCGCAGGAACCGGTGCGATTCCGGTACCGACAGTATAGTCTGGATGAGAGAAGGCGTGTATGGCATTTTGCGATGCTCTTTTTTGATGCGTACACCTTGGAAGGCAATTTCCGGGTGTTTATCATCGAAAAGGAGTATTTTTTATGACACAAGCACAGAAAACCCACCATCTGGCCGTAGCCGCGCTGCTGGCCGCCGTAGCCGCCGTGCTGCAATTCATCGAGTTCTCCATCCCCATCATGCCCGCCTTTATCAAGCTGGACATCTCCGACCTGCCCGCCCTGCTGGGCACGTTCTCCCTTGGCCCCGTCTACGGCGCAGCCATCCAGCTGGTGAAGAACCTGCTGCATCTGCCCTTCGGCTCCAGCGCCGGCGTGGGCGAGCTGTCCAACTTCCTGCTGGGCGCGGTGTTCGCTTTTATCGCCGGTCTGGTCTACAAAAAGCACAAAAAGCGCAGCGGCGCCCTGTGGGGCTCGCTGGCCGGCGCCGCAGCCATGGCGCTCATCAGCCTGCCCATCAACTATTTCATCGTCTACCCCGCCTATGTGGTGCTGTACGGCCTGCCGCTGGAGGCCATCGTGGGCATGTATCAGGAAATTCTGGGCACGGTGGCGCAGGTGCCCACCTCCAACGCCCTGCTGAACTGCCTGCTGGTGTTCAACGTGCCCTTCACCCTGTGCAAGGGGCTGCTGGACGTGGCGCTGTGCTTCCTGATCTACAAGCCGCTGAGCCCCCTGCTGCATAAATAAGCGCAAAAGGCGGCGGGCGGACAGGGTCGTCCGCCCCTACGGCGGGGCGTCGGGGACGCCGTCCCCTACGAAGCGTTCACCGTACCCGTCCGTTAAACGGGAAGCTCCAAAAACTGTCATTGCGAGGAGTACCCCAAGGGCACTTGCTTCGCGGCGCGCAGCGACGCG
>OGZA01002480.1_pt1 | contig 11338 bp, 10 predicted proteins | sample 1576591 | NCBI WGS metagenome assembly OGZA01 (sample SAMEA3541565, study PRJEB24748) | human gut metagenome | biome: human gut; feature: human-associated habitat; material: faeces | place: China | collected 2012
ATCAGCGAGAGCGCATTGGGCATAAGAGAGTCACTTGAAAACGCAATTAAAAGTATGGGCAAGCCGTTGCCGAATCTTGACGATTACACATTGTACATCGGACCGCCGTTGCTCGATACATTCCGCAATATCTGTCGTTTCAATGAGGAAGAATCGGCAAGAGGCGTTGAGATTTATCGTGAATACTACAACACAAAAGGCAAGCTTGTGAACAAGCTTTATGACGGTATTGACAGAGTTCTTGCAGAGCTTAAAAACAGCGGTGCAAAGCTTGCCGTGTGTTCGTCAAAGTATGAAAAGTTTGCCGAAGAAATTACAGAACTTCTCGGTGTGCATGATATGTTTGACGCAATCTGCGGTTCAACACTTGACGGCAGTCGAAAAGATAAAAAAGACCTTATTCCGTATGCAGTTGAAAGACTTGGCGGCAACCTTGAAAATGACAGAGAAAATATCGTCATGATAGGTGACACTTGGTTTGACACAAAGGGCGCAAGACTTTGCGGTGTTGATTTTGTCGGTGTTGAATATGGCTACGGCGACCTTGAAAGCATGAAAAAAGAGGGCGGCAGGGTGTTTGTAAAAACAACGGCAGAACTCTTGGATGTTCTTACAAAGTAAATAATTTGAAATCGGACAAACGGAATTATCCGAAGATTTTTCGCATACATTTTATCAGAGAATAAAATGTGCGGAGGATTTATAATGTTCGTTTTTAATTTAAAAATTAAGGCTAAGAAAACGGTAATTTTGGCGGCGGTGCTGTCCGTAACAGCGGCAATAATATGTACAGCCGTCACGGTTGCAATAAATTCACGGTTGCCCGATACAGCCGTAAGTGATAAAACAGGGGAGTATTCTCTTGTGCTTAATGACGGTGAGGAGAAAAAATTCCTTGAACAGTTCGGAGTTGAAACCGCCGACGCAAAGCCTGAGAAAAGGTCGGTTGTAATTCCGTCGGATTTTAATAAATATTATGAGGAATACAACGAACTACAGAAGAAAATCGGACTTGACCTCGGAAAATTTAAAGGCAAAGAGGTTACGGAGATTACAGTTCCCCTGGAAAAGCCAAAGGATAACAATGCCGTTTTGCTTGTTTACAAAAACAGGGTAATCGGCGGACACATTACAAACGGAGAATACGGCAGTAAAAATCTGCCGCTTGTTGATTAAGATGGAAAGACTCGATAAAATTATTTCGTCACAAAGAGCCGACGGCAGAAAAGAGGTTCAAAAGCTCATAAAAAGCGGTGCGGTTCTTGTGAACGGAAAAATCTGTAAAAAGCCCGATACTAAGGTTGACCCCGGCAAGGATGAAATTGTTGTGGACGGACAGGCTTTGAATTACAGCAAATACATATATATAATGATGAACAAGCCTGCGGGAGTTGTGTCGGCAACCGAGGACAGACAGTTTAAGACTGTTATTGATATTATCCCCGAGGATATGAAACGAAAGGGACTTTTTCCCGTGGGCAGACTTGACCGTGACACAGAGGGATTGCTTCTTATTACAGATGACGGTGACTTTGCGCACAGCATAACCTCGCCTAAAAAGCATGTGGACAAGAAGTATGTTGCAAAGCTTGACGGAGAAATCACAGAAGATACCGTAAAGGCTTTTTCTGACGGAATTGAGTTCTCTGACGGTACGAAGTGTCGCAGTGCCGTGCTTGAATGTGACGAAAATGATAAAAAAACAGGAATTGTCACAATTTGTGAGGGTAAATATCATCAGGTTAAAAAAATGTTTTTGTGTTGTGGATTAAAAGTTGTGCATCTTCAACGAATTTCAATAGGCAGTTTGTATCTTGATAGCAATTTGCACATAGGCGAGTGCAAATTGTTAACGGATTTGGATAAAAAGTCGGTTTTTATCGGCAATATACACTAAAAAATGCATCTGAATTTTATCCTGTGTCGGTTTTAAATAAAATAATGCATATATCTTTGGTCAATTTCGGTATGGTCAAATTGTGCGAAAAGTGGTATATTATTGTATGTAATAAAGCTAAGGACTTTATCGTTATCGACTAATTGGAGGTTTATACACAATGGCAAATGTTTCATTAAGACATGTTTACAAGATTTATGACGGCGGTGTAACTGCTGTTACAGACTTCAATCTTGAAATTGCCGACAAAGAATTCATCATTCTCGTTGGCCCTTCAGGTTGCGGTAAATCAACAACCCTCAGAATGATTGCAGGTCTTGAGGATATTTCAAAGGGTGAGCTTTACATCGGCGATACACTCGCAAACGATGTTGCTCCTAAGGACAGAGATATCGCAATGGTATTCCAGAACTATGCTCTTTATCCTCATATGACTGTATATGATAATATGGCATTCGGTCTTAAACTCCGTAAGTTCTCTAAGGAAGAGATTAAGAGAAGAGTTGAAGAGGCTGCAAGAATCCTTGGTATCGAGCAGTATCTTGACAGAAAGCCAAAGGCTCTTTCAGGCGGTCAGAGACAGCGTGTTGCTCTCGGTCGTGCTATCGTTCGTAACCCGAAGGTATTCCTTCTTGACGAACCGCTTTCAAACCTTGATGCTAAGCTCCGTGCTCAGATGAGAACAGAGATTTCAAAAATTTATCAGCGTCTCGGCACAACATTTATCTATGTAACCCATGACCAGACAGAGGCTATGACAATGGGTACAAGAATTGTTGTTATGAAAGACGGTTTCATTCAGCAGGTTGATACTCCTCAGCATCTTTATGATATGCCTTGCAATATGTTTGTTGCCGGATTTATCGGTTCACCTCAGATGAACTTCATCAACGCTGTTCTCTCTAAGAACGGCGGCAAGTATACTCTTGATTTTGACAAGTATCATGTTCCTGTTCCGGAGTCAAAGGTCAATGCTGATCTCGACAACTATGTTGGCAAGGAAGTTGTTTTGGGCATCCGTCCTGAGCATGTTCACGATGAGCCTGAAGAAATTGCTAAGGCTGAGTGTCTTCTCAAAGCCAATGTTGATGTTACCGAGCTTATGGGCGCTGAAATTTATCTCTATGTAAATATCAACGGTACACCTATCACAGCTCGTGTTGAACCTACTTCAACAGCTAATCCGGGCGACGACATTGAGATTGCTTTCGACCTCAGCAAGATTCACATCTTTGATAAGGATACTGAGAAAACAATCACAAACTGATTATAATTTAATTTGGTTTTTACGGCGGAGCGTTATGCTCCGCCGTCTTTGCGTTTGCAGAAGGAAAACGATTGTTGCCGTAAGCGCAATAACTTTCAAAACCCATTTGCGTTTAAATTTTATAATTGATTAACCGTGATGAATAGATATTTTTCGTATTTTGTCACAAAAACAACACAATGTTGTGATATATTAAAGAACAAATAAGATTTTGTAACAATTGTTTAATTTTGCTTTCAAAACTGTAACTTGTTGCTGATTATGCAAATTCTCTAAAAAAATTCAAGAAAAATTGTAAATAGAGGTTGATTTTTTTCTCGTTTTTGTGTAATATGTATATGAGACAGATTGTATTTTATTGAACTCTTTTACAATCACAATATATAACTGCGGAGAAAACGAGGTAAAAATTTATGTCAAACAGATTATTTCAAGGTATTGTACACCAGATGAAAGACGCAATCGACAGAACGATTGGCGTAATTGACGAGACTTCGGTTGTTATTGCCTGCTCCGAGCTTGGAAAAATCGGCGAGGTAAACGAGAGCGTTAATTCCGAAACACTCAGCTCGACAGCACCGTTTGTTGTGAACGGCTATACATACAGATCTTTCGGCAGCAATGCAAAGTATGATTATGCAGTATTTGTTCAGGGCACCGATGAGTATGCTCAGAAGTATGCTCAGCTTTTGTCGGTTTCTTTTGCAAGCATCAAGCAGTATTATGACGAAAAGTATGATCGTTCAAACTTTATTAAGAATGTTATTCTTGACAACATTCTTCCGGGTGACATTTACCTTAAAGCAAGAGAGCTTCACTTTAACAGCGAGGTTTCCCGTGTGTGTCTGCTTATTAAAATTGTTTCAAAAACAGATGTTTCCGCTTATGATATAGTTCAGAATCTTTTCCCGGACAAGTCAAAGGACTTTGTTATAAACATTAACGAGGTTGAAATTGCACTTGTTAAGGAAATTAAACCCGACACAGAGAGCCGTGACCTTGAAAAGCTTGCAAGCTCGATTTCAGACACACTTTCGAGCGAGTTCTACACACACTGTGTTGTCGGCATCGGCACAACGGTTACAGGCATCAAGGATCTTGCAAGAAGCTTTAAGGAGGCTCAGTCGGCTCTTGAGGTTGCAAAGGTATTTGACACAGACCGTACAATCGTAAGCTATGATAACCTCGGCATTGCCCGTCTTATCTATCAGCTTCCCACAACATTGTGTGAAATGTTCCTCAAAGAAGTTTTCAAGCGTGGTTCAATTGAGAGCCTTGATCAGGAAACTCTCTTTACAATCCAGCGTTTCTTTGAAAACAACCTCAATGTTTCCGAAACATCAAGAAAGCTTTTTGTACACAGAAACACTCTTGTGTACAGACTTGAAAAAATTAAAAAGCTCACAGGTCTTGACCTCCGTGAGTTTGAGGATGCAATCGTGTTCAAGGTAGCTCTTATGGTTAAGAAATACCTCAACGCAAGTCCTACAAAATACTGATTTGGTTAAAGTGTGCCCGAGCATAGTGCGTTCGCTGTGCTCTGGGCGTTTTGACTTTTTATGAGTATTTGTACAATAACTACAAAACAAAGGTGACTTTATGATTGATTTTATAAATGTGTCTAAAACATACCCTAATGGCACTCATGCTCTCTACGGTATTACGCTGAGTATTGATAAGGGCGAGTTTGTATTTATTGTCGGTGCATCGGGCGCAGGCAAGAGTACATTTCTTAAACTCATTATGCATGAGGAGACTCCGACATCGGGCAAAATCGTTATCAACGACACTGATGTTACAAAGCTGAGAAGGAGCAAGGTTCCTTATATACGCCGTCATATGGGCATTGTTTTTCAGGATTTCAGACTTATTGACAAGATGAATGTTTTCGACAATGTTGCGTTTGCGATGCGTGCTGTCGGAAAACCTTCGGCAGTAATTAAAAAGCGTGTTCCGTATGTGCTTGAGCTTGTCGGTCTTAAAGATAAGATGAAAAACAGACCGAGTGAACTCTCGGGCGGTGAGCAACAGCGTGTAAGCCTTGCAAGAGCCCTTGTGAATAACCCCGAAATTATTATTGCCGATGAGCCGACAGGTAATGTTGACCCCGAGATGTCACACGAAATCATTGAGCTTCTCAATGAAATTAACGCAACAGGCACAACCGTTATTGTTGTAACGCATGAACATGACCTTGTTCGTGAGTTTGACAGACGAGTTGTTGTTCTTGACCACGGAAAAATTAAGAGCGACACCAAGGATTTGCTTGTTAAAGATGACTATACTGACGATTACGGTGATGACAGCGGTGAAGAAGAAAATACACCGGATTATCCCGATAATGCAGTGGTTGTTCCGGAATAATGCGTTTGCGCAAATAGGATTTTGAAAGGATTTTTGATATGACCGGATTTGGTTATTTGGCAAAAGAAGGTTTCAAAAATGTGTGGAACAACCGTATTATGAGTATCGCTTCTGTCTGCGTACTTATAAGCTGTCTTGTTCTCACAGGTGCGGCGGCACTTTTTTCATTGAATGTTGACAAGGTTGTTGAATCTGTCGGCAAGTCAAATGAAACCTCTGTATACATTAAAGACGGATATTCACAGCTTGAGGCTGTTTATGTAGGAAAAGCAATTGAAAAGCTTGACAATGTTGAGTCGGCAACCTTTCTTTCAAAGGAAGATGCGATAAAGCAGTATAAATCTACTCTCGGCGACGACCTCTTTGCAGAAATGCAGGGCAGAAACAAACTCCCCGATTCTTTCATTGTAGTTATGAAGGACTTGTCGAAGTATGACGATACTGTTGCTCAGATTAAAAAAATTGACGGTGTTGACAGCATAAGCAACCACCGTGAGCTTGCAAAGAAGCTTACGGACATCAGCAATCTTGTCAATATGATTTGTATTGCGGTTGTTTGTGCGCTGACAATAATTTCAATCTTCATCATTGCCAACACAATTCGTGCGACAATGTATTCAAGAAGATTTGAAATCAGCATTATGAAATCGGTTGGTGCAACGAACTCGTTTGTACGATGGCCGTTTCTTATTGAAGGTATGATAATCGGACTTATTTCCGCAATTGTTTCAACAGGCGCAATTGCAATCCTCTATGAGACTGCACAGGCTCTTGTTTATCAGATTGTTCCGATTGATTTCATTCCGATTAACAATGTCATCTGGATTACAGGCGGCTTGTTTGCAATTGCAGGTATTGTTATCGGCTTCTTTGGCAGCTTTATTTCAATCAGAAAATACCTTAAAATGGAAGGTAACGAAATACTCGGTTGGTAATCCCGACAGAAATCTTAAAGGAGGAGATTACAATGAACAAATTAAAAAGAATTTTATGTGCAATGCTCTGCGTATGCATGATTTCAATTCCAATGGCAATACCGACTACTGTTTCTGCTGAGGACAGCATCTCAGACCTTGAACAACAGCTTCAGCAGCTTGAACAGGAAAATCAGAAGTATCAGAAGATTCTTGATGATACAAAGTCTGACATCGCAGAAAAGGAAGAATACAAGAGCGCCCTTGTAAGCAAGGTTCAGGTTCTTGATGAAAAAATTGCAGTAACCCGTGAGAAAATTTCAAGCCTTAACGATGATATTAAGGAAAAGCAGGACGCTTATGACAAGGGACTTTCGGAAGTTGAGGATCAGTTTGACGCACTTGCAAACAGACTCAGAATTCTCTATATGTCAGGCAATGCAACCGACCTTGAAATCATTTTCGGTGCAAAGGATTTTTCTGACCTTATTGATAAGATGGAGCTTGTAAAGAGCCTTGCAAACAGCGACAAGGAGCTTATCAGCGAAATCCAGACAAAGCTGGACGAGCTCAGCACCAAGAAGAAATCCCTTGAGGCCGACAAGAAAGACCTTGAAACTCAGCAGGCGTCATTGAAGTCGGATCAGGACGAGTTTAATAAACTCATTTCCGATAATGACGAGATTCTTAAAAATCTTTACGCATCAAATTCCGAGGCGCAGAATTCCTTGGAAAGTGCGGCTTTGCAGAGTGATGAGATTGAAGCTAAAATCAGCGAGTACTATGCCGCTCAGAAGGCGGCTGCGGAACACGCTGCTCAGGCTTCACAGAGCTCAAGCTCAAGCAGTTCATCAAGCAGCTCTTCAAGCAGTTCATCAAGCGGCTCAAGCAGTTCGGGTTCATCAAGCTCAGGTTCATCATCTGTAATTGTTCCGTCGGGTTCGGGCTTTGCATGGCCGACACCGGGCTTTACATATCTTTCATCACCGTGGCGAGAAGACAGAGAAACTTATAACCACGGCGGAATTGATATTGCAGGTGCAGGTATTATGGGAACTCCTGTTGTTGCAGCTGCCGACGGTACTGTTATTGCAAGCAACAGCAGTTGTACACACAACTGGGGTAAGAGCTACAGCTGCGGCTGCGGCGGCGGTTACGGTAACTATGTAATGATCAGCCACGCAGGCGGTAAGATGACAGTTTACGGTCACCTTACAAGTCTTACAGTAAGTACAGGTCAGTCTGTTTCAAGAGGACAGATTATCGGTTATGTCGGTTCAACAGGTAACTCTACAGGACCTCACCTTCACTACGAATGCCGTCTTAACGGCGTAAGATACAACCCGATGTCAGAATATTAATCTGTACATACACAATTTGATAATTAATTTAAAGGCCTTCGCATATACTTAAATAAGTAAATATGCGGAGGTTTTTGTTTTGATTACTTCATTGAATGTTGTGTTTCCCGAAAAGTGCGGGAAAATAAGGGGATTTTTTAACAGGCTGAGAGGGGACAAGGTGTGCGTTGAAATCAAAAGGGCAAGGGGCGTAAGCGTAAAACAGCTTACATACATCTGTCGCAGACAAAAGGTCAATCTCAATAAAATTGACAGGGCAATCGGCAGTCAGCGCACAAGACTTTTGTGTTGCGAAGAAATGACTTTTCCGAACGATAGCGGTTACAAGCGTTTTTACTCGCCGTTTTTTTCGGCAAGACTTTGTACAAATATGGCACTTTATGCCCTCAGCAAATTTGATACTCCCGAAAGGCTGACGGTCGGAATTTATGATCCCGACGCTCAATGCACCGACCTTGTTTCATTTGTGTTGAAATATACGGGCAATGTCTGTATTATCACAGATAACGAAGATGTGTTCTATGATGAGCTGAATACCATTGCCGAAGAAACAGGTGCGTGTGCCGTTGTTACTCACCACCGTGAACAGCTTTCAAATTGTGACCTTGTCATTGCACCGTTTGAAATTGAAGAAAATCTGCCTGTAAGAAATGATGCGGTCATCCTCACAAACGGCAGACCTAAGGAAAATATAAAGGGCTTTGTGTATTTTCGCTATTGCTTTAAAATGCCGAACGGATTCGCACTTTTGCGGCCTGAGGGATTGTCTGAGGAATACTTCTGCTCAGCACTCTACACACTCGGTTCACAGTACGAGCTCGGTTCAATTGTTCCCGATTTGTGCCGTAATGATACAGAGGCGCAGACAGTGAAATCTCTTTGCAGTTATCTTGCCCGTTTTGCTTGACAATCGGTGTGAAAAAATTTATAATAAATCTATATGCAGTTTTTTGCTGATATGAAAGAATTTTATACCGTATGCACTCTTGTGCAGGTGCGGTATTAACTGAAAGGAACGATATAAAATGGCAGCTAAACCAACAATGCTTACTGCGGAAGGTCTTAAAAATCTTGAAGAGGAACTTGCAGAATTAAAAAATGTCAAGCGTAAAGAAATTGCAGAGAAAATCAAGGTAGCCCGTTCCTACGGCGACTTGTCCGAGAACAGTGAATATGATGATGCAAAGAACGAGCAGGCTATTATGGAGGCAAGAATCGCTACTATCGAGTCTATCCTCAAAACTGCTCAGATTATTGATGAGTCCGAAACATCTAACGATAAGGTACACCTCACTTCTGTTGTTACAATCGAAATGGTTGGCACAGACAGACAGATGACATACAAAATCGTTGGTTCGGGTTCTAACGAAACAAATCCCGCACAGGGCAAAATTTCAGACGAATCACCTGTGGGCAAGGCTCTCATGGACAGATGTGTCGGTGATGTTGTTGAGGTTGAAACTCCCGGCGGCGTAAAGGCATTTAAGATTCTTGAAATCTCAAAGTAATTTGTTTATCTATTGAATTTTTGCTGACGGATTCTGCTTTTGCAATCCGTCAGATTTATTGATGTTGAAAAAGAGAGGAATGATTGGAAATGAGTCAAAAGCCACAGCAGACCGGCACAAGCGATGTTATCAAGGTCAGATACGAAAAGCTTGACGCCCTCAAAGAAGCAGGCAGAGATCCGTTTGTAATTACAACAAGTGCCCGTGATGTTCTCACGGAAACAATTAAAAACAATTTTGAAGAGTACGAAAATAAAGATGTATGCGTTGCAGGCCGTCTGCTTTCAAAAAGAGGCAAGGGCAAGGTTTCGTTTATGGACCTTTGGGATCGTTCGGGCAAAATCCAGATTTTTGCAAAATTTGACGATCTCGGTGAAGAAGAATACGGTTTCCTTAAAAAGTGGGATATCGGCGATATCGTTGAAGTAAAGGGCTTTGTTTTCAAAACGCAAATGGGCGAAATTTCTGTTCATGCAAAAGAGGTTAAGCTCCTTTCCAAATCACTCAAACCCCTCCCCGAAAAGTATCACGGTCTTACAAATACAGACCTTCGTTACCGTCAGCGTTATGTTGACCTTATTATGAATCCCGAGGTAAAGGATACCTTTGTAAAGCGTTCAAAAATTATCGGCAGTATCCGCCGTTACCTTGACAATCAGGGCTTTATGGAGGTTGAAACTCCAATGCTCGTTGCAAATGCCGGCGGTGCGTCGGCTCGTCCGTTCCTTACTCACTTCAACGCTCTTGACGAGGATTTAAAACTCAGAATTTCTCTTGAACTTTACCTCAAAAGACTTATCGTAGGCGGACTTGAAAAGGTTTACGAAATCGGCAGAGTATTCCGTAACGAGGGTGTTGACACCCGTCATAACCCTGAGTTTACTCTTATGGAACTTTATCAGGCATATACCGACTACAACGGTATGATGGATCTTACCGAAAACCTCTATCGCCATGTTGCACAGGAGGTTCTCGGCACAACAACAATCACATACAACGGCATTGAAATGGATCTTGGCAAGCCGTTTGAGAGAATTACAATGCTTGACGCTGTTAAAAAGTATTCAGGTGTTGATTTCAACGAAATTCATTCTGATGAAGAGGCAAAGGCAATTGCTAAGGAAAAGGGTGTTGAGTTTGAAGAACGCCACAAGAAGGGCGACATCCTCAACCTTTTCTTTGAAGAATTTGCAGAAGAGCATATGATTCAGCCTACTTTCGTTATGGATCATCCGATTGAGATTTCTCCGCTTACAAAGAAGAAACCCGAAAATCCCGATTATGTTGAGAGATTTGAGTTCTTTATGAACGGCTGGGAAATGGCTAATGCATATTCAGAGCTTAACGATCCGATTGACCAGAGAGAGCGTTTAAAGGCTCAGGAGGTCAAAACAGTCCTGACCTCAGGAATCACGCACGCGGTTGATGTCACTATGTAAAGACTCGCCTCGTCACCATCACTGTCACGAAAATTAAGCTGCTTTATGAGCACCTTGTCATCACTGTCCATATAGCTGCTCACATCAGAGCTGCTCTGCTTATTGGATATTCGCGGAAGCTTTCTCAAAATATCATCATTGTCAATTCCACCATTGAAAATGAGCTCTCCTTCACTTTTCACTATGAGATATGAATACTTCTTCTCCAGCTTCTTATTTATCTTAGTCAGATAATCACTATCAAGAAGCCTGGATGGTTCTATGAGCGATGTCTTCTCGAGCTCATCATATGTGCGCCCCGTCACCTTGTTCAGAAACTGCACCGTGTCAGTGAGCGCGAGCATGCCCGCATCCTCCATGCCATATGTCTTGTTTATGGCCTTTAGCTGAATCTTATTGAAACCCACAAGCACTATACTGGTGAGCACAACAGGCACAAAAATAATTATGCAGAATGATATAGCAAGTTTTGTTTTTATCTTCATAGTATTCTCCATTTGAATAAATTAATAAGTCACTTTATATATACAACAAGGACATATCCTTTCGCATTTGAATTTGATATGTCCTATTAATACTACAATATCT
>OGZA01002485.1_pt1 | contig 11328 bp, 9 predicted proteins | sample 1576591 | NCBI WGS metagenome assembly OGZA01 (sample SAMEA3541565, study PRJEB24748) | human gut metagenome | biome: human gut; feature: human-associated habitat; material: faeces | place: China | collected 2012
CACCTATACAAGCAACCTTTTAGCAAATGGAGCTGCCCCAAAAGATGTGCAGGAATTGTTAGGACACTCAGATGTCAGTACCACAATGAACGTCTATGCTCACTCCACAAGAGATGCGAAACGAAAATCGGTTCGGCTTCTTGATAAAGTGGTAGGCAATGACTAAAAAATTTCCCTTATTTCCCTTGTGATTATCTCATAAGGGCAAAAATAAGGGAAACTACATATCATTTCACTAATGAACAGGCGGGAAAGCCTGTAAAATAGGGAAAGTTAGAGGAATAATTATATAAATTCCAGTTTGTCGAACAAATCCGCAACAAACAGCAGCAGTTATATAAACGAAAAAATCCGCCGAGGATGCCTTCCCAAAACGGGAAGGCTCCCTGGCGGTATTCGTTTACAGGCTATATCGCGGTCTGTGGGTCGTTCTTATATACGGCAACCTTCTGCCCGCATCAAAGGTATTTCCGCAGGGTCGGCACAAGAATGCTCATATTGATTGGCTTTGCGATATGGTCGTTCATCCCGGCGTCCAGCGCCACCTGTTTATCTTCGGAAAAGGCATTGGCCGTCATTGCGATGATGGGGATATTCGCTTTTTTGGGATCGTCCATCCGCCGTATCTTTTTTGCCGCATCGTAGCCGTTCATCACGGGCATCTGGATGTCCATAAGGATGATCTGATACGTTCCGTCCGCAGCTTTTTCCAGCATATCCACGCATTCCACACCGTCTTTCGCGCGGTCCACCGTACAGCCTTCTTCCTGCAGCAGCTCGGTGGCGATCTCCGCATTGAGGTCGTTGTCCTCGGTCAGCAGAATCCTTGTACCGCACAGACACTTTTGGCCCGAAGGGTTTGCTTCTCGTTTCGCCTGTGTTTCCTCCTCGGACGCAATGCGGCAGGGAATGGTCACGGTAAACGTGGAGCCGACACCGATTTTGCTCTCCACCTCCACGGTGCCGCCCATCAGCCCGACCAGCTTTTTCACGATGCCCATCCCGATGCCGCTGCCTTCCACCTTGCTGACGGTGGATGTGCGTTCCCGTTCAAACGGTTCAAAGATATGCTGCTGGAACTCCTGCGACATCCCGATGCCGTTATCGGCAACGGTGACCACCATATCGCACCAGCCCTCTTTTTCGCCGGGCTTCTGCGTAACGCCACAGCGGATCGTACCGCCGGCTCCCGTGTATTTGACAGCGTTGCTGACGAGGTTTGTACAGACCTCCGTCAGGTGCGGAATATCCGCATAAATATACGGATACTGCAGCTGTGTTGTCACCGTAAGCGTCTGGCCCTTGCTGTCCGCCTGATTCCGGAACATGGCAATGCAATTCCGGAAATCCTTCTCGACATCCGAAACCGAATACTCCATCTCCGTCTTATCGTTCTCGATGCGGGCAAGGTCCAGCACATTGTTCAGCAGCATCAGCAGGTTCTGTCCGCACACCTGAATGTTCTCCATGTATTTTTCCAGCTTGGCAGGGTCGTCCGAATGCCGAGAGGCAAGGTCTGCGTAGCCGATAATGGCGTTCATGGGCGTGCGGATGTCATGCGACATATTGAACAGGAAGGTGGATTTGGCCCGGTTTGCGCTCTCGGCGTTTTCCGCCGCGATCTGTAATTTTTCATTCAGCTCCTGCGTATCGTTCGCGGCTTTTCTTGCGGCAGCTTCGGCTTTGCGTGCCTTCTGGAGCAGCTTCAGGATTGCGAGCAGAATGACTGCAACAAAAATGCTGCTGACCAGCAGGACCATGAAGAAGTTATCCCTTATAAACTCACTCAGAGTAACCTTCCGCGAGAAGCTCTTATACATTGCCAGAGAGCCGGTGAGCATATTGATCGGCATGGCCTTGATCGTTTTGTTCAGTATGGACAGCAGATGGCGGTTTCCGCTATTGACCGCAAAGCAGGATCTGGCAGGGTTTGGAAGCGGAACGCTGTAAAAGTCGTATTTCTTGCTGTAGTTTTCCTGGCTGCTGACCCCTGTGACAAAGCAGTCCGCCTGTCCGTCCTTGACCAGCCTTGCCGCATCCTCCTGTGCAGCGCAGTCCACGATCTCCCACTGCGGATAATAAACCGCAAGGTACCTTGTCAGGGAGAGCTTGTTTTGGGGAACGGCAACGCGGTTCGCTTGGTTTTCGTTAAAGTGCTGTTTGTTCGTGACCGCCATCATGTTGGAGGTCCACGTTGTGTTGGTACAGGCAACGCGATACTCTTCCGCCAGATTGGGACTCTGGTCGAAATGGAAAACCATGTCGATCTCGCCTGATTTCAGCGCACCCAGTTCCGCTTCTTTGCTGTCATACCCGACCATCTGGAATTCCAGTTCCTGATTTCCCAGACAATCTCTGGCAAACTGAATATAGTCCGTGATGGTTCCGGTGATTTCCCCGGTTGACGGGTTATAGGTGCTGACGCCGCTGTCGCTCGCCAGAAAGCCCATCCGGATCACACCGTGCTCTTTGAGCCACGCCTTTTCCTCTCCCGTAAGGATCGGGGTATAATCCATCGAGAAATACCTTTTATAGAGATCCGCCGTATAAAAAGGATCGGCGTCCTCCAACGCGCGCATCGCATTGTCCAGTTCTTCCTTGATATCCGCACGGTCTTTGTTGATTGCATAGTAGATGCCGGATTTTCCCACACAGGTTATGGTCGAGATGCCAAGCTCCGTCCAGAAGGATTCTTCCAGCGAAACAAAGCAGTCGATCTCATGGTTTGCCAGCTTTTGCTTCACATCCTCATTGTTGGAGATGTTGACGTGCTGCGTTTTCAGGTCGTACTTTTCTTCCCATTCGGTCAGCATCGCCTCCGGCTCGGTTCCCATCAGAACGCCGATCTTTTTGCCGTTCAGCGTTTTGTAATCGGAAGCGGAGATATCGGCGCGCGAGAGATCGGCATAGAGGTAATATTTTTCCTCCCCCATCGGTTCGTCCGAAAACAGCATCTCCTCAGCGCGATCCTCCGTATAAGAAATATCGCCCATGATGTCGATTTCGCCGTTTTTGAGTTTTTCAAAGCAGTCTGACCAGTCGCAGGTCACATATTCGAACTGCCAGCCTGTATAGCCGGATAAGGTCTGCAGCAATTCGTAGCCGTAGCCCTTTCTTGCGCCCTTCTCGTTGACATAGTTGAAGGTGTCCTCAAACGAGCCGACGCGAACAACCTTTGCAGGGGCGGTTTCTGCGGCAGCCTTCACAGGAAACAGAGCCGGCAGCAACAGCAGCAGGCACAGCATCGCACAGACGATTTTCCATATCGGGGTCTGCATGGCTTTGCGCGTTCCGGAGTATTTCATTCTTTCCCATCTTTCTCCGCCCCAGGCGGCTGCATTTTGATTTCATTTCCGTACCGCCGATTTTAGGAAGGTCATGGCAGCATCCATCCCGTCAGGCTGTCAGCAATTTTTTGAACAGTATATACCAATGAGTGTAATATGTATTATAGCATTGTCGCAGAATCGTTTCAAGATTTTTTCGTTATGTAGATATAATGCAGCAGTCCCCTCCTTTGTCGGTAATTTCTGCAGTCTTTAAAAAGCACAAATTGCCAACATGAAGCATATACCCGACAAGCGCTGCCATCTTAACGCAATCTTAATACCCCCGCAGAAAAGCTTAATACCATCTTTAAACGGGCAGCGCTATACTGTATTGTACGAAAATTCTGCTGGAGTGTGATTTCTCTTGCCATCTCATCGGCGTTTAGCCTGTAAGCTCAATTACTTTCAGTCCATGATTCTGATGTTTGCAGCGGTTATTCTCATCGGGGCAGTGCTTTTGATGCTGCCAATTTCTGCGCAGGAGCGCACCGTCACCCCTTTCCATGAAGCACTATTCACAGCAACCTCCGCCGTCTGTGTCACAGGGCTGGTTGTGCGGGATACGGCTTCTCACTGGTCAGCGTTCGGTCAGGCCGTGTTGATGGTGCTGATTCAAATCGGCGGCTTGGGTGTGATCACAGTCGGCGCGTCTTTCTCGCTTTTATCAGGTCGGCGCATTTCTCTGTCCCAGCGCGGACGGATGCAGGAGGCCATATCTGCTCCAAAAGTCGGCGGCATTGTGCGGCTGACAGGTTTTGTGATCCGTACCTCTTTGGTCATAGAAGGAATCGGCGCGCTTTGTATGCTCCCGGTTTTCTGCCGGGATTTCGGTGTTTCCGGGATATGGAAAGCCGTTTTTCATTCCGTCTCCGCTTTCTGCAATGCGGGCTTTGATTTAATGGGTACCCCCGACATGCCTTTTGTCTCGCTGACCGCATATCGCGCAGACCCGGTTATCAACCTGACGATTTCCGCCCTGATCGTTGTGGGCGGCGTCGGCTTTCTGACATGGGATGACGTGCGGACCAATCGGCTTTGCTTTCATCGCTATCGGCTGCAGAGCAAAGTTATTCTGACGGCAACAGCGCTCTTAATTTTGCTGCCAACGCTATACTTTTTCTGCTTTGAATTCAAAGGCAGCACACTGCGGGAGCGGCTGCTGCTCTCGCTGTTCCAGTCCGTAACGCCCCGGACAGCGGGATTCAATACGGCAGACTACACATCCTTGTCCAGCAGCGGGCGCGGCCTTACCATTCTGCTGATGTTCATCGGCGGTTCGCCGGGTTCTACGGCGGGCGGCATCAAGACAACAACGGCGGCAGTGCTTGCCGCCAATGCGTTTGCTGTATTCCGCAGGCAGAAGAGTCCAGAAATGTTCGGGCGGCGGATGGAAGAAAAAGCGGTTCATGATGCTGCAGCTATTTTTACACTGTATCTCGTCCTTTCGCTGACGGGAGCGTTTGTCATCAGCACGGTGGAGACGCTGCCGCTGTCCGAATGCCTGTTTGAGACGACCTCGGCCATTGCTACCGTAGGGCTGTCTCTGGGGTTGACACCGCATCTTGGAATCGTCTCACAGGGGATTTTAATTTTCTTGATGTTCATTGGGCGCGTCGGCGGACTGACTATGATTTATGCAGCGCTCTCCGGCAGCAAAAGCAGCGCGGCACGGCTGCCGCAGGAACGCATCACCGTAGGATAAAGAAAGGTACATACCATGAAATCTATTTTACTGATCGGGTTGGGTTGATTTGGCCGCCACATCGCAGAGGAGCTGAACAAGCTCGGCCATGAGGTCATGGCGGTTGACGAAAACGAGGACCGCGTCAACGCCGTTCTGAGCATTGTGACCAACGCCCAAATCGGCGACAGCACCAACGCGGAATTCTTGGAGGCGTTGGGCGTCCGCAATTTTGATGTCTGTATTGTGGCGATCAGCGGAAACTTTCAGAGCTCACTCGAAACCACTTCCCTGCTGAAGGAGCTGGGCGCAAAAATGGTCGTCTCCCGTGCGGAACGGGATGTGCAGGCTAAATTTCTGCTGCGCAACGGTGCGGATGAGGTGCTTTACCCGGAAAAGCAGCTGGCCAAGTGGGCGGCCATCCGCTACGGGTCCGACCATGTGCTGGATTATATCGAGCTGGACCACGACCACGCCATTCTGGAAGTGTCTGTGCCTTCTGCATGGATTGGAAAGACCGTTGGCGACATCAATATCCGCAAGAAATACAGCATCAACATTCTGGGCATCAAGCGCAACGGGATTGCCGACGTCAACATTGACTCGGACACGGTTCTGCCCGGTGACGGCACATTGCTGGTGCTGGGCGAGGGCAAGGCCCTGAGCCGGTGCTTTCATATCTGATTGTTTTCCAAGGGAAGTGGTTCATTTGAGAACGGCACTGCTGATTTTGCTGTTTCTGGCTGCCGGGCTTTTTCTTGTTTTTATCGGTGTCCGGTGTGATGCGTTCTGGCGCAGCGTTCGCCGCGCACAATTTGAGCGGCGTGAAGGCTTCCGGCGCTGGTAATGCCGCCCGAAATATGGTATGATACCCTTCAGAAGGGAGGATTTGCCATGAATATTAAAAAGCCATCTCCCGATACAATGAAAGAACAGGCCGTCCGACAGGCAAAGGATCTTTTGATCACGGTGCTGATTCTGACCGCTGCAACCGGCATCGGCAATATTTTCTGGTATTTCTCTTTTACCAAAAATATCATATCGGTGTATATTCTGGGGACATTGCTGACCTCGCTTTTTACCAAAAGCTATTTCTACGGTTTTTTAAGCTCGTTTTCCAGCGTGCTTCTTTTCAATTTTTGCTTTACAGAGCCCCGCCTGACGCTGCACGCATACGAGCACGGCTACCCCGTCACCTTTGCCATTATGCTGATCGTTTCCATCATTACGGTCACATTGGCGATTCAGAATATCCGCAATGCCGAAGAGAAAGAGCGCGCTGCCGTCCGTGCCAAGAATGAACAGCTGCGCGCCGATTTACTGCGCACGATTTCCCACGACCTGCGAACCCCGCTCACATCCATTTCCGGCAATGCCTCCAACCTCATCAGCAACTATGAGAAGATGGACGCCCCCACCCGGAAACAAACATTTCTGGACATCTACGACGATTCCATGTGGCTGATCAATCTGGTGGAGAACATTCTTTCCATTTCCCGTATTGAGGATGGACGGATGAATCTGTCCATCTCCACAGAACTGGTAAGTGAAGTGTTCGAAGAGGCCCTGCGCCATACCAACCGGCACAGTGCGCAGCACACGATTACTGTGCAGATGGCCGATGACCTGTTGCTGGCGCGCATGGATGCCAAGCTGGTTGTGCAGGTGTTGATCAATCTGGTGGACAATGCCATCAAATACACGCCTGCCGGGTCGCACATTGTCCTTTCCGCTGCGGCGCAGGGGGAAAACGCCGTAATTCGGGTAAGCGATGACGGCCCCGGTATTCCCGATGAAGCAAAAGAAAAGGTCTTTGAAATGTTCTCCACCGGGGAAAAACGCATTTCGGACAGCCGCCGCAGCCTTGGGCTGGGACTGGCCTTATGCCGCACGATCATCGCAGCCCACGGCGGCACCATTACACTGTCCGACAATAAGCCGCACGGCTGCATCTTTACTTTTACACTGCCCCTTGGGGAGGTTTCTTTGCATGAATAAACCCTTGATTCTGGTTGTGGAGGACGATGCGCCTATCCGCAACCTGATTACCACGACACTGAAAACGCAGGATTACAAGTACATTGCGGCGTCTACTGCGTCCGAAGCACTCCAACAGGCAACGATCCATGCACCGGATGTGATGCTGTTGGATCTTGGTCTGCCTGATCTGGACGGTATCGAGGTGATTCGCCGTATTCGCAGTTGGTCTGCGACGCCCATCATCGTTATCAGTGCCCGCAGCGAGGACAGCGATAAAATCGAAGCCTTGGACAGCGGCGCCGATGACTACCTGACGAAACCGTTCTCGGTAGAAGAGCTGCTGGCGCGGCTACGGGTAACATTCCGCCGCATCTCGATGCTGCAAAACGCCGCCGGTTGTTCGGTTTTTACCAACGGTGATCTGCAAATTGATTTTGCGGCTGGCTGTGCCACCTTAAAAGGGCAGGAACTGCACCTGACGCCCATCGAGTACAAGCTGCTCTGCGTTATGGCCAAGAATTGCGGCAAAGTGCTGACCCATACTTATATCACTCACGAAGTCTGGGGCAGTTCCTGGGACAATGATGTGGCTTCACTTCGCGTTTTTATGGCTACACTGCGCAAAAAGCTGGAATCCGAGCCGGATTCGCCGCAGTATATCCAGACGCATATCGGCATTGGATACAGAATGCTGAAGGTGTAAAGAGATTTTACCCCAAAGAAGTATAATAAAAAGGTAAATATTATTTATGCACACATCCGCGTGCTGGAATCCATGTACTACAAACGGCAGCGCCAACCTTTTATCGCGCGATAAAGAGGACGATGGCCTGATGCGAATCAGAAGCCGAGATATAGCGCTGGAGCTGTTAGAGGAAACAAACACATAGCGAGGGGCCATACCGTGCCTTTTCACAGATTTTTTCCGTTCGTTTCGGCCACCTTGGCGTACCAGGCAGCACTGTCTTTGGGGGTTCGTTTGCCGGTTGCGTAATCGAGATAGATCAGACCAAAGCGCTCGTTATAGCCCTCGCTCCACTCAAAATTATCCAACAGCGACCAGTGGAAATAGCCGCGCACATCCACGCCGCTGTCAATCGCGCGGCGCAGCGACAAAAGATAGCGGTGGATGAAGTCGATGCGCGCCGGGTCATGCACCTTGCCATCCAGATGGATGCTGTCGGTGCAGGAAATGCCGTTCTCGGTAATATAGATAGGCAGGCCGTACCGCTCCCAGACAAAGCGTGTCCCCCACTCCATCGACTCCGGGGTGACGGGCCAGCCGATGGCTGTGCGCGGATGTCCTGCGGCCCGGGGGCAGAATTCCGGCTTGCCGTTTGCCCCGGCGCGCACCATGACGGAGTTGTAGATGTTCATCCCGATGAAATCCAGCCTGCCCAGCGGCAGAGCGTCCAGCTGCTCCTGCGGGATGGCATCCACCACACGCTGGGCCTGACCGCCCGCGATCACAGGCCAGCCGCGCCCGCACAGCGGATCAAGTGCCGGGGCATAGGTGAAGGTCCAGTCTCCGTCCGCCAGCGCAAAGGTTGCCTCGCGGGCCGCCGCAATATCGGCAGGGTCGTCTGTTGCCGGGGTGCAGATGCGCCCTGTCGGGGCCATGCCGACCCGGGCATCGGGGTCAGCCCTGCGGATCGCATCGGCCGCAAGGCAGTGGGCGTAGATCGTGTTGTGCCACGCTGTAAACACCGAGCCGTCATCCAGACGGAAACCGGGTGCGTGTACACCGCTGCTGTAGCCCAGCCCCACGCTGCACTGCGGCTCATTGAGGGTAAAATAGTACCGCACCCGCCCCTTAAAGTGTGCGGCAACCGCGGCGGCATACCCGGCGAAGGCTTTTGCCGTATCAGCATTCAGCCAGCCGCCCTTGTCCTGCAGGGCCTGCGGCAGATCCCAATGGTAGAGCGTGACATAAGGCTCGATTCCTGCCGCAAGCAGCGCATCGACCAGCCGGTCATACCAGGCAAGACCTGCCGGATTGACTGATCCCGTGCCCTGCGGGAAGATGCGCGGCCAGGCAATCGAGAACCGATATGCTTTCAGGTTCATCTCCTTCAGCAGTGCAATATCCTCTGCCCAGCGATGGTAGCTGTCGCAGGCGATGTCCCCGGTATCACCGTTCCTTGTTTTGCCCGGCGTATGGCTGAAGGTGTCCCAGATGGACAGTCCCCTGCCATCCTCCTGCACTGCGCCCTCGACCTGATAGGCTGCGGTTGCCGCGCCCCAGACGAAATTTTCCGGAAATGACATCGTGTATTCCTCCGCTCTTTCTGTCGTTTTCTTTTTTCGCATAAACACCAAAAGAGGTGCAGCGCAAGCGCACTGCACCGTAAGTGTTATTTTACCCTTTCACACTGCCCAATGCAACGCCCCGCACAATATATTTTGAGAGGAGCAGATAGACGATCATAACGGGCAGGATCGCAATGGTGATCATCATATATACCTTGCCCATATCGAACTTCAAAAAGTCCGCGCTGCGCAGCTGTGCAACCAGAATGGGTACGGTTTTCCACTTGGCATCGTTGATGATCAGCGCCGGGATAAAGTAGTTGTTCCACGCGCCCACAAAGCTGAATATCGCCTGCACCGCCATGGCGGGCTTTAGGATAGGCAGAATGACCGTGTTAAAGGTGTGGAACTCCCCCGAGCCGTCAATGCGCGCCGCATCAATAATGTCGCGCGGCAGGCTCGAATCCATATACTGCTTCATGAAGAAGAACACTGTCGGTGCGGCGATGCTCGGCAGAATCAGCGGCCAGAGGGTGTTGGTCAGCTTCATCGAGTCCATCAGGTTCAAAAAGCCGAGCGCCGAAACCTGTGTGGGCATCGTCATGATGAGCAGAATGACGGTAAAGGCCAGCTTGCGCAGCTTGAAGTCATACGCATAGATGGCGTAGGCCGTCAGTGCGCTGAAATAGACCGACAGCGCCGCGCAGGCAGCCGACACGATCAGGCTGTTGCGCAGACCGGTCAGGATCGGCACATTGGCATCATGGGTGGTGTTGAAGAAGTTAACGCCAAAGCTGCCGCGGGGCAGCGGGTCAAACCCCTGCTGGATGGTAAAGTTGTTGTGCGTGGCGTTGACGATCAGCACATAGAAGAAGAACAGGCAGATAAAGCAGAGGACAAACAGCACGATATAGGCCACTGCACGCTGCAGGGTCAGCATAGGGTCGTGAATTTTGCTTGCCTTTGCGGTAGTGGTGGCTGCGGTTTGGGTCTTGTTCGGCATACTGTTCACGCTCCTTCCTTAGTGATGCTTAGCGGCCGCTTTGGCTGCCTTGATGCGGGCTTTCTCAGCCTTGCGCTGCTCACGGGTCAGGCCGTCATCCTCCTGCGTGAGGGTAAAGTAGATGATGACGCAAAGCACCGCGCAGAGCAGGAACATCAGCACCGAAATAGCACCGGCTGTGCCGTAGTTTTTGCTGTACAGATGCTGGTTCAGGTACATGATAATGGTGTTGGTCGAGCCGTTCGGGTCGCCCTTGCCGTTGGTCAAAACCTGCGGCACATCAAACATCTGCAGGCCGCCGATGAGACTGGTGATCAGCGTGTAGACAAGCAGCGGGCGGATCAGCGGAATCGTGATGCGCCAGAACATTGTGGTCGAGGATGCACCGTCCAGCTGGGCGGCCTCATACAGGCCGGGGTCCACACCCATGATGGCAGCCATCAGAATGATGGTCGTATTGCCGAACCACATCAGGAAGTTCATCAGCCCAACCAGACCGCGCGCTGTCCAGACATTGGAAAGCCAGCGCACCGGCTCGGCCACGATGCCGAGCTTGAGCAGGATTGAGTTGATCGGCCCTGTTTCCGAGTTTGAAAACAGGGTAAAGAACAGCATAGCGAACGCCGATGCCATGATAAGGTTGGGCATATAGATGACCGTCTTGAAGAAGCCCTGAAACCGCAGCTTCAACCGCAGATCGGTAAACCACGCTGCCAGCACCAGCGATACAATGATCTGTGGGATAAAGCCCATCAGCCACATGATCATGGTATTGCTGAAGTATTTCGGCACCTCTTTGATCATAGCGGCATAGTTTTTCAGCCCTACAAAGTTGGGGCCGATGATCTTTAAGCCGCTGCGGAAATATTCGAAGAAGGAATAGTAGATGGTCGTTGCCAGCGGCCAGAACTGGAAGATGAAAAAGGTGATAAAGAACGGCGCCAGAAATATGTAGCCCCATTTGGCGTAGCTCATGCCTTTTTTCTTGGTTTTCATAAGTCTCGCCCTCCTTAGCTGTACGGGCATTGCCCTGCTGGGGGCAGAGCCTTGTCATTTCTTAAAACAAAACCAGGGGCGGGCGTCTC
>OGZA01002486.1_pt1 | contig 11325 bp, 9 predicted proteins | sample 1576591 | NCBI WGS metagenome assembly OGZA01 (sample SAMEA3541565, study PRJEB24748) | human gut metagenome | biome: human gut; feature: human-associated habitat; material: faeces | place: China | collected 2012
CGGCCGGAATAACAATATCATGATGATGTACTTTTGTATTCTTCAAACCGGAAACGGCGCCGCATGCAGCGGGAGCTCTTTTTGTTTCACCTGCCCCTGCCGCCGCACGGCCGTGCGGATGCGGACCAGCCGGCCCTTCTCCCCCGGCCCGGAGTTTTCTATTATCATAGCACGGTCCCGGCATTCCGGCAACCGCGCCCGCACGGTTCACCCCCAGCTGCGCGTGATGCGCGCCCCCAGCGGTGCAAGCAGCGCCGCAATGTCCTCGTAGCCGCGGCTGATATGCTCCGCGCCCATGACGCGGGTGCTGCCCTGTGCCTGCAGCGCGGCGATGACCAGCGCCGCCCCGCCGCGCAGGTCGGGCGCTTCCACATCCGCTCCGTTCAGCAGGTCCATGCCGTGGACATGCAGCGTCCGGCCGCAAACATTCACGCTGGCACCCAGCCGCAAAAAGCCTTCGGCGCAGGCAAAACGGTTTTCAAAAATCGTGTCCGTCACACGGCTTTCCCCCTGCGCCCGCAGCAGCGCCGCCGCCATCAGGGGTGCCGCGTCCGTTGGGAACGATGGATACACGCCCGTATCCCACCCTCCCGCGGCGCGCAGAGCGCCCGAGCTTGCCAGCGCCACAGAGCTGTCCCCCGAGGCCGACACCATGCATCCGGCCCTGCGCAGGATGCGCAGCACCTCGGCCAGATGGGCGTTGCAGGTATTGGTGAGCAGCACCTCGCCGCCGCAGCCCGCCACAGCGCACAGCACGGTGGCCGCGGTAATGCGGTCCGGGCAGACGGCATGCTGCGTGCCCATCAGCAGCTCCCGGCCGCGGATGTGCAGCACCCGCGTGCCGACGCCTGTGATATCCGCGCCCGCGCCCTGCAAAAAGCGCGCCAGATCCGTCACCTCCGGCTCCACGGCCGCGCCGCGCAGCACCGTCTCTCCTCTGGCTGCGGCCGCCGCCATGAGAAGCGTCTCGGTGGCGCCCACACTGGGGAAGCGCAGGCAGATATCCGCGCCCGCAAGGCCGTCCGGCGCAGTGACCTCCAGCGCGCCGCCGTCCTTCTCCGTGATATGCGCCCCCATCTTCTCAAGGCCGGAAAGATGCATATCAATGGGCCGCGCGCCCAGGCGGCAGCCGCCGGGCGTATAGATGTCCGCGCGGCCCGTGCGGGCCAGCAGCGGCGCCAGATAGAACAGCGAGGAGCGCATCGCGCGCATCAGCGGCTCCGGCACTGCGCTGCCCGGAAATTCCGGCGGCGTAATGACGGCGCGCCCATTCTCCAGCAGGACCTTGCAGCCCACGCTTTGCAGGATGCGCGCCGAAGCCTCCACGTCGGACAGATGCGGCACGTCCGTGAGCGTCACCGTGCCGCGGCACAGCACCGACGCCGCCATGATGGGCAGCACACTGTTCTTTGCGCCGGGTATCCGCACCTCTCCAAAAAGGCCGCTGCCTCCGCTGATCGTCAAAATTTCCATATCCCGCACCCCGTTTCGTAGAATGGAGCCCAGTGTCCCAGACTGTAACCCATCCTATGCAAACAGGGCCGTTTGTGTTAAAAGCGCGCCGTTTACGCCGTGGTTTTCATCAATCGGTCCAGATTTTCGCAGATCTTATCCAGCGAATCCGGCTGGGCCAGCGCACGCGCTTTCGCCCCCATGAGCATCAATTCCGCAGGGTCCTTCGTCAGCTTGTCGACGATGCCGATGAGCTTCTCGCCCGTCAGCTCCTTTTCCTCAACCACAACGGCCGCGCCCAGCTTCTGCAGCTGCATGGCGTTGTGGTACTGGTGGTTTTCCGCCACGTTGGGCGACGGGATGAGCACCGAGGCGCGCCCCACGGCCGCGATCTCCGCCAGCGTCAGCGCGCCCGCCCGGCTGATGACCAGGTCCGCCGCGGCCAGCATCTCCGGCATGTTGTCGATGTACTCCCGGATGATGAACTTCGGGCTGTGGTCGATGCCCAGCCGCGCGGCAAGGGCTGCAAAATCCGCTTTTTCAATGCTGCCCGTCGCATGCACATGAAGGAAATCACGCTGCGCGATCTCCCATTTTGCCAAATCGGCCACGCGTTCGCCCAGCACCTGCGCGCCCAGGCTGCCGCCGAAGGAGATGATGACGGCCTGCCCCTCCTTCGCGCCCAGCGCGCGGCGTGCGGCGGGACGGTCCTGCCGGAACATCTCCTCCCGCACCGGGTTGCCCGTAACGACCGTCTTGTCCGGCGCGCCCAGACGCTGCACGGCGTCGGGCATGGCCGCGAACACCAGGTCCACCTGCTTTGCCAGGATCTTGTTGGTCACGCCGGGGAAAGCGTTCTGCTCGTGAATGGCCGTGCGGATGCCCCTGCGGGCCGCGGCCTGCACCACCGGCCCGCTGACGTACCCGCCCGCGCCGATGACAAGGTCCGGCTTTACCTCCCGCAGGATGGCGCCGGCGCGCGGGCCGCTCAGCGCCAGGTGCCAAAGGGCAACCAGGTTCCGCGCGATGTTCTTCGGCGTCAGGCGGCGCTGGATGCCGTTCACCTCGATGGGATGGAACGCATAACCCGCCTTGGAGACAAGGCCGTACTCCATTCCCTTCTGCCGTCCGGCGAAGTGTATCTCCGCGTCCGGATGGCGTTTTTTCAGCGCGCCCGCAATGGCGAGCGCCGGGTTGATGTGTCCGGCTGTGCCGCCGGCGGCGATCAATACACGCATAGGTACCTCCTGCTTTCGCGCAATACCGCACGGTTCCAGGCGCCGGGCCGCGCCGGAAAACTTTTCACCGGCGGTCTGCCCCCCGCTCAAAAAATAAAAATGCAGCCGCGCGGCCCTGCCGCGCGCCGCTATACCTTCTCCGCGCCGCCCTGGCGGGAGACCGAAAGCACAACGCCCATCTCGCCCAGCAGCATCAGCAGGGACGTGCCTCCGTAGGAAAAAAACGGCAGGCTGATGCCCGTGTTCGGAATGGTCTTCGTCACCACGGCGATATTCAGCACCGCCTGCAGCGTCACCTGCACGATAACGCCCACCACCAGCATGGAGCCGAATTTGTCTTTTGCGTGCCACGCCACATAAATGCCCCGCAGCAAAAGCGCCACAAAAAGGAAAATCACCAGCAGCGCGCCGATAAAGCCCAGCTCTTCACAGATGACGGAGAAAATAAAGTCGTTCTGCGGCTCGGGCAGGTACAGGTGTTTCTGCTTGGAGTTGCCGATGCCAAGGCCCGTCAGCCCGCCCGAGCCGATGGCGTACATGCTCTGGATGATCTGGTGGCCGTCGCCCTGGGCGTCCAGCCACGGGTTCTGCCAGCTTTCGATGCGGCTCATGGCATAGGGCACAAGGTCCGGCACCAGCACAACGGCGCCCGCCACGCCCGCCACAACGCCCGCGATGGCAAGGCCGAACCACACAAGCCCCGTGCCGCCCACAAACATCATCAGGCCCCCGATGCCCAAAATGAGCACCGTGCCCGAAAGATGCGGCTCCAGCAGCATCAGCCCCGCGATCACGCCGAGGATGACGACGAAGGGCAGCACGCCGTAGGCAAAGGTCTTCATGCGCTTATGGTTGATGGAAATGATGTGCGCGAACAGCACGATGACCGCGAACTTCGCCACCTCCGAGGGCTGCAGATTGCCGCCGATGGGCAGGAATATCCACCGCTTCGCGCCGTTCAGCTCCGGCATGAAGAGCACGACGATGAGCAGTACGACCGTGACGGCCATGATGGGCCACGCAAATTTGTGGAAGATGTGGTAATCCACGTGGGACGCGACGAACATCACGACCACGCCCACCGCGGCGAACAGCGCCTGCTGGCGGATGAAGTGGAAGCTGTCGCCCTTGAAGCGGTAATACGCCGTGGCATAGCTGGCGCTGAACAGCATCACCAGCCCGAACACCACCAGCGTCAACACGATGATGGCCAGCGGCCAGTCCAGCGGCGGCTGGCTGAGCAGCCGGATGCGGGCCTCGGACTTGCGTTTTAACTTTTTGGCTGCTTCTGGCATCGGGAACCTCCGAAGATACAAAATTGCCCGCGCCGGCCGCATCGGCACAGGCTGCTTATTGGGGAATCAGGATACGTAGACAAAAATACCGCCCAGCACCACGCCCACCAGCGTGATGAAGCTGAACACGGAGACGATCTTCACCTCGCTCCACCCGCACATTTCAAAGTGGTGGTGGATGGGGCTCATTTTAAAAATACGCTTGCCGTGGGTCAGCTTGAAATATGTTACCTGCAGCATCACGCTGAACGCCTCGATCAGGTAGATAACACCCATGAAAAGGAGCAGCTCCGGCCGGCCGATGCCGTAAGCCACGGCCACCACCGCGCCCCCCAGGAACATACTGCCCGTATCGCCCATAAACGTTTTGGCCGGGTAAAAGTTCCACGCAAGGAAGCCCGCGCAGCCGCCCGCCACGGCCGCGGCAAACAGCGCCATGGTAGTGTTTCCCAAAAGGCTGGCGATAAACATGAAGCCCATCATTACAACAAAGGTGACGCTGGACGCCAGCCCGTCGATGCCGTCCGTCAGGTTGACGGCGTTCACCATGCCGATGATGAGGAGGAACGAGAGGACGTAAAAGAACCAGCCGAAGTCCACCGCGCCCAGCAGCGGCAGCGTCACGATGGTGGACAGCGTTCCGTTGAGATACAGCGAGGAAAGGTACGCCCCGGTGATGAGCACCTGCGCCACGATCTTATAGCGCGCCATCAGGCCCAGGTTGCGCTTTTTCACCACCTTGATATAGTCGTCCACAAAGCCCACCAGGCCGAAGGCGTAAGCCGTCAGCACGCCGATGAACAGCGAGACGCTGGTGCCGGAAAGCCAGCCCCCCAGCAGGCTGGGCACGCTGAGCGCCAGAACCGTATAGCCCAGTACCACGCCCACAAGGACACCCAGGTAAAACGTCAAACCGCCCATAGTGGGCGTGCCGTTTTTGCCCTGGTGCCAGGTGGGGCCGATCTCCTTGATGGTCTGGCCGAAGTGAAGCCTGCGCAGCGCGGGGATGATCAGCAGGCCGGAGGCCGCTGTGATCGCCAGCGCGCCGAAGGCCGCCGCCATAAGGGCATATTTTTCCATAATTTACACGCTCCCGGTAATTTTTGCGCGGCCGCGCCGCGTCCCGGCCCGATGCGCACGGTCTTTCCGCTGGGCACCCGGCTTTCTTTTATTTTCAGGCAATGCTGCACAATTCCAGGTGTTGAATCGCGCCGGCAGATTTTTTGGCAGTTTAAACAAAAAACACAGCGAATACTTTGTGCATTTGCGAGACTTTTGGAGGCAACTGCCGGAAAATATGCAAGCGGGGCGACACTTAAGGCGTCAGCCATGAATTGTGCGGTGCTGCCTTTAATCCCTGGGCACGGCTTTGTAAAACCCGTCCAGAATCGTCTCGAACGCCATGCCGTGGCTGGCCTTCACCAAAACCGCGTCGCCCGGGCGGCAGTACGCCGTAAGGCGGGCCAGCGCTTCGTCCTTGTCCCCGCAATGCACCGCGTTCACGCCCAGTGCGGCGGCGCTGTCGCGGCCGGCCCGCATGGCCCCGCCCACGGTCAGCAGCAGGTCCACACCGCAGCGCGCCGCCAGCGCGCCCACCTCGGCGTGAGCCTGCCGGGTGATGGCGCCCAGCTCGAACATATCGCCCAGCACCGCTACCCTCCGTCCCCGGACAGGATATTCCTTCAGCGTCAGCAGCGCGGCGCGCATGCTGTCGGGGTTCGCGTTGTAGCAGTCCTCGATGACCGTCACGCCGCCGTACTCCACCACATGCTGGCGGTGGCCCGTCGTTTGATAATTCGCCAGCGCTGCGGCCGCAGCGGCCGGTGCAAGGCCCAGGCGCGTGGCCAGCGCATAAGCCGAAAGCGCGTTGCGCACATTGTGCAGGCCCATGGCCGGGATATACGCGGGCAGGCTTCCGTGCGCCTTGTCCGCGATGGTGAACCGCGTGCCCTCCGCCCCGGAAACGATATCCAGCGCCCGCACGTCCGCGTCCGGGTTTTCAACGGCGAACAGCACCTTCTCAAGGTCCGGACGGACGGCCGCGCCGGGCAGATAATCGTCGTCGCCGTTCACCACCAGCGGCGCGCCCTGCGGCAGCCCCTCGCAGATCTCCAGCTTTGCCCTGAGGATATTTTCCCGCGTGCCCAGCTGCTCCAGATGGGAGCGCCCGATGCAGGTGATGACAGCGCCCGCAGGCTTTGCCGCCAGCGTCAGCTTCCGGATCTCGCCCAGGCCCTGCATGCCCATCTCCACCACGGCGTACTCCACGCTTTTGTCCAGGCGGAACAGCGTGTTCGGCATGCCGATCTCGTTGTTCTGGTTGCCCTCGGTCCTGAGCGTTTTGCCGAAAGCCGAAAACACCGCGTAACAGAACTCTTTTGTCGTCGTTTTGCCCACGCTGCCCGTAACGCCCGCCAGCAGCGGGCTGTACAGCGCGCGGTAGTTCGCGCCCAGCCGGATCATCGCATCCAGCGCGTCCGGCGCCTGCACGCATTTCTCCGGCGGCACGCCCGGCACCGGGCGCTGCACCACAACGCCCGCCGCTCCGGCCTCCAGCGCCCGGAGCGCGTAATCGTGGCCGTCCACGCGCTCGCCCCGGATGCACACGAACAGGCTCCCCGGCCCGGCCTCCCGGCTGTCCGTCACCACCGACGCGATCTCCGGGTCCCCTGCCAGGGCGCCCAGCCCCCGCAGCAGCACACTCGACAAAACAGGCTGCATATACAATCCTCCATGCTCTGAATACTCGCCGGGCGGCGTCAGGCTTTGTTCAGCCCTTTGCGCTCCAGCCACTCGCGGACGATCCTGTGTTCGTCCAGATAAATGGTTACCCCGTCGATGACCTGGTAATCCTCGTGGCCCTTTCCGCACAGCGCCAGCACATCGCCCGGGCGCAGCATATCCAGCGCCCGGTTCACAGCCGTGCGCCGCTCCACCTCCACGATGTACGGCTTGCCCGAAGCGGCCAGCACCGGCTCGGCGTCCTTTATTATAGCACAAGGATCTTCCTTGCGGGGATTATCCGACGTTAAAACTGCAAAATCAGCATATTTCACCACGGCTTCGCTCATCAGCGGGCGTTTTTTTGCATCGCGCTCGCCCGCGCAGCCATACAGCACCACCAGCCGCCCCTCCACGAAAGGCGCAACGCCCGCGAGCACCTTTTCAATGGCGTCGCCCGTGTGGGCATAGTCGCACAGGATGGTGAACGCGCCGTGATACAGCACCTCGCACCGGCCGCGCACCCCGCGGGAGGCCGAAAGCGCGGCCGCGGCGTCCCGCGCGGGGATGCCCAGCGCAATGGCCGCGGCGGCCGCCGCCAGCGCGTTGTGCACCGAGTAATCCCCGGGCATGGGGAAATCGATGCGCTGGATGAAGCCGCGGCCCACCATCTCGAACTTCACGCCCGAGGCCGAGAGCCGGATGTTGCGGGCGGTGTAATCCGCCGCGTCGTCGCCTGCGGAAAAGGTGATGCGCTCCGGCCCCTGCACCTCGTCCAGCAGGCGGCGGCCGTAGCTGTCGTCCAGGTTCACCACCATGTGCTTCACCTGGCTGAACAGGCTTTTCTTTGCAGCGAAATAGTTTTCAAAGGTCTTGTGATAATCCAGATGATCCTGCGTCAGGTTCGTGAACACGCCCACCTCAAAGGTAAGGCCCCACAGCCGCAGCTGGTCCAGCGCCTGGCTGCTGGCTTCCATTACCGCGAACGTGCAGCCCGCCAGCACCATGCGGCTGAACAGCGCGTTCAGGTCCCACGGCTCGGGCGTGGTATATTTTGCGGGCACGTCCATGGCGTCGATCTCGGTGTGGATGGTGCCAATGAGCCCCGCTTTGCAGCCCGCCTGCTCCAGCGTCTGCTTGATGAGCGTGGTGACGGTGGTTTTTCCGTTGGTGCCCGTGACGGCCACCAGCCGCAGCTTTTCGGCGGGACGGCCGAAAAAATTCTGGCACAGCTGCGCGTATGCCTTGCGGCCGGAGGCCACCTGCACCTCGCCGGGCAGGCCCAGCGGACGCTCGGTGACGATGCACACGGCGCCCGCCTCCAGCGCCTTGCGCGCGTGGTCGTGCCCGTCGGTCGTCATGCCCCTGGCGCACACGAACACCGCGCCCGGGCAGGCCCGGCGGGAATCCTGCGTGACGAGCAACGCCTCGCCCTGCGGCAGCGTGCCGGTATACGGCACGCCGCTGAACAATACCTGTAACTCCATGGATGCACTCCCCTTTCGTGCCGCGCCGCGCGGCCCGCCGCCCTGACGCGGCCTGTTAATCCAGAACGGTGGTATCGTGGAACGTCACCTCGATGACGGACCCGATCTCCACCTGCGTATCGGCCGCGATGTCCTGCTCTGTGACCACGATGGTCTTGCCGCCGCCCGTCACGCCCTTTTCGCTGACGTTCAGGCCCAGCGATTTCAGCGTGGCGCACGCCGCGTCGTAGCTCATATCCGTCAGGTTCGGCACCGTGACAAGGTCGCCGCCGCTCTCGGAGCGGTCCTCCGAATACAGGATGATCGTGGACTGGCGCGGCACGATGGTGCCCGCCGCCGGGTACTGATACAGAACGGTATCGCCTGTGGCGCGCTCGATGTCCACATTGAAGCCGGATTCGCGCAGCTTGCCGGCGGCGGCGTTCACACTGGAGCCTGCCACGTTGGGCACCGCCGTCTCCACCTTTGCCAGCTCCGCCTCGGTGTACTCCTTGGGCACCCCCAGCGTCTGGAGCGCCTCGTCCAGCACACTTTGCACCACGGGCGCGGCCAGACGGCCGCCGTAATAGGTCCTCTGTTCGTCGTGCGGCGTGTCCAGCATCACCAGCACCGCGATCTGCGGGTCGTCCCCGGGCGCGAAGCCCCAATAAGAGGAATAATAGGTCTGCTCTTCGTCCTTCAGCGCCTGCTTGCGCTGGCTGGTGCCGGATTTGCCGCCCGCCTTATAGCCGGCCACGTAGCCCGTCTTGTTTCCGCCGGTCAGCGTCTTGCCGTCCGCAGCCGTCATATTTACGCTTCTCGTCAGCAGCTCGCGCATGGTGGCGCTGGTCTCGGCCGAGAGCACCTGCCGCTTCACTTCCGGCTCCACGTTTTCAATGATATTCCCGTCCGCGTCCAGCACCTGCTTCACCACGTGAGGCTGTACCAGATATCCGCCGTTGATGACGGCGCAGGCCGCAGTGATCATCTGGATGGGCGTGGTGGACGTCGTCTGGCCGAAGGCGGAGGAGGCCAGCTCCACGGGCCCCATTCTTTCCAGCGGGACGTACTGTGTCGTTCCCTCGTCGTCCATGTCGACGCCCGTTTTCTCGTAGAAGCCGAAGGCCTGCATATAATTGCAGAACGTCTCCGCCCCCATCATCTGCCCCAGCGTGACATAGTAGGGGTTGCACGAGCCGTCCAGGCCGCCGAAGAAGTCCAGCGTGCCGTGGTTGGTGTGCGCGCACCGCATCGTGCGGCCCGCCACGGTGATGGAGCCCTTGCAGGTATACGAGGTATTCAGGTTCGCCGCGCCGGAGTCCAGCGCAGCCGAAGCCGTGATGACCTTGAACACCGAGCCGGGGTAGTACAGGTCGGCCACCGCCTTGTTGCGCCATTGCGCCCACTGCGCGGTATACCGCGCGTCCGCCCGTTCGTTTTCATCCGCAATGGCCGCGATCTGTGCCGCCAGCGCCTCGTCCGCAATGGTGTAAGGGTCCTGCAGGTTGTAGTCCGGCATCGTCGCCATGGCCAGGATCGCGCCCGTGTTCACGTCCATCACGATGCCCACCGCGCGGTTTTCCACATGATACTGGTCCACGGCGTTCTGCAGGTATTTTTCCAATGTGCTCTGGATGCTGGCGTTCAGCGTCAGCACCAGGCCGTTGCCGTCCTCGGCGTCATAGGCCGCCTCGTAGGTGCCGTTTGGCAAATCGTACCCCCAGGCGTTCTTCATGCCCACCACGCGCCCGGCGGTGCCCTTGAGCGTATCGTTGTAATAGCTCTCGATGCCCAGCACGCCGTCGCCGTCCGCGTTCACAAAGCCGATGATCGTGGAGGCCAGCGTCTGGTAGGGATAATAACGCTTCGCGTCCTGCACCAGGCTGATGCCCGCGACAGGAGTATCTTTTCCCTTGTCCGATGCGTTATACTCGGTGATCCAGGCCGTGATGGCGTCCGCCACCGGCTTTTCGATCTGCCGCTTGATGAGCTGATAGTTGCTTTCGCTCTTCTGAAGCTTTTCCAAAATGCTCTGGGCGTCCAGCTCCAGCAGCTCGGCCAGCTTTACGGCAACGTCGTTGATATTCGTGCCGCTTTTGGCCATGTCCCGGGGCGAGGCGACCACCGTCCACACCTTGTTGCTGCGGGCCAGCACCTTCATATCGGAATCGTAGATAACGCCGCGGTTGGGCGTGATGGTCTCGTCCGCAAGCTGCTGGTTTTCGGCGCGGGCGGCCAGTTCGTCGTGCTGCACGATTTGAAGCTGGTACAGGTTGTATACAACGGCCCCAAAGCCCACCAGCACGAACAGCGCGGCCAGCACGATGGCGCGCGTGCGCATGCTGCGGGACACCGCGCTCTTGGGCGCCTTCGCCGTGTCCTGCGGCGGTACGTTCTTTCGATTGTGTTCCGGCTGTTTTTTCATCTCTGCCTCCCGGGATATTGCTGTTGTCAAAGGGCGCGGGCCAGCCGCGCAAACGGTCGAACGCGGGCATAAAAAGAATTATCACCGGCTTTTCCCGCACGAACGGCTCGGCAGAGGAAGAAAGGCGGTGATAATACTTATTGATTCAGGGCGTGAGGTATTCCATAAAGCTGGCCACCGTCTGCGATATCTCGCCCGCCAGGCGGGCCAGCCCGGTGTCCGAGCGCTCCACCTTGTTCTCCTGCCCGGTGGTCACATACGTCACCTGTGAGCGGTCCATCTTTACCATTTTCAGCGTATTCGTTGCATATTCCTGCACCGCCGAAAGGTTTGTTTTCATTTCCATCTCATTGGACAGGTATGTATATTCGCTCTGAAGGTCAGCCAGGGTGTCCTCCTGCGTGCGGATCTGGGCCGAAAGCTCGGTGGACTGCACCTGCGAGTACAGCACGCTGCAAACCAGCGCCAGAAACACGGAAGCGAACGCCACGGCTTTGATCCATTTTAAATTGTACCGCGCCAGCCCCCGCTTTGGCTTTGGCTGCCCGGCCACGCGCAGACGCGGCTTTTGCTCCCGCGGAGCGAACCGCTCAAGGTCGTACGCTGCATTCGTCTGCATGGCGTCCTCTCTCCTTTCTTTTTTGTTTCAAGGCAATACCGTACAATTCTAAGCGTCGAATCGCGCCGGCCGGTTTTTTGGCAGGTTAAACAAAAAGCGCAGCGAATAC
>OGZA01002487.1_pt1 | contig 11325 bp, 6 predicted proteins | sample 1576591 | NCBI WGS metagenome assembly OGZA01 (sample SAMEA3541565, study PRJEB24748) | human gut metagenome | biome: human gut; feature: human-associated habitat; material: faeces | place: China | collected 2012
ATGTCTTCAAGCACATGAAGAGCGCCTGTTTTGCCTGCACCCGACATTCCCGTAACGCTTGCGCAGCTATCTCCTAAAGACCTGCGAAGCATGACCGTGCCTGTTCCCGGGCAAGCAGAACAGGAGCGCTGCGCGCAAGAGTACGAAGCAAAACAGCGCGCCTACGAGGATGCCCTTAAGCAGGCGGGACATTACGCCGCGAGTAAGGGGACGATGTAACGGCCGGGGTTGACAGGCTGTCCGGCCTTTTCCGACAGCCTGTCAATCAGGCGCGCCGATCAGCGCGGCGGCTAAAGATTCTCATCGGACTTCGAGATAGCTTTGACCGCCTCTTCACCCGCGATCAGGTCCCTAACCGTTATATGCGCACTGTACGTAGCATCCTCAATCTTTTCCATAACATCAGGGTCGCAAGTTCCCCAAATTTCTTTAAGGACTCGAGCCAATCCCCAAGCAGCGCTGAGCAGGACGTCAACATCCTTTAGATCTAAGTGGTTGATCGTAAAGGGACAGTACTCGCGCTCCAGCAGATAGGTGTCAACGGCGTCAATTGCCTCAGCCGCGTACCGCTCAAGATCGGGATGGGGATGGAAGGCGCACAGCGCCTTGTACGGATCGGTCGGCTCAATCCAATACAGCGTTGTCGCATCCTCGCATTTCTCGAGCGGATAACGCTCAACCGCCTTCTCCCAACTTTCATACCAGGGATCGGCATCGCCGTCCGTCATTGACTTGCAAAGATCGATCGCCGCAGAAACAGTCGCACACGAATATCTATAGCTGGCGTCTTTCTTAAACTCATCATTGAGCTCGACGTCGCCAGACAGCTCCGCCTCCATGATCAGGAACGGGCCGTCATCATCCGTAATGTTCATGGGATAGTTGTTGCACTCATAGTTCGGGTACATTTTGTCTCCAATCAACCGTTCGGACACATTAACAAGCAATATCAAAACCGCGCTCACGCGGAGGGCCGTCGTCCTCGCGCCAATCTGCAAGTTTTTCTCATCGCGTGAAAAGAACTTGCGATTTCTGCAAGTTTTTCTCACGCTACGATAAGAACTCGCATGATCGCCCCGCTACCTGCGCCACGAGGCAGCAAGGATAACGGGAATCCCGGCAAGGCACACCACCAGGGCCACGGCTGCGAACGCGAGCGCGATGGCCACGCTCACGACGACATAGGCCACGGCGATGAAGGCCAGCGCCAGCAGGCAGGCGAGCAGCTCGGCCACGTAGCACAGCACCAGGTTCGAGCTCGCGCGCTTCAGCAGGACGTCGGCGAGGCGGACAAGCTCGACGGCAAAGCCGCTGCCGAAATTGCGTCCGGGGCCCTTGGCGAGAAACCACTTGAACAGGCACATCAGGGCGCAGCCCAGCATGATCATGATGGAAACGGCCCATACATTGTGCCCCGACTCAACAAGGCCCTGGTCACCCATCGCACTGCCGTTGATGAGCCAACTCGTTCCATAGCCCATGAACAGCATCGCCAACAGCAAACAAGCGCTCACCGCGGCGAGAAGGCGCGACACGCGCCTGCTGAACACCGGGGCATCGCAGCTGAGCCCAAAACCCTCGCGGACGCGCCAAACGGCATGGTAGGCCGGGTACGCCGCGACGAGCGCGGCCACGAGCATTGACGCCCAATCGGACCCAGGCGCCGCCGACGCGTACTCCGCAATCGCGGAAACGGAGCAGTTGGTGTGGAACGACTCGTTCAGGAACAGCGCGACCTCGCCCTTCCAGACGCAGAACGGAGCGGCGACAGAGGCGATACCGACGGCGGCGAATGCGGCGACGGCGATGAGCAGCGCGCCCTGCACGAGCTTGACGACCTCGCCTTTGGCGGTGCGGGGTGCAGACTCAACGGCGCTGGACGGAATTTGGATAGAAGTGTTCATGTTTTTCCTTTCAAAGAAGGCTACGTTCGCAAGCTAATGTAAGAAAACACTGTCTTCGAGGGATTGAACAAGGCTGTTGCCCCCAGAGACAAACAAATGTTGTTATCGGCATATTGGCCGCTCGGGCACTTCATCATTACGCATTTGTAATTCATCAAATCGCAGGGTCTCTTTACGCTCAAGCAGAACAGATTGAATAAGCTCGTGGACGGCGGCATTGCAGTAGCACAACGACTCCCACGTGGCCAACAAGTCGTCACCAACTCCCTTGCAAGCAACAGAGGAGTCCTCGAGCTCATAGGCAAGATCAATTGCCTCGTCAACCATCTGCTTCATCTGCAACAGCGTGCACGTGAGATTCGCCTCATTCGACTCGTCGCAAATATAAATACAATTGGACTCAAGCATCTTTGAATCTCCCTTCAAACAACTGACACCTGCAGAATAGTGAAAAGAGATAAAAAGCAACCCGCAATCTACCGCTATATAGCGTTAGATTGCGGGCTTTACCCTAAAACTCACTTGACTTTGAGATGGCTCATGACTCGCGTTCAATTATGTTGCATATATCCTTTGCCTTCACTTTCGGATACTGCGCATAGAAGTACACTTCACCGTCCCCCTTTTCACCGCGCACAGTGATTGCACCCAGACTCAAACCCTTAGCGGACGGAACTTTGCATTTCTGCACGCTCTCTTCGCCTTCATCGAAAAGTCGCAGGTACCCTTGTTTCATCAGAATGTTATTGGCCTTTGCTGCCCTAATCCTTGAGCCACCTACGCTCAGTATTTTCGAAATCGAGGCATAGCCTTTAGCTTCCGCCTGATCCATTGAGTAACAGACCGGCAAACGTTCGGCCCCCGCAAAAGCCGCTTCGTAAACAACGCCCTCTCGCATGATTTCCACACTCTTATGGCCATGTTCATCAAGCTGAAAAGCAGTGAAAAGACATTGAAGCGCCAGCCAGACCTCGCCCGCGCTAACCATCTCTTCTCGATCGGTATGACAGGCGCTATTACGAAATTTAGTGAATTGACCCAACGTTTCGCCGAGCGTCCTCCACCAGTCCCCCTTTGACGCCTGCGTCAGCTCTGTATTTTCAACTCGAACAGAGGATGCCAGTAGCTCACTCTTTTTTTCAATTAATCCTTTGTATTGACCGAGGTTAAGGCTCTCAAGCTCCTTGAGCGGCTTTCTTGCAACAACATAATCGGGAGCAATGGCCTTTAAGGCCGGCAACAATTTCAAACGCAAGTATCTCTCTGCCGCGCGGCAGAACATTAGCAGGCAAAATGCGCAATCTGAATCGCTATCGGTACCAACACTGCCAATGCCAAATATCTTGCACAGAAGAAGCCCCTGTTCGATATTCTCAAGCACCCTATTTTTGCCATTTTGGTCGCACGCGCAATCAGCAAATGCGCTTTGAAGAGCTTCGCGCGAAGAGAAGCCTATGATTCGACAGTCTTCTGCATCCAGATTAAAGCTTTTAAACGCTTCGCTCACATTGTCCAAATAGGAATCGGTGCTTACATCAGAACACCAATCATCTTCATTGACATGTTCCTCGTCCGCGTCAGTTGCCTCCCGTGGAAGAGATTCTCCTCGCGGCAACATATCTTTCGCCGCATTGAGCTCCTCAATAGCTCCAGTTGTCTGGTACTTTTCCCAATGCTCAACCCATGCCGTGTCGAGAATTCGCTTCATCGTTGCAACGTTCTCATTAATCTTCCACGCTGCATAGTCAGCAATTACGTAAAGGCGATACTTAGCTCGGCTTGCCGCAACATTCACGATATTTGGATTTACAAACCTGATTGCACCTTCACAACTACGACTTGTATCGCACCCCAAGACAAATATCACCTGATGGGCTTCTTTGCCTTGAAACGTATGAACCGTACCAATATTAAACTTTGCGAATGCACTCCAAGCACGCTCTGCTATTCCTTCAGGCGTCTCTTCTAACAGCCTATTCTTAAGCCCGCTGACAACAGTTTTAAACGGAGAAATGATATAGAGGCTCGGAATAGAACACTCTTCATGCTCACCCGACCCGCCGGCTTTTTTCTTAGTCGCAGCCGCCGTTTTCCTAAAAGCCTCCTTGACAATCTCGTACACTCTGTCGCCCTGAGCATCAACATAGTGGTCGCGATTGCCGCGTTCAAATCCTGCAACATTGATCCACTGTGAGGACTTTAGATAAAAGCTGCCAGCGAGATCCTTTTTTGGATTAGCCGTCTCGTTAAGCATGGAGCCCTGATACGAAATTTCATTCGAGATATCGAACATGGGCGATATGCAGCGACGATGAACCACAAGCGGGCAACCAATCCATTGATCACCCTCGCCATTGCTGCGCAGATGGCCATAGGGATTAACGGCATCGGCAAGTCGTTGGACCGAAGCCATGTCTCCCTTAAACGGCAGCAATACTTTTTTACCAAGGGTAGCGCGGAGCTCCTTAACATCCCCAGTAATCACAGGCTCAATCTGAGAAGGGTCGCCGACAATCATTGCACGTCGACTGCGGGCAAGGGCACCCAAAGCGGCATACGGCACCGCCTGTCCAGCCTCATCTATAATCAACAGGCCGAACAGGGGTACAGCCCCACCAATCTGAACATCCTCAAGCATGCGACCAATCGACGCAAATGTGGAAGAAATCACTGGGGTAAGCAAACCGAGTGCCTGAAAAAGCGCAGGGGCCATCTTCCGTCTGTCGGCTTGCGTGAACTCTATCAACTCCTTTTTGCCAGAATCGGCGCCTTTGTCTTTAGCTCCCCAGTATGTTCGTAGAAACGTAATGTTGTTCCGCATGCATTTTGATTCGAGAATGAACTCGCGTGTCACCTGCAGCGCGTACAGAAATAGCAGGTTACGCTCCTTTTTTAGTTCATCGTCATCGGATGGATTATAAAGATGAGCGCTCTTTCGGCTTTCGTTATCCCCCTTTGAGATAGACTCAACAAAACGCTCGTCAATCGTCTCGACAGATTTAGTGCCCTTGACTACGTCCTCTAACCCCTTAATCTTCACCTGCAAAGAGACTAGTTTCTTCTTTTCATTCTCTAATTCTTCGTATTTGTCCTCAAATCCCGTACGCAGCTCAACAAGTTTCTGCTCCGACTTGGTTTGCTGCATAAAGGAATCGAGCTCTTCACGGCAATCGGACACGCGACCCTTATACAAAATGCTCCAGATCCGTCCACTGGCCTTTTCTTCCGCATCGCGCAGCTCTTTTTCGAGCGCTCTCTTTCTCTCCTCATAATCGGCGGTATACTTCGCAATGTCATCAAGATATTTCCGGACATCGCCTGCAGCACCGCCTTCAAAAGGATGAGGCAGGCATACCGTTTCGATTGTCAGCTCTTCAACTATCTTTCGCTCGTCCTTTTGACACTCACGATCCAATTGAGGCAAACGCGATTTAAGGTTCAGAAGCTCGCGTTTCTTAGCGGCTTGTTCCTCCATTCGATCGAATCGATCGGATACCTTTTTGTATTGAACAAGAAACAGTTTCTTCGCCTTAGAAAACCGCTTGCCCTTTCCCAGCCCGCCGCTAAACTGCAGCGAAGAAAGCTCGCAATCTCTGAAATTATTAATATTCCTACGGTTTCCCAGACATGCCGCAATCATAAGCCCAGGATGCGCAGGGTCGCGAAGATTGCCATTATTGTCAACGAGCGCCGAAGAGAAATAGAGATCATCCACCGGTTTCTGCTCGTTTTTCTTTCCCCAAACAATGTTGGACAAATCTGACTCTAGAAACTCCTTTTTCTCAGATTCGTCTATACCCTCCCAGAACGCCTTTCCATCAGGAAGCTCTTTGGCGATATTCTCAACTGCTGCATTGTTTGTCGAGCAGACCAAAATGCTGAGACTATTTATCGCATCTCCGGTCCTGCCCTTTTTGAAGCGATATGGATTCTCAGCATACTTGAGATAATCTTTGCTAAGTTCCACCTCTTCGAAGGCGTCATCGGGCTTGTCATATTCGCACAGCAGACGGGCTTTTTCGACAACGTTAGCCGCAACGATGTCCTTGAGCAGGGTTGTTTTTCCCGTGCCCGGGGGACCGTTAACCGACATAACGTCGTTTGCGGGGTATTTGCGTGTCGAACCGCCACGACCAACCGCAAGATTTACCGCCACTTGTTGCATCAAACTCAAGGAGTATTTACTCGGCCAGCGACCGATAGGTGTAGCGCCGGCTCCCAACACTTCAGAAAAAAAATCTGCACGGGCAGTCAGATCATCATCGTCTTCGCCGCCCAGAAGATCAATCTCTCCACAGGCAGACTCCTCCCTCAAGCCGCCTTCAAGGTAAGCGGCGACTAGAGGCAGCGGCCCCTTATCCAAATCGTCGAATGACCCTGACTTGCACTGCTCATTTATCCGGGAAATATCTTTTGCGAAAAATGAGTGACAGAGCGATTGGTCGAACACTGGGTACGCATCGCCCCCATTGTCCTTTGGCTTCATTGCTCTATATTCAACAAGCAGCCTTGAACACCACTCGCTGATACGTTCAGCCCCGTCACCGTCGGGAAGGCAGCTGGCAATCCCCTCAATCATTGGTCGGACGCAACTATCGACAAGGTCCCTAATGACACCATATGTCAGCTTTGTTCCATTGAGTTTTTCGTTGATTTTATTGCGGATTTCATCCTGCTCTTTCTCAAAGCTAACGATGGCATTTAGGCTATTCCCGACGTTCCTCTTCAACCACCAAAATAAAGAGGACAACTCAAGGCTGACAAATTGACCATCAGGACTCACACCTAATAGTGCGACCGTCATGCACTCATCCTCTTTTTCGATTTCATTCCCCGGTTTTTCTGCAATATAAGTCATGACCGCTTCGCGCGGAACGGAGCCCAGGTGACAATAAATCGTTGAGATCGGCCAGTTTTCGCCGTTTGTGACACTATCCGCACGTTCTCTCGCTTCTTCAAAAGGCGTCCTTAAGTACTGGTCGTCCCGCTCTTCTGGAACAAAGCAGTCATCAAGCATTCCTTTTCTGGGCCTAGGCGGATTTTTCTTATCTTCGGGTTGGGTTGACATTGATTAGATAGGTATTATATAGCAGTCCCGGTATGAGAAATGCATGATGAAGGTATGAGAAATGCCTGCTTTTTATGGCATTTCAGGCAAAATACTATGAGAAACACCTTTTTTGGAAAGTATTTCTCATAGTGTTAATATTTTGAATTATAGGTGATTATCTTGTAAAGTATGAGAATATGAGAAATGATTTCGAAAAATCAGGTTCTTCGTCAAATTTGGTGGTACTTCTTCTATTGTGAATAAAGAATCTTGGCTCTCAGTAGTTTGCTTCCTGCCCTATTGTACATCTGCCTTTTTACCGCTTTAATTTTATTCACTGTCCCCTCCAGTAATCCGTTACTGAAGGGGATATCAATAGCTGCCTGTACTGCCTCCCAGTCTTTTTCAATACCATATGCAAAGTTCGTCAGTGCCATATTCCGTGTTGCCTTCGCTTTTTCAATCCACTTTCTAATATCCTTATCATAAGTGTTCCCATTAATCATATCTCTGAAATTCTGACACACGCTTAAGAGTTCTTTAATCTGTGGTGAGGACTTATATAGTTCCGCTAGTTTAGGATTATCCGATTCTCCCTTTAGAATGTATTTGCGTATCTGATTCTGTGAAACTCTCTGTGTTTTACTTCCGTTTTCAATGCTCTCATTATGCTCCTTGACTTCCTTCCTCTTTTGTTGATACATTTTTCGCAAGCTGGATGTTATCCTTCCAATAAGTGCGCCACTGATTTTACTCCCCATTTTTTGTGCCAATATTTTTCGGGTAATACAGCCCGCACTAATGATTGTAGCCAGTTCGGATACATATTTAAGAGCTGTCTTCTGTTGCTCATTCAAGTATGCCCCTATTCTCCTGTTGTGAATGAGCTTATAAATGTAGCGACTTTTCTTGCCCAAATGCGCGGCTGTCTGCTCAATGGTCATCCCCTGCATTTTTAAGTTCAGGCTTTCCCTGTATATCTTCAATTTTTCTCTGTGTCGGACATCTCCCATGTTAAATATGTCCTGAAGAATTAACGAAGAAGCCGTGTCTCTGTCAGGATATTCGTATTTGAGCTTTTGCTTGGTCTGACGAATCATTTTCTCTATTTCCGGTATCATCGTGTCCGTCATATTCTTGGTTAGATGGAACCGGTCGCAGATTTGTGTAACACCAGGGGTTATTCTGTTTATAGCCTCTGTGAAACATCTTCCACGGTCTCTCGTTATATATTGTATTTGAGGATTCCGGGTGAGCCAGTTATCAAGCGCTTCTCCGTTTCTATCCTCTAACAAAGCAATAGGCATGTGTGTCATCTGGTCTACGACCACACTCATATAATCCTTACCTTTTTTATAGGCAAAATCATCAATACCTACATAAATACTTTTATTATGCATAGGATTATGTTGCCCGCACTGTTGTAGGATGCGTAAGCAGGAAGAGCTACTGGCCGTTATATGGAACAGCTGCAAAAGAGAAGAGGCCTTTCGGGAAGTAAGTTCCAAGCTTATCGATCTGATGCGTTCCTCAACAAGATAGCTCCGTCTACCATACCGACGAGCCAGAAAAGACAACGGTTCGCAGAATATTTTTCGCGGACAAGAAACATTTTCGCAATAATATTTGCCAACCTTTATGACTAACTCCAAAGTATGACCGTAAACTTCAAGATCCTGAATATGACGGGAGTAATAACTGTGTAATCGGTGACTGAAATGTCCGCAATAAGGACAGGAAGCCCCCTTGCCAGCCGTATGTAAAAAGACCGTCAATGAACCAACAGCTTCAGAGATACCATCTTGTTGCAGATTATCGTAGCCAGGACTGAATCTGAAATCATGGAATAATCCCCTATTTGTAGGAGGATTTTCTTTTTTTGATGTATATTTGTACGTTGTAGATATGGCTTGTTGCATTGTAACTCTTAATGATGTGGTGTCTTTAAAGTTACTAAAAAGCAAACATATCTACAACTTTTTATAGGATTAAGAAAGAAGAAGAGGAAAACCATCGAAATAAAAAAGAGATTACCACCAAATTTGACGAAGAACCAAAAATCATTGGTTCTTAATCAAATTCCGTGCTACTTATTTATGTTCAATAACCTTATTCATGGCTATTCCGGGGTACTTTAAGATGCATATAGCTTGGATAATTTATTTGCTATTTCTAATATGCCGATATCCCTTTATCCATCAACCTTTCAATGAGCTTTACTAGCACGGAATTTGAAGAAGAACCAAATCATTTCTAGTGCCTAAGCGGAGCTGACCGAAATAGGTGACATTCCAGGATTATTGTAACTGTATACAAAGAATGAGCGATATGGCTTCATGACTTATTACATGTTTTACGTTACATATTTTATGTAACACAAAGAACGTAATAAATCTGGAATATTCAAAGATTTATTTGAATTATATAAAAAAACAAACGCTGATGAGAACAAGCGATCATTCTTTTCTCATCAGCGTATATTATGTCGGATTACAACTATTTCTTATCTTTTTTCTCGTCAGCTTTAGTTGCAGGCTTTTCCTCCGTTTTGCTTTCCGGATTGATGATACCCTTTACCGTTTCGCCGATAGGCAGTTTATCCAGTACACCGAGACTTGGGGCCACTGTTTTCACCAGTGAACTGAGGAAATTGCTTGTACCTCCGTTTCCTCCGTCGAATACGGTGATATTGCCTAGGTTCATGTGTTCGAAAGCCTTCACTTGTTCTCCGGCAATTTCCTTCCATTGGTCTACCATCTTGTATTGGATGGCGATGGCAGGGTTCGATTCTGCTGCTCTGACCATAGCCTCGAAACCTTCTGCTTCTGCGAGCAATGACCTCTTCTTACCTTCTGCTTCCGCTTCCAGTTTCAGTTGGATAGCTTTGGCTTCCGCTTCCGCTTGTGCCAAAGTCGCTTTCGCACGTGCTTCCGCTTCACGGGTAATCTTTTCGGCGATGGCATTTGCCTGAAGGATAGCCTCCTGCCTTGCGATCTCTGCCGGAACGATCTTTTCAGCTTTCAGTGAAGATTCTACTTTCTTTGCTTTTGCTTCTTCCACTTCTTTTTGGGCGATTTCCCGGGCAGTTTGTACGGCAGCTTCCGATTTTGCAGCGGCTTCACCGGCTTGCTTGTCGGCATTTGCCTGTGTGACGGCTAATTCGGCATTTGATAAGGCCACTTCCTTTTGTGCGTCATTTCGTCCGATAGCCGCTTTCTTAGCAGCTTCTGCCTGTTTGATTTCCATGTCGGAGTTCAGTTCGGCAACACGGCTTTCCTTTTCGGTGTTTGCCTGCTCGATGCGGATATTCTTTTCCGCTTCCGCTTTGGCCACTTGCGATTCTTTTTCTGCGTTGGCAAAGGCTACCTGAGAGATTCTCTCCTTATCCGCATTCGCTACAGAGATTTCCTGTTGCTTCTTGGTTTCGGCGATGGCGATATCCTGGTCTTTGCGGGTTTCCGCAACCTTTGTTTCACGTTCCTTTATCTGATTGGCAATTTTGATAGCACCCAGCTTTTCCTGTTCTTCGATGTTGGCTTGTGCTTCGTTCAGAGCCTTGCTTTCAGCTTCCTTACCCAGGTTGACGATGTAGTTGGCAGCGTCGCGGATATCACTGATGTTGATGTTCATCAGATACAAACCGAACTTGCGAAGTTCCGTGTCGATGTTGTCTTTTACTTTAGACAAGAATTTATCACGGTCGGAGTTCAGCTCTTCGATAGTCATGTCTGCAATCACCAGACGCATCTGACCGTATACTACATCCGTAATCAGGTTCTGTTTGTCATCCATTGTCAGTCCCAGCATACGTTCGGCAGCATTCTGCATCACTTCCGGGTCTGTGCTGATAGCTACGGTGATGGTAGTGGGTACGTCCACACGGATATTTTGGGCAGATAGGGCACCTGTCAGTTTACAGTCTATCTGTAATGGTTTCATAGAAAGGAATTCGTAGCCCTGAATGATCGGCCATACGAAAGCGGCCCCACCGTGATATAACTTGGCTGATTTCTTTTCTCCCCCTGTTTTACCGTATACTACGAGGACTTCGTCACTCTTACATTTACGGTAACGCGACAGGATGCCGATAAAAGTAAGCAGAATGACCGCCACTAGTATAGCAGCCATGATTAGCATTTCTTGTGTCATAAAATTGTGTATTTGAATAATTATTGAATGAATAGCGTTCCGTCTTTGTAGCTGGTAATCATTGTTCTGTCGCCAGTCTGATATGCTTTTCCGGATTCGGAGATGACGTCTACTTCGCGCATGGCTCCGTCCCGGGTGGTCTGTACAGTATATTTGCTGTCGCTTTGTTTGAAATAGATCACACATTCCCGTCCCACAAGCTGATCGGTCTGCTCGTTGTGG
>OGZA01002488.1_pt1 | contig 11324 bp, 9 predicted proteins | sample 1576591 | NCBI WGS metagenome assembly OGZA01 (sample SAMEA3541565, study PRJEB24748) | human gut metagenome | biome: human gut; feature: human-associated habitat; material: faeces | place: China | collected 2012
AATCAGCAGCATGGCGCGCCAGTGTGGGCGGATGGCGTTCCACGCGATTCGGCGGTATTCCTTGGCAGTACGCATGGGCATCTCTCCTTTACGCTTCTTTCGGTGCGGCGGTTTCTGCTTCTTCCGGCGTATCAATATCATCCAGCGCGAGCAGCAGGGTCAGCAGCAGGGCAGGGATCTTTTTTCTTTTCTGCATAGTCGCTTTCCTCCCATCAGCGTGTAGTGGACATATGGGTGATGGTGCCCCAGATCCGGCATTTCTCCGTGTTGACGCCGAGGATTCGGACAGTGACGCGGGCGCCTCTGGGCGGTCGGCCGCGGGGAGGATACGTACACAGGCAATCGACGCCGCCATCGAGAGAGACGAATACACCGGTGAGATCCACCAAGCTGACGGTGCCGACGTAGCGTTCGCCGACCACATAGCGTTTCAGGGCCTTCTCGTAGGGGTTGGCGCTGGCCTGCTTCACCGACACGGTCACGTGCAGATGGTTCCAATCACTGCGGTCCAGTTCAATGATCCGCACGAGTACGCGCTGGCCGGGCTGGAAATGCTGACTGGCGTCCACCCAGCGCTGGTAGCTCAGTTCCTTGAGTGGGATATAGCATTCGGCGCCGAACAGATCCACAAAGATGCCGGCGCGGATGACGGATACGACGCGGGCCTCGGCGCGGGAGCCGACATACAGCTGGTAGTTGCCGTTACGGTCAGTCTTGTAAAAATAGGCCTTGCGTTTCAGGGCCATAGCCTCCATGCGGCTGCCGCCCGCCATGCCGGTTTCCGGATCTACGCCGCGGATGACGTAGTCGATCTCTGCGCCCATGCGCTTATTGAGCATGTAGTAAAGCACGTCGCTCTTGCGCTGGCCACGGTAGTCGTCCGGTTCGTAGATGGCCTCTTCCGAGGGGATCAGGACCTTGAACTCGCCATGATAGACTACGGCATAGATGCGGTCGGGATTGGTCTTGCCACGCTCCACACCTCGGATAGAGTCTGTGAGGATGCGTTTGATCTTCATGGACTCTACCAGATCAAGCAGATCGTTCTGAATCCGGTCTGCATCGGTCAGGACCTGACGCTCCTCATCAATGGCGACGATCTTTTTCTTTGCCCGGCGAGGCGTCTTTTCACCTGTGGATAGGACTGCCGGAGTATCTGATTCCTCGTCCTCCGGTAGTGCTTCCGGCTCCTGTGGTACTGGCTCTGAAACAGGTTCTTCAGGGGTTTTAGATTTTCTGGATCTGGGTTTGCGAGCCGGCTTTTCAGGCTCGATGGCATCTTCAGAGTCAGTCTGGGGGACGGGGGGATTAAATTGCTTTCCCTGGGATTCCATCGCCGATTCCAAGTCAGTATGGGGACCTGCGCTCAGGTCGTCGGGCAGCTTGCCGTTTTGGATGCCGCCAGCTTGGATCAGCTCAGATAATTCCTGAGCTTGGCCAGAAAATGAATTCTGGTTCGGGTCGTGGGTAAAGTCAGTCATGTAGCATTCCTCCTTCAAAGTCAGTTTGGGACACTAAAAGTCTGCAGGTGGTTTGGAACTTTCATATAAAGGCGCCTTCCTGCGCGCAGTGGCGGCCGGCTTTCCTCCAGACGGTATGGCTGGAGTCGGTATGGGAACGGGTGGGACAGGTGGGTCAGGCTTTGCGGCACGGTAGTCGCGGATGGAGACTTTCTTGATCTCCTTGGCAAAGGGGTGGTCCACGTAGTCGAACTTCTTGGCCTTCAGGATATCCTGGCTGCGCACGATGATGAGCAGTTCATCGTTGGGTAGACGCAGGACCTCGTCTGGTGTGAGAAGGCGGCGCCGCCCGAGTCCTTCGGTGTAGCGGTACTGGGGGATGACCTGTGCGATGGCGATGCTCTGGCGCATGGTCATAACTGAGTTGACTTCGACGGTCATATCGCCGCTGCGTTCGCTGAAGTATTTGGCGGAGATGTCATCGGTACAGCCCAGCATCAGCTGTGTGTCCGCATTGCCGATCAGCTCGGCCCAGAGGTTGTCTGGATAGCGGTTTTGGATCTGGGGCAGCGATTGGCAGCACATCATGATCTGCAATGACCGGGAGCGGACAACGCTGACTTTCTTAGCAAAGTCCGGTATGACGCCCACGTTGTTCATCTCCTCCAGAATGATGTTGACGGGTATTTTGCAGCGCTGGTCTGGGCGGCTGTCGGCGTAGCGGACCAGCTTGATGAACAGACAGCTGAAAAAGAGGGAGGAGAGAAATTCCAGTGACGAGCTTTGGTCGTCGAGGATGATGAAGTAGGCGCACTTTTCTTTGCCGGGCAGTTCCAGATCAATGTCGTTGCTGCGGGTGATGCGGCAGATGGCCTCGTTCTGGAGTACCTGAAGGCGGGTGCCGAGGCCCAGCACGATGCCGGTGCGCACGGTGTCGCTGGCCTGACTGAACAGCCAGTAGGAGGCTTTGGCCGGATGGGTTACGGGAAGACGCTCGAACATGGCGGTCAGCTGCTTCTCTGTGTTGCGGGTCAGCATCTGGTAGACGGCAGGGAGGTTTCGCTGCTCGGGCGGGCGGCTGGTGTCCTGATCCACATAGAGGATGAGTGCCTTCAGGAGATTGGCCTCACCGTTATCCCAGAAGTGGTCGCCTTTGTTGTCACCCTTGGTGTTGGCGATGATGATGTCGGTGAGGATCTGGGCCATAAGCGTGTCACCATTCAGGTTGAACATGGCGTTCCAAGAGTCGCCGAACTCGGGCTGGACGAGGTTGAAGACCCGGACGGTATAGTTGTGTTTGCGGAACAGCTCGACAGTGTCGGTGTAGATCTCTGATTTCGGGTCTGATACCAGTACCGACTCGCCACGGCGGATGGACTGGAAGATGGCCGGGCGGATGACGCCTCTTGACTTCATGGTGCCGCTGGCGCCGTAGATGACCACGTGCTTGTTGTACCGTGTGTCTTCCGGGAGGCAGATGACATCACCATTCTCTTCCCGGCCCAGTATGATGCCGCGTGCCTTCTTTGGGCTGGCCACCTCCAGGATCTCCTTCTTTCGCTTTTCGGTCATCCAGTTGGCAGTGCCATATGTGCCCCGTTTGCTGCGCACGAAGTTGCGGTCGTCCAGGTCCTTGCCTCCAAACCGATCCCGCAGACGAAGGAAGAGGAAGACGCCGGAGCCAACAGTCAGGATCAACAGCGCTGCGCAAAGTCCGGCGGGAGTAAAGGCGTGGCGGATGCAGTGGAGCGGGTGATACTGCAGCGGTGCGATCTGCGCCGTTCCTGTCATACCGCCACTATGTAGCCAATCCTCGTAATTGATCTGCAGTTGTGCCACCAGCCCGCTGAGATAGAGCAGTGCGCCTAGACCCAGTATGGCGGCAAGTGCAATACCGAGTTTTCGGATGGTTTCTTTCTTCAAAGATTTGCTCCTTTGCTTACAGTGGGTCCAAGTCAAGAGCCTCTTCCAGTACCTCGATGGTGAGTTCTCTGAGCTGGACCCGGCTGCCAAGATACTCTCTCAGAAATGGCGTCTGCCACGGAAAGCACAGCAGCTCAACCGGTGCCGAGATATGTTCCAGTGCTTGTTTGAGCCGCAGCAGGCGGGCAAGGTCACCGTCCAGATGGGAGAGGATCAGGATGTCGCCGCGTTTAGCGTCGCATTCAATGCTGCCGGGGGTGTCCAGTCTCAGTTCCGGAGGGAACAGGGCAGAGAGGAGCTGTTCCTGCCAGTCGGGCTGAAGCAACAGACGCAGCTGTCGGACACCCTGTCGGTCCATGGGAATGAAGTGGATATGGGGATAGATACGATCAAAGCGCAGATCCATGCGGCGGCTGTTGGCGGAGGAGAGCAGAGTGGTTAGGGCAACATTGTTGCCCTGACCTAATAGCAGCGCCCGATCCACCCGGTCAACACCGGCATTCATACGCGCCACCTCTGTGAGGTGGTTGGCGGTTTTGAACTCGCCCATACCACTCCATTTCATGACGCTGTCACGGGTGTTGTAGACGGCGAAGCAGGTGCCGTGGCTGAACAGGGCGCCAGTGAGTCGGGTGAAGATGGTCTTGCTCAGCTCCGTCTTCTCCAGCTTTTTGACTTCGCGGGCAATGTAGAAGCTGGGCGATGTGGGTACCGTGTGCTGGATGATACTCTTTTGCAGGGGCGGCAGTTGGTAGGGGAGCGCCATGGCGCCGCTGGCCATGCACAGCACAAGGGATTCCGCCACCCGATGGTTGCGCAGGATATGGTCGCTGTTGCCGGAAAAACGATGACCACCGGATGCCGCCATATAGTAGTCCAAGGCGTCGGGGTGGAGATGGGTGAGGAGTGGGAGAGCTGCTTTGTTCAGCCGGATCGTTCTCTTTTCATGCCGCCCACTGACATTCAAGACCTTGAACCGACCAAGCACTGTCCCGTCAGCTGATCGGAACTCCTGCGGTGTTTCCAGTCGGTGAATCAGCGCCTCGTAGTAGCGCCCACTGCCGAGGAGGTGGAGCGACCGGGCGGGGTATTCCGTGGTTGCGACCAGTATGTGGAGTAGGCGCCATGTTTGACTGCCCGGGCGGAGGGTTATCATCTCACCCCTCCCAGCAGTGTGGAGTTTAAGGCAACGGCGCATCTCCCTTTGCCGTAATTCGGGGCCAGATAACCGCCGGAAAGCCCTGATTTCGCAGGCTTTCCACAGCGATTGGACGCTGTGTGGAAAAAGAGGCCGGATTTCATCCCGCACATCCATATCTTTTTCCGCTTACTGAGGGTATGTTCCATAGAGCGTCACCCCCTCCAAAGCACCGCTTTTTGCATCGGATAACCAGTCGGGCAGACTGTCACAGGGCACCGCGTAGATCTCCGTCCGATCCGTATCGCCGCCTGCGCTGCAATAGTAATGGGCGCATCGCAGCGGCGCATCGTCGGGCAGCAGGTACAGCGCCACAATGTCCACCACCATGTTCAGCTCAATGTTGTCGTGGTCACGGTAACTGCGCTCGGGTCGGTTGCGGTCATAGATATGCCGGAAGATCAGCACACAGTCGGAATAGATATGCGGAAGCTTACCGGCAAAGAAACGGCGCATGGCTGGGTAGAGCATGTCACGAAGATAGCTGGGGGAGCCGGACTCCTTCTTTGGCAGCAGTGCCGGTAGTCGGAGCAGGAACCAACCCTGCTCGGTATAGCCCATATCCACCGGCACGGTCTCTACCATCAGTTCCTCAGACAAGAGTGCTGCCTGTGGATGCCCGGTATAGGCGGGGATCGACCGGGCAAGCAGCGTCAGCTTCTCTGCTTCGGCAGCGAAGGTGAATGCCATATTGAAGGCTTCCGGGATATTGTCGCTGTCGGCAAGCCGTCGGGTCCGCGCCAGCAGTTGAGCGGTTCGCTTCAGCCGCGCATCCGCCTGATCCAGACTGCGCTGGAACTCAGACCGCGGCGACATCGGACTTCCCTACAACCTCGGCATAGAAGCGCACTGTGGGGATGTCCCTGCCCTCATAGTCAACGCTGGAAAAGAGGCATGGGGCGTTTGGTAGGGTCAGTTCCTGAGCCATACCACTGTGCGGCAGTACGAAGATATATTTTAGTTCCTCCTGCGGCTGAAGTAGTCGGGCCAGATGCTGCTCGCCTTCATAGAGCACCACAATCTCATACCCCATACCCTCTTTCAAAAAGAATAACTGGGATGGGTAAGTGGCCGGATAGTGGGCCATGGGTTCCACCTTATCAGCAAACTGGAGCAGGACCCAAACCGCATGGATAATACGCTGGTCCGGCTGTCCCATCGGGTCAACGCCCAGATAGTAGCCACCGGCGATATCGAAGATCATCTGCTGACGTTTCAACCCGCGGATGATCTTTGCCGCTACCTCCGGCGGCTTATGGCGCAGCAGGCTTACGATCTGCGTCTGGGGCAGTGGACCGTATTGGGTCAGCCAATGCACGATATACTGTTCATCTTGTAACAACATTGGATGGTCACCTCGGTTTCTTATATGGTTTTCACCTGTGTATTTGAGTGTGAAATGCGTATAAATGGGGTTATGCGTTTTCCTGCGAGGGTGCAGTGGTTTCTTTCAGCTCATTGACGATGGCTTCCAGCTCGGCGCGGTCGGTTGTGATCATGCGCTTCTCTGTATCAGAGATTTTGATGATGACGGGCACCTTGTTGCTGTTGCTGGCAAGTAGGGCCTCGCCGCGCTCGAACTGGGTGATGCTGCGGATCTCAGAGTGGGAGAGTTTCAAAACGTCCTTGACGTATTCCGCTTCCTCCGGCTCCAGGTTCAGGATAATTTTCGTCTTACAGTTATTGAGGATGGCGCGGCCATACTGGCCACCCTCGAAGTCGAACAGGGCGGAGAGGTTTTGCAGTGCGCCGCAGGCGCCGGCACCGTAGCCGCGGCCGATGAGGAAGACCTCCAGACAGAACTCGGCGACGAGCCGATTTGCTGTGCCGCCCACCAGACGCCACAGCTCGTCCAGGAAAATCATCTTCCGTTTCGTCCGGTCGGACTTAACGGTGTCCCATACATAGTCCAGTGCGATCATCATGCCCACGGGCAGCATCTTGCCCTTCAGCTCGGAGATGTCCAGCACGATATACTTATTGGTCAGATCCACATTGGTGGCGCGGTTGAAGCTCTGGGCGCTGCCGGTGACGAACCGGCTGACGATGGTGGCAAGGCGCTGTGTCAGCTCGTTGGACTTGAGGTGGCGATGCAGGTCGCCGAGTATGGGCATGGGCTTCATGGTGGTGTGGCTGGCGTCAGTATAGAGGCTGGTGTTATCGTGGGTGATACCAAACTCTGCGTAGGTGTCAATCAAAGCTTCATCCAGCATCTGTTCCTCTTCGTTGGTCATGTCGGGGACCAGCAGGGAGAAGAAGGTGAGCATCTGTTGGATCTTCCGTGCCAGCATGGAGTCGATGTCCGTATAGTCCAGCTCGTCGATCAGTTCCATCTCAGGTGTGAGGGTGGGACGGATCTCCATGACATTGATACAGTCGCTGGAGCCGGGGGAGAGTTTGATGTAGGTGCCACCCATCTTATGACAGGCGCGTTTGAACTCATGGCCTTTGAGCGGTGCAATGATGAAGCACTGGGTTCCGCGCATTCGCAGTCGCAGGGCCATGGTCTGAATGGTGACGGTCTTGCCGCTGCCGGAGGTACCGCAGATCATGAAGTTGGCGTTCTTATAGCGTTTGGTATTGAATGGGTCAACGATGCACAGGGAGTTGTTGTGCCGGTTCAGGCCCAGCAGAATGCCGTTGTCGTCGGACAGCTCGAAGCTGGTGAACATATAGGAGGATGCGGCGCCGCTGGTGAGCACATTGCGCTTTGCCTTGCGCTCAAGGTCGGAGGCGAGCCTCAGAAACGGCATGGTGGAGCGCAGAGCCTCTTCCTGCTGGAAAACGCAGTCGCGCACCTGAATGTCCATGGACTTGAGCATGTCGGTAATCTGCTGCTTGCGCCAGAGCAGTTCCCGGTAGCTGGCAGCGGACACCGTGATGAGCACGGACATATAAAATAGGTCTTCATTGTTGCTGGACAGGCCATGCTTGATGTAGTAGCCTGCCTGGATGGAACTGGCCAGTTCCTCATAGTCGGTGGAGGTATCCTGCAGCTCGCGCAGCTTGGTGCGGTTGAGCCGGATGCGCTGGGCGACACGGTCGATGGTTTTCCCGCGGATCTCACGCTGCAGGAACAAATCTATGTCGATACCCTCGCCGGCATTGATGAGCGCGCTCATCCAGCCACCCCGCACGGTGGTGGGGTAGCCGCCTTTGCGGATATAGAGGTAAGTGTAGTAGCTGCCGTCCATGATGACATAGTTGGAATGGGTCAGGTCAATGCCGCGGGGTGCTACGAAATTGACGTCGCGGATGGTGGGCAGCGGGTCAACGCCGATGGTGCGCTTTTTGGCCAGCATGGCATCCACCACGATGCGATCCAGCCGGTCCAGAAAAGGGTCATCCACACAGGAGCGGCGGTTGAAGAACATATAAATGAGTTCTGCCAGGAAGGCGTCCTCATCCTTTGGCTGTACGATGTTGTTGCCGCACTGGGAGAAGTAGGTGCGGGCGTTCTGTGCGGCCGTCTGCAGCGCGGCGTAGATTTCGCTGTAATCGACATTCATCTGATAATGTCCGCTGGCCGCCTCGTACTGGAAGATGAGGAAGAAACGGCGGGTCAGCGCCTCGCGGCTGCCCTCTTCACGGATGAACCGGATGGCGGAGCGGGCCAGCTCACAGCAGGCCTCCGAGGTCTCTGTCTCCAGATCGGACTGAAGGCCTGCGATGTACTGGTCGGAGTCGGCCTTCCTTGTGATGGATTTGAATTGCAGACGCATGGGTGCGATCTTCAGCCAACTGGCGAAGGAGGAGATGATCTCATACTGCTCTTCAGAGGAGCGCAGCAGGAAGTTGATGGGCTCGATCTCCAGGATCTTCAGATAACGGCCGTCTGTTGTTTCAACGATGCCGTTTCGTATGCTTTTGAGTGGAATGAAGTCCTGCACGTACTGGCCCGGCGGCTTTCGCTTGCCTTTTCTGCGCGGGCTTGTTTGATTGCTGCGGTTTTGATTTGCCATGGCGATAACCAATCCTTTTGAAGTGGAGTTTTCGTCGGCGATGCCAGAACCGGATCATATGGGTCACATACTGGAGCAGAGAGTCGCCGCCGATCCCCATGAGCGCGAAGACACCCAGCGGGATCAGCGTTACGGTCATAATGACGATCTTAGTGGTGAGATCCACCGGCAGCCACTTGACTTCCGGGTAGCCGACCAGTACCAACAGGATCCCGGCCTCTACCGTGTTACGGGTTTCCAACATGCCGCCCATCAGTTTGCCGGAGTCGGTGTAGTTGGGCGGGATGGTGTAGATATTACTGAACTCCCGGTCATCGGACATATCAGGTGCCTCCTTCCGGTGTAATAGGTAGCTCGGCTTCCAGATCCACTCCTGTAACACGTCGATATTGGGTCACATAGTCGGGAGAGTTCATCGCAACGCCGCCATAGCCGCTGGAGCAGTGTGCCCACAGCGCATTGCCGCTGGCATCCTTACCGGCGTAGAGTAGCACATGATTGACCGGTACTGTGCCGGGTACGGCCATGAAGCCGAGGTCGCCGGGCAGCAGCTCTGCTTCCGTGATGGCGTAGCTGTTATCCCACTGGGTACGGCTGCCTTCATAGAGCGTGACGCCCAGTGCTGTTTTGTAGACCCAGTCCGTGTAGCCGGAGCAGTCCAGCCCGTAGGGACGCAAGGTGCCGGTGGAGCTGGAGCCAGCGGATGTAACGAGTCGAGGAGTGTTCCATGCCTCATTCCATCCGGGCGGGCTTTTGCCGCCCCAGAAATATGGAACGCGGCCAACCAAAGACAGTGCCACGCGCATGAGTTCCTTGCGCGTTTCGCTGCAGGTAAGGCTTGCGAGATATGCGTTCAGCTCTGCATCGGTGATGGGTGGCACCATCCCGTTTTCCAACGAGCCGTACATAGTCATCTTCAATGCGTTGGACATATTGAGGATGGCCTCACCGGTGGTGATTTGGAACTGATTATAGATGGCGTCGGTGTCCAGATTGAACGCGGTCAGGATGACCGACTGGCCGAAGGGGTGTATGGTGCAGATGGCGTATGTGACCCGAAACTCCACCACCTGGGTACCGGCCTCGGTCGTTACTGTGCTGGTCACAGTGGCGGTTGCAGTCGTATAGGTTACGGGGAACATCTGGTCGGCGACGGCTAAGAGCTTTGCTTCCAGATCTGCCTTGCTGGTGCCCCTCTGCTCCAGCGATGCGGAGTAGGCAGCCAATGTATAGCAGATGTCGTAGTCGCTGGACTGCAGGCCGTAGTTGACCAGTGCCTGCATGGATAGTTCCTGGTCATAGCCACCGTCGGCAATGATGGCAGAAACTCTGCTCAGAGCCGCATCGTAACCGGCCTGCACACAGCTGGTGATGGTGGCGGAAACGTCATCGAAGTTGCCAACCAGATCGGTGGGGGCATTCAGGTCAACAGTGGCCGGGTCAGTGCGAAAGACATTGTTGGTCACAATGGATGGCAGCGACACGATCAATACGATCAGCACGCTGAGGAACAGGCAGAGGAACACCACGATTTTGAACAGGGTGTTGCGCATGGCCCAGGCGGCTGATAGGATCGCACCCCATGGCCCACCGGCAGCTGCACCGGCGGCGATGTTAGCTGCTGCTTTTCCAGTTTCTACACTGCCCTGCACTGTGGCAGCGGCTGCGTTGGCGCCCGGCTCGGCTGTTTTGCCGATAGCGGCCGCCTGTTTTGCGGCCTGCATACCTTTTTGGGCGCCTTGCAGGTAATTGTCCTGCCCGTCGCCGAATCTCTGTTGTTCTTCAGACATGATGGATCACCTCTCTTCTAAAGCCGAAAACCGATGGAGGCACAGCAAATTGGCCTCCACCGGTTCTCGGGAACGATTATGTTTTCTTACTGGGCCGCCGCTTCGGCTCAGTGCTGCGGCGGTCGGGCGCCCTGTGTGGAGTGGGCGTAGTCTTATAGCGAACACTCTCCACCTGATAGGTTCTGAGTTTGTCCCCATCATAGACGGGTTTACCATCCTGATAGACCGGCCGCTGCTCCACAGAAGGCGTGCCGCTGACGGCATACCACTGTCCGCCATGAGTATCCTGCAGCAGCTGATAGTCGCCTCTGGGGGTCTGATACATGGTGCGGTCATAGAACGAGGTACCAGAACCATCCTGGTGCCGGACCTCCAACACGCCGTCGCTGGCTCTGGAGGTGTCGATGGACTGGATGGGTTGATCGAAGCTGGGCATAAACTGCCCGAACAGTGCCTGATTATAGGCCTCGTTCCCAGCACCATCCGCAAACTGCGGGACTGCAGCTTGTGCGGACATGGCGTACCAGCTCTGGCCGTCAGCACCCTGTACCAGCTCATGGGGAGCGGAAGGCTCCTGATAATAGGAACTGCTATACATGAGGGCACTGCCGCCATCCGGGTAGCTTGCTTCCAGAACACCGTCATCCACCTGACGCAGCAAGGTACCTTCCCGCATTCCAGGGAAGGCTTCTGCCACTTGCCCTGCTTCAGAGGCGTCGCCGGTAAAGGCGGGCGTTGGGTAGAAGGCGCCCATTGCATCACCGGAAGCTGTCTGATACCACTGGCTGCCATCTGCGGCTGTGATGGTTGTATGGGGGGCATCCGGGGCATTGAATTGACCGGCGTGGTACAGATCCACAGCGGCCTTACTGCCATCCGGCATGGTGGCGGTGGTTTGGATATGTCCACCACGGATCTCTGTGCCGGAGAGCTGCGCACCGCCCGGCACTGTTCCGGATGCGAGGTGCGGCATGAAGTTACCAATGCTGCG
>OGZA01002492.1_pt1 | contig 11314 bp, 9 predicted proteins | sample 1576591 | NCBI WGS metagenome assembly OGZA01 (sample SAMEA3541565, study PRJEB24748) | human gut metagenome | biome: human gut; feature: human-associated habitat; material: faeces | place: China | collected 2012
TCAAACAGCACCAGACTGCGTGGAGAAAGGTTGTTCAGGATATCTGCTGCCTCATTCATTTCTACCATAAAGGTAGACTCTCCCACCGATATATTATCGCTGGCACCCACACGGGTGAATATCTTATCCACCATACCGATACGGGCACTCTCTGCAGGAACAAAACACCCGATTTGCGCCAACAGCGTAATCAATGCCGTCTGGCGAAGTAAAGCCGATTTACCTGCCATATTAGGTCCCGTGATAATGATAATCTGCTGACTGTCGGTATCCAGATACACATCATTGGCAATGTACTTCTCTCCCACCGGAAGCTGTTTCTCTATCACCGGATGGCGTCCCTGCTTAATATCCAGCACATCACTGTCCTCTACTATCGGACGGATGTACTTATTCGCTTCGGCAACATTGGCAAAAGCAAGCAGACAGTCCAGACGGGCTATCTGATTGGCATTTATCTGAATGGCAGGGATATATTCGGCAAGGGAAAGAACCAAATCATTATAAAGCTTGGTTTCGAGTGCCATAATCTTATCTTCCGCACCCAGAATCTTTTCTTCGTATTCCTTCAGCTCCTGTGTGATATAACGCTCTGCATTCACCAACGTCTGTTTGCGAATCCACTCGGCAGGCACTTTGTCCTTATGTGCATTACGCACCTCTATATAATAACCGAATACATTGTTATAGGCAATCTTCAAGCTGGGGATGCCGGTCTGGTCACTCTCACGCTGCTGCAACTGCAACAAATAATCCTTCCCCGAGAAAGCAATGCGGCGCAACTCGTCCAGCTCTTCACTGACTCCATCGGCTATCACACCTCCCTTGTTCACCAGCAACGGAGGATCATTCTTTATCTCTTTGGCTATTTTCTCGCGTATATTAAGACAGAGATTGAGTTGTTCACCAATACGCCGCAAACTGTCATTATCGGCATTCAGGCAAGCATTCCTGATAGGCTCGATGGCTTGCAGCGCCACCTTCAGCTGAACCACCTCACGCGGAGAGATACGTCCCACGGCAGCCTTGGACACGATGCGTTCCAAATCACCGATGAGATGCATTTTCTCTTCTATGAACTCTTTAAAATCCGGTTCGCGGAAGAAATACTCCACCACATCCAAACGTTCATTGATAGGCTTCTCATCCTTCAATGGAAACACCACCCAGCGTTTCAGCAGACGTGCTCCCATCGGACTGATGGTTTTGTCGATAACATCCAGCAGGCTCGTACCACCATCATTCATACTGCCCAGCAATTCCAGACTTCGGACAGTGAATTTATCCAAGCGCACATAGCGGTCTTCCTCAATACGCGAAAGCGAAGTGATATGGCCGATTTGATAATGTTGCGTCATGTCCAGATATTGCAGAATGGCACCCGAAGCGATGATGCCGTTCTTAAGATGCTCCACACCAAAGCCTTTCAAATTCTTCGTTTCAAAATGTTTCAGCAGCTTCTCGCGGGAAGAAGTCTCGGTAAACACCCAGTCTTCCAGCTCAAACGTAAAGAACTTATTGCCGAAGTTACCTTCGAACATTCCCCGCTTTCCACGTTCAAACAAAATTTCTTTGGGAGCAAAGTTATTCAACAGCTTATCCACATAGTCAAACGGTCCTTCCGCCGTTAGAAACTCACCTGTAGAAATATCCAAAAAAGCAACACCACACGCAGACTTGCCGAAATGAACTGCCGCCAAAAAGTTATTTTCTTTATACGAAAGCACATTGTCATTGATGGCAACCCCCGGAGTCACCAATTCGGTAATACCCCTCTTCACCAGCTTCTTTGTCAGCTTCGGGTCTTCCAACTGGTCGCAAATGGCCACACGCTTACCGGCACGTATCAGTTTCGGCAAATAAGTATCCAAAGCGTGATGCGGGAAGCCCGCCATTTCCACACTCTTACCTTGTCCGTTGGCACGCTTGGTCAGTGTAATTCCCAGTATTTCAGAAGCAACAACAGCATCTTCGGAATAGGTTTCATAGAAATCTCCACACCTGAAAAGCATAATCGCATCGGGATGCTTTGCCTTCAACTCAAAAAACTGCTTCATCATCGGGGTTAAAACCACATCGTTTGCCACTGTTGTATCCTTTCTTTTTAAAATTCTTAAATGTCGGACAAAGATAGCAAATCGACTTTTGATTTTAAAAAAGTGAAAGGAAAAGTTTTACACTATTTATCCTTTCCGCAGCTACACAATATCTACAATAATCTTTGCTTCTTTCAATTTTCGGAGCATCTTTGCTTCTTTCATTGAGCGTGCCGGCATCTTGCCATGAGCCAACCGCCATACTTTCCACGGAGTAACCTGATACTTGAATGCCAGACTACAATAAACAATATATACCCAATAAATACCAAAATATTAACCGCATAGTCATTTTATTGTTTATATCTTTGTGCACATAAACAAATAAAGACAATGAAAAAGATAGAAGTAAAAGAGCTGAAAGACAACATGTTTGAGACAATCAGCAAAGAATGGATGCTGGTAACCGCCGGTACAAAAGATAAATTCAATACAATGACTGCCAACTGGGGCGGCATCGGATTCTTATGGAACAAGCCGGTAGCCTTCATTTTTATCCGCCCCGAACGCTACACGTTCGATTTCATAGAGCAGAATGATTATCTCACTCTCTCTTTCTTGGGCGAAGAGCATAAGGATGTTCATAAAATTTGCGGTTCTAAGTCAGGGCGAGACATAGATAAAGTGAAAGCAACAGGACTTCAGCCCTTATTCACCGAAAATGGAAGTATTACTTTTGAACAGGCCCGGCTGACCTTTGAGTGCAAGAAACTGTATGCCGATATGATTAAGCCGGAAGACTTTATCGACCAAAGCATTATCGACCGATGGTATGGAGAAGCACACGGAGGCTTTCACAAAATGTATGTGGTAGAGATTGTCAATGTATTGGAGGCAATCTCATAAAACGCGCGGCTGAGTTCCTAAAATGGAAAGCATATATCCTGTTCTTGGCACAGTTTCCAAGGACAGGCTCTCGTCTTCCGACAGATATTTCCGCAATCTCGCCACATAGTTATTCAAACTCTGCTCGCTGCCGGAAGTACCCTCCCACAGTTCCTGCACTATCTGTTCGCGACTTACTGTTTGATTCATGTTCTGTGCCAACAATTTCAGCAGTTTATATTCAAAATCAGTCAGCCTTCTCACAGGTTCCTCGCCTTTGAACAACATACTGTCTCCGGCTCTCAGATTGAACATTCCGATGGATAGTCCTTTCGGATGAAAACATGGCGTGTGCCTGCGTATGTAAGCCACCAACTCCTCCATTTCGAAAGGCTTTCGCAGATAAGCGATGCCACCTGCATCCAGCGCCCTTGCCACTTCCGAACCGGCTATGTGTGAAGAGACAAATAAAACCGGTGTATCGGGAGCCGTCAGCTTGAGTTCCGCAACGGCATCTATTCCATTCTTCTCTCCTATCTCTACATCCAGCACCATTATGTCCGGCTGCATTTCCTGAACCACACCCTGAATCCCTACCAGCGTAGTGCAATACTCCGCAGCATAGCCCGAAGCCCTTAATGCCAAAATCACCACTTGACCCAATGCGATGTCATCGTCTACAAACAAAACTTTTGTCTTCTCCATCCGTCTTTTCTCCTTTCAATCAACGACATGGAATCATGAATGTAAAAGTGCTTCCTTCACCTTCGGCACTCTTCACCATTATCTCCCCTCCATGTTCATTTATAATATATTGGGATTGCGCCAATCCTATGCCGTAACCCTTCTGCTGTTGCTCTTCGCTTCGGGGGACCCGATAGAACTGGGTGAACAATTTCTTCTGATGGCATGGGGCGATACCCCAACCATTGTCTTTGACAGATACACGCAACCGCTCATTCACAATGGAGAGCGAGACCTCTATCCTCACTCCTGCATCCGAATATTTCAAGGCATTCTCCATCAGATTGCGAATCACGTTCTCTATATACATACCGTCGGCCATTACCTGCAAACCCGCAGGAAGCTCATTGATGATGCAGATGGCATGGGACTTGCCCGGATAGAGGCAGGACAACTCCTTCTTCACTCCCTCTGCCATTTCCGGAACATCGATCAGGCTTTTATTCAATACCACCTGATGACGGTCCATGCGTGCGGTCATTAATAAGGCTTCTATATTGGAAATCAAACGCCTAACACCCGCTTTACTCGTTTCAAGCATCTCCTTGGTCTCTTTGTCGGGTGCTGTCTGTTTCAACCACCCCATCATCGTAATAACACTGTTCAATGGAGACTTCAAATCATGAATAGTGCCATTGATGGTCATCTCCCTCTTGCGAAGCAATGCTTCCTTCCGGCGAATGGCTGTCAGCTGGAAAAACAGACAAAGCAACACCAGCAACATCATGCAGGCAGAAAGAGCCAGTGTCCAAAGCTGATGTCTTAGAAAATGAGACATAGGAATATCTGCCTTTATCTGAAGATATTGCAAGCCTTTTGTGCCAATAGGATGAAGCTGAGATACATAATCAGGCGTATGGCTTTCCAAGTCTCCAACAGAAGAAATCATTACGGTGTCTTTATCATAAAGAAGGAATTGATGAGGATGACGGACAATGCTGTCTGACGCACGCCAAAGGCTGTCCAAAGTGTTTAAATTCAAGGGAAAACCAGACTTCAATAGAAGATCTTGCATCAGCTGGTCAACTATTTCCCCAGCGGTTCCTCCAATTCCTGCTTTTTGAGCTGCTATAACATCAATAGTATCTGCGCCTCCCGGTAAACGACGAAGACTGTCTATTTCCTCCTGAGTCATATGCGATATATGTTTTCGCATTATTCTAGGACGCTCTTTAGGTTTTACCCCTACTCTTAATGCATCTCGAATTATCCTTTCACGAGTAGAAAGTTTTTGTACTATATCTTCTATCCCTATTATTTTTTCATCAACATATCGATTATACAGACTATTTATATAACTTACTTGCAGACAGACTGTTGCCACAATTGCTACTAATGTTATATAATAATATTTCTTCATCTTATAATCTATTTTAGAATGCAAAGATAATCGTTTCAAGTCAAAAAGATTATAAAATGATTATGTTTTTATTATAAATGCTCTATACCAAACTGCTTACCTTTGCAACATAGAAAACAAAAATATATAACTATGAACTTAAAAGATGCATTATTACTTGATGAAATGTCTCAAATAAAGGGAGGCATTTGGGTACTTACCCAAAATGGTTGGGAATGGTTTGATGACACCCTGGATATAACAGATGACGATTGGGATTTAGAACCATCTGACAGAACATCAAAATGACTATTTTATTACCGGTAAATTAAATAAGTACAGAACCTAATCTGTATAATCAGCAGGAACGGATACCGAAAAGTTTATAGAGTAGGTTTATACCCAAAACGTATAAGATGAAATCTATTACGACATTGGAAAACATCCCCGATTCATTGGATATCCAAGAAATGATAGATGTAAAAGGAGGAGCAGAAGCAAGAGCTATTTGTATCTTTTCTGTAGCAGTTAAATGTAATGTAGTAGGTTCTGGTACCTGCACTGTAGCAGGTTCTGGTACGGTTGTTGCACCGAAGCCAAATCCAAATCCAACTGCACCTGCAGAGCCCAGACGTTAAAGCTCTAACAATGTAAAAGAAAGATGTCACAATATAAAGGAAAACCTAACGACCAATGCTTTAAAGGAGGGTCATGCGGAATTCTAGAAAATCGATTATTCGTATTGCCCGACGGAAAAGTTACACTTTGCGAACAACTATATTGGCATCCTCAATTCATTTTAGGAGACTTAAAAGAACAGACATTAGCAGAAATTTGGCAATCGCCGAGAGCTAAAGCCTTATTTGAAATGGGACAAACTCAGTTTCGGGAAAATAGTGCCTGCACGAAATGTCACATTTTTGAGTTTTGTAGAAAGAACCACAGACGATGCCTAGTAAAAGTTATAAAAGCGTATGGAGAAAAGAATTGGGATTATCCTGACCCTCGCTGCCAATATGCCCCGAGTATTCAAACAAATCTAATTTATAAATAAACAATGAGGTACCTATACATTTTACTGGCACTGGTGTATATCACACAAAGCCACGCACAAACAAGTAATATTGTCGGACAGGTAATAAACAAAGACAGTGTTGCCATAGAAGGTGTTGCCATCATTCTGCAAAAGCAGGACTCAACCTTTATAGCCGGAACCATAACGGACAAGGAAGGGCGGTTCACTCTTCCGATGACGGAAAAGCCCTATCGGTTGATGTTCCAACATCTGGCATACGAAGCTATGTGCTTGAACTCATCTAAAGAACAAATAGGAAATATAATTTTAAAGGAATCAGACAGTAAACTGGACGAAGTAATCGTAAAGGCAGAACGGCCGGTTATTCGAATGATTAACAATAGATTAACCTACGATTTGCAGTCAGTAAAACAAAATAAAATAATCGCTAATGCTCACGAACTACTGAAAGAACTGCCCAGTATCAGCAGCACAGATGGAAACAGCCTCAACTTAGCAGGAGCGAACGGCACTACCATATTAATATCCGGCAAAGTCTCCAGCCTGAGTACCGAACAACTCATTGAATATTTAAAAACATTGCCGGCCGAAAAAGTGGAGAAAGTGGAAGTTATCTACAATGCTCCTCCACAACTACACATTAAAGGTGCCGTTATCAATGTGGTACTGAAAAAAGAAAATAGATACACCATGAATGGACAGGTACAGGCTACATGGATCAACCAGCATGAAAATTCTTTCAGCGGTGTGGGAAGTTTGTTTCTGACTAGCCCCAAATGGTCGTTCGACCTAATGTATTCAATTGCTGACAACAAACAAATAAGTAAAAGCACAACTACAGCAAAACATACATTGGGAAACGACATCTATGACATCGACTCGGAAAATCACACCAAATCAACTAGCAACAAACATAACGTATACACAAACATAGCGTATAACTTAGATGATACCCAATCACTGGAACTGTCATACAACGGACTATATGCCCCCCGGAACAAATCAGATGCATATAGCGTGAACAACCTGTTTTCGGATGCAAACTCCCTAAACAAAGGAAAAGACTACTTGCACAATGCCAGCCTGTACTACAAACACAAATGGGGGAACATTTCTGTAGAATACACTAACTATACAGACGACAACACGCAAAACATGAAGTATATAAAAGACCACCACTCCATAGATGCATTCACCTATCAGCGAAAACAGAATATAGACCGCGTGAAAGCGTATGCCGACATGAGCCATAACTTGAAAAACAATTGGATTTTAAACTATGGAGCCAGCTATAACTATGTAAAGAACAACAACAAACAAAGTAATGTAGATAAACAGCACGACAATGAAGGCAGCTATACAAGCGCCTTCGCTACAGAAGAACATACAGGAAATATTTATGCCGGTACCCAAAAATCTTTCTATGAAGGAAAACTGTCGATAGATTGTTCACTCATCGGTGAATTATACAAAATAAACAGTTACAGAAAAAATGCCTTGTTGCCTAATATAACAGTTACTTTTATCCCGGCAAACGATCACATCTTCCAGTTGGCATACAATTCCATCAGGAGCTATCCCAGTTACTGGCAAAGGCAGAATTACACTTCCTATAATGATGAATATAGCGTCTCTATGGGCAACCCTCTGCTAAAACCGGCACGAACCGGCAATACCAATTTGACCTATGTATTGAAGAATAAATACACTTTTCAAGTCTCCTACTATAAGGTGGAAGATTTTTTCATAGATCAAAGCTATCAATCGCCGGAAAAACTGCAATTACTGCATAAAACTTTCAATATAGACTATACGTCGTTGCTGAACTTTACAGCAGTCATACCTATCAGTTTCGGGAATATTGTCAGCTCAAACCTGATTGCAAACGTATACAATGAACGTTATAAAAGCAACGAATGGTTTGAACTTGCATACAACAGAAACAAATGGACCGGATCATTAATGGCCTACAACACGATTTTCATATCAAAAAAGCCCAATATAACCATGAATCTTATGGCTTTCTACAGAACCCCCTGCATACAGGGAATCTGGGATTTGGAAGATAACTGGTGCATCAACACCGGCTTGAGATATACTTTTGCTAAAGATAAAGCTATAGTCGGCCTGCAATGCAATGACATCTTTGAATCCTTATATCCCAAAATAAAGGTAAGATTTGACAAACAGTATCAAAATCTGAACCAGAATTTCTATCAACGCAATATCACATTGAGTTTTACCTACAAATTCAACGGATTTAAAGATAGAACTCCCAAAGAAGTGGATACTTCAAGATATGGAGTAAATTAACGTACCATTATGAGCAAATTCCATGTTTACCACCAGCACGATTCCATGCAGTGTGGCATTGCCTGCCTGCAAATGATATGCAAATACCATGGGAAAGAGTATTCACAAGATACTCTTTCCCGCTACTGCTTTGCTACCAACGAAGGCGTGTCGCTGCTGGGCATTAGCGAAGCGGCACCCCGACTGGGACTGCACACCACGTGCGGACGGGTAACAACAGAACAATTACACAAAGCCCCCCTGCCCTGTATCCTGCATTGGAACCAAAATCATTTTGTAGTACTCTACCGGATAAAGAAAGGTAAAATATGCTACATTGCAGATCCCGGCAAAGGACTTGTAACCTATGACGACAGGGAATTTAAAGAACATTGGCTCAGTACCCGGTCTAATGGAGAGGAAAAAGGAATAGCCATGTTTTTACAGCCTACACCTGCCTTTTATAAGCAGCAGGAAGAAACAACAAAAGACAAACGCTCTTTCCGTTTCCTGCTGGGTTACCTCAGACAATACCGACGCTACTTCGGACAAATCATACTGGGGGCATTAGTGGGCTGTCTGCTGCAACTTATCTTTCCATTCCTCACGCAAGCGATTGTAGATGTGGGCATCGTCCATCAAAATCTGAACTTTATCTACCTCATCCTGTTGGGGCAACTGGTGCTGACCATCAGTCGCGCTTCGGTCGACTTTATCCGCCGATGGATTTTGCTGCATATCAGTATGCGAATCAATATTTCGTTGGTTTCCGACTTTTTCATCAAATTGCTTAAACTCCCTATGTCGTTCTTCGACACCAAACTGATGGGTGACCTGATGCAACGCATGAACGACCATAACAGGATAGAGAAGTTCCTCACCACCCAAATGCTGAACGTCACGTTCTCACTGCTCAGTTTCGTGGTGTTCGGCTGTGTATTATTCAGTTATAATCTGACCATTTTCTGCATCTTTCTGCTGGCAAGCGTTCTTTATGCTTTATGGATTGCCTTGTTTCTGGGAAAAAGAAAAATTCTGGATTATGAATTATTCGAAAAACAGGCAGAAAACAGCAACAAGACCTACCAATTCATCACTGCCATGCAGGAGATTAAGCTGCAAGACTGCGAGCAACGCCGGCGATGGGAATGGGAAGATGTACAGGCGGATCTGTTCGGCGTGCAAATGAAAAGTTTGAAGCTGCAACAAACACAGGAGGCCGGAAGCATATTCATCAACGAAGTGAAAAATATAGTGATAACCGTGGTTGCCGCCACCGCCGTCATCCACGGACAAATGACACTGGGTATGATGCTGGCAGTACAATACATCATCGGACAACTGAACAGTCCGGTGGAACAATTGATGAGCTTCCTTTATTCATTGCAAGATGTGAAAATCAGTCTGGAACGCATCAATGAAATTCATAAAATGAAGAATGAAGAGAATGAGCACAGGCTATTGAACGAAATACCCGGTATCTCCAATGACCTTTCTTTTGAGCATGTCGGCTTCAAATATGACCCCCACAGCCCGAAAATGACCATAGAAGATGTAAGCCTCACCATCCCCGAAACGAAAGTGACTGCCATAGTGGGTGCTTCGGGCAGTGGAAAAACCACCTTGCTGAAACTGTTGCTGGGGTATTATCCTGTAATGAAGGGAGAAATAAAAATAGGAGAAGCCAACCTGAACAGCTTCAACCTGAAATGGTGGCGCAGACAGTGCGGGGTAGTAATGCAAGACGGAGTGATATTCTCCGAATCCATTGCCCGAAACATCGCCGTAGACGACGGAGACATAGATGGAGAAAGACTGCTGCGCGCCGTAGAGATAGCCAATATAAAAGAATTCATCATGAGTCTGCCCATGCGGTTCAGCACCATGATAGGCAGAGACGGAATCGGATTGAGCCAGGGACAGAAACAACGTATACTGATAGCCCGTGCGGTCTATAAAGATCCGTTATATATCTTTCTGGACGAAGCCACCAATGCCTTGGATGCCAAGAACGAACGCACCATAGTCGAGAATCTGGATCAGTTCTATAAGGGAAGAACAGTCGTGGTGGTAGCCCACCGGCCCAGCACCGTAAAAAATGCCCATCAAATTATCGTGTTGGATAAAGGACGTATAGTGGAGACAGGTAATCATGCTTCACTGATAGAGAAAAAGGGGGCCTATTACAATCTTGTAAAAAACCAATTAGAACTGGGTAATTAGAAAAAGGAGAAAATTATGGCAGATTTCAATAATATAGAACTAAGAAGTGAAAAGGTAAGGAACATCATCGGCAAAGTACCACCCGAAATCATACGCACCGGAATAGGCGATATCACCGTCATTCTACTGATATTAATATTGGCGGCATTCTTTATTCCTTATCCTGAAAATATCAAGGCCACAGCCACCGTAACAGGAACTGATGTAACCGGCTGCATTCATGCCGAAGTGCTTATTCCCTACCGATACATTACAAAAGTGAAGAAAGAAATGCCTGTAGAGATGGAATTCGAAGGATATGAAGCAGGCCGGTATGGTTATCCACATGGGAAAATAGTGAACTGCGCGAATACAATAACCGTAATGGAAGGAAATAATTTCTTCAAAGCCGAAATAATAATAAACAATAAGCATGCTTCTTATCCCATCCTTAAAGATATGAAATGTAGTGCCTCTATCTTGCTTTCAGACGAAAGTATAGCTTACCATATCTTTCCGGCGCTAGGGCATTAAACTTTCAGAAAGATCTCAGCCTCTTCAAAAAAGTTCTTGAAACGCATAATGGCGAAAATCCGTTTCTTCCTACCTCCTTTCATCTACCGCTGAAACGCCCTGCTGATGGGGGTTCCGGTTGTGAAGGAATATCGCGTCATCCCCCTTTCAGCCTCCTTTCATTCATAAAACTTCTTCCGGCTTTTGAACTTTTTCGATAACGCTTTCATTTACGGTAGTCTAAAAAGAGGTGTAGAAAGTACACAA
>OGZA01002494.1_pt1 | contig 11306 bp, 10 predicted proteins | sample 1576591 | NCBI WGS metagenome assembly OGZA01 (sample SAMEA3541565, study PRJEB24748) | human gut metagenome | biome: human gut; feature: human-associated habitat; material: faeces | place: China | collected 2012
ATTTCGTAGGGGACACCGTCCCCGACGTCCCGTCAGCGCGGCAGCGCCGCGCTGGATCGGAATGAAAGGAAGCAGGGCGGACAGAGTCGTCCGCCCCTACAGACACAAAAAAGAACCGGCGGGAGCCGGTTCTTTTTATGTCAGCCTACAGGCACGAACTCCACGTTCAGATCCAGGATCTCGCTGACGCCGTCCAGCCGTCCGTCCGCCGCATACTGCCATACGTCGAAGCGGTAGTAGAAGTCCGGCCAGTCGCCGTAGTCGGCGATCCACAGCTTGTAGGGGAACAGGGTATTCAGGTCGTAACGGTAATACCCCTGCTGGCGGTTCATGTACACGCCGGCGTCGTAGCCGGACTTTTCTATCAGCTCACAGAATACCCGCGCCTGCGCGGTCAGCAGCAGACGGCTGCTGTCCAGCGTGCGGGAATCCTCCTGCAAAACCGGCTCCCAGTCGTAGTACACCGGCAGCTGCAGCTCCCGCCCGTCCAGAAGCTGCTGCACATACAGCGCCTCCTCGGCGGCCTCCAGCGGCGTGGCGGCCTGAGAGAACATATACACGCCCACGTCGATGCCGGCGGCCTGTGCGCCTTCGTAGTAGCGGACAAAGGAGCGGTCAGGGTACAGGGTGCCCGCCTCGCCGTAGCCCCGCAGACCGATGCGCAGATAGGCGAACTCCACGCCCTGCGCCTTCAGCGCCGCCCAGTCGATGGTGCCCTGATAGTTGGACACGTCCACGCCCCAGCGGGTGGCGTAGTCCGCGCCGATGTACCGGACGCGCTGGCCGGGGGTGCCGTCCTCGTTTTCGTCCCGGCGGAAGTCCTCCTGCGGCAGGGCGCTGACGGGGAAGCCCTCATGGGGCGTCAGCCAGACCATATTGGCGCCGTCGTTGACGTACACCTGCCCGGCGTGGGGATCCGCTTCCGGCTCCGGCTGGCTGCGCCTGTCCCGCAGGGACAGCACTACCGCTGCCAGCAGGCCCATAACGACCACCGCCGCCAGTATCAGCAGCAGCAGCGGCGCGGTTCTGCGCCGCCGGCGCAGGCGGCGCGGTTCAGTCACATAGTCCATGGTCAGTCTCCCTCCCGTTGAAATACATGGATGTCGAACGCCATACGGCAGTCCAGCTCTTTAAGTTTACATAATGCTTCCTTGCCCGCTCGGGGCGTTTTCCAGCAATAGGGCGTCATGCCGAACAGCGCCTGAATGTCCTCCGGGCAGTCCAGATGCAGCATGCCGGATACATGGTCGATGCGCAGGTACCGGAAGCCCTCGTAGGGCGTCTCCTTCACCTCGTTGGGGTAGGGGTGCTCGTAGAGCACCTGCTTCATCTCCCACAGGTGCATGGCGCCGGGCACCACATACACAAAGCAGCCGCCCGGACGCAGCACCCGGCGGAATTCCTCGATGGCCAGCGGGGAGAAGCAGTTCACCAGCAGGTCGATGCTGCTGTCCGCCACCGGCAGACGGTAGGAGGACGCCACGGCGAAGGCGATGCCCTTTTCCCGCCTGGCAGCCAGCCGGAGGATGGGCTTGGAGATGTCGATACCGGCCATGCGGGGCGCTTTGTCCGCCGCGCACAGCGCCTGATAGATACCGGCGGTGTAGTAGCCCTCGCCGCAGCCGTTGTCCAGCACCGCCGGGGCATCGCCGGTCAGCTCCACAGCAAGTTGACATAATTTCTCGCGCAGCGGGGCGTAGTAGCCCTTTTCCAGAAAGGCGTGCCGTGCCGCAGTCATGGTCTTGTCGTCACCGGGCGCCTTGGAGTGCCGCCGATTTACCGGAAGCAGGTAGGTGTAGCCCTCTTTGGCCACATCGTGGCAGTGTCCGTTGGGGCACAGGTAGCTGCCGCCCTGCCGTTCCAGTGCGCCGCCGCACAGGGGACAGACGAACAGACCGCTCATGACTGACCCTCCGGCAGCGTCACGTCATGGATCCACTTCTCCGACCGGATGCGCCACAGGCAGATGGGGCATTTGACAAAGCTCTCGGCCTGTATCGCCAGCGACACGAACCACGGGTCGGCGTTCAGCACCAGACCTAAAAGCGCCGTCAGCGGCAGGGCGATCAGCCACTGGGGACCCAGATCCAGCGCTGTGGACCAGAACACGTCGCCGCCCGCCCGGAGGATACCGGTGACGGCGGAGATGGAATAGGCGTGGAAGGGGATGCAGGCGAAGCCTGTCACCGCCAGCGTGGTGGCCAGATGTGCGCTGAGCCCTTCCAGCTTGAACAGCGGGAAGATCACCGGCTGGAACAGCAGGGGCACCAGCGCCAGCGCCACCACAGCCAGCACAACGCCCACCAGGATCGTCACCCACGACAGCGTCCGGGACAGCGCCATCAGCTCCTCCCGGCTCTGTCCCTCGCCGATGGCCTTGCCGATGATAACGGCGGTGGCTGCGCCCAGACCGAAGCAGACCACCAGGAACAGCCGGTTCAGGTTGCCCATAACGGCGTTGGCCGCCAGGAACTCCACGGAGATGACCGTGTGACCCAGAATGACCGTCAGCAGGCTGTTGCCCAGACCCCAGAACAGCTCGTTCACCAGCACAGGGGAGGAGTATTTCACGAACCGGCGCAGCATCTCGCCGCCGGGACGCGCCAGCGCCTTCCAATCCAGCGGGATGACCCGGCTGCGCAGGGCGCAGATCAGGCAGACAACGAACTCCGCCACGCGGCTGAGCAGCGTGGCGATGGCTGCGCCCTCCACGCCCAGCATGGGGAAGCCGCACTTGCCGAAGATCAGCAGATAGTTCATGCCGGTGTTGAGAACGGTGGACATGCCGAACAGCTTCATGCCGAAGCTGGAATTCTCCACGCTGCGCTGGGCGCTGACGTAGATGGACGACAGCATGTTGAACACATAGGAAAAGCCGATGACCCGCAGGTACGGCGCGCCCAGCAGGGACAGGTGGTGCTTGTTGCTCATGAGATCCATGATCTGCACCGGCCAGAGGAACAGCACCACGGCCACCACCAGCGCCAGCGCCACACCCAGGAACGACGCCACGCCGATGGCGCGGCTGATGCTCTTCAGGTCGCGCTTGCCCCAGTACTGGCTGATGAGGATGCCCACGCCGGACTGCACGCCGAACACGATGGAAATCAGCAGGAACACCGGCACGTTGGCCGCCGTTACCGCCGCCATTTCGTTGTTGCCCAGCTGACTGACCATCAGCGTGTCGATCAGACCCAGCGAAAACGTGATGAGATTCTGCAGGGCGATGGGTGCGGTCAGCCGCACCAGATAGCTGTAAAACGCCTTATCGCGCTTCAATGCCTGAAACATAGTTCACCTCAAATATCACAGCATGGGGAACCGGGAATCCCGGTGCGCCTTCAGCGCCGCGCACAGGGCGTCCACGTCCTCGTTCGTATTGTCGGGGGAGAAGGAGATGCGGATCACGCCCGCCGCCGTTTTCTTGTCCAGACCCAGGGCGGACACCACATGGCTGGCCTTCCCCTGATGGCAGGCGGAGCCGGCGGAGATGCAGATGCCCTGCGCGCCCAGCTCGGTGACGATGTTGCCGCTGGGGTAGCCCACCAGCGACACCGCCAAAATGTGGGGCGCGGTACCGCTGCCCACCGGCACAACGCCGCCCATGTCCAGCAGCTTTGCCCGGCAGTATTCCTTCAGCGCCGCCATGTGCGCCAGCTTTTCTTCATAGTGCTCCTGCCGCAGCTCCACGGCCTTGGCAAATCCGGCGATCTGCGCCGTGGCCTCCGTACCGGAGCGCAGGCCGCGCTCCTGCCCGCCGCCGGGCAGCAGGGGGCGGGGATTCCGCATCCGTCCGCCGATGTACAGCGCGCCGATCCCCTTGGGTCCGCCCAGCTTGTGGGCGGACAGGCTCATCATGTCCACGCCCCAGCTCTCCGGGTCGCAGTCCACCTTCATGAAGCCCTGCACCGCGTCGCAGTGCAGCAGGGCGGGGGAGTTCTTCTCCCGCAGCAGCGCCGCCGTCTCCCGCACCGGGAACACGCAGCCCGTCTCGTTGTTCACCAGCATCATGGATACCAGCGCCGTGTCCTCCCGCAGGGCGGCGGCCACCTGCTCCACAGTGATATTCCCGTCCCGCCCCGGCTTCAGGCAGGTGATCTCATAGCCCTGCTGCGCCAGCCATCTGCACGGCTCCAGCACGGCGCTGTGCTCCACGGCGGTGGTGATGATATGCTTGCCCTTGTGCCGGTTCTGCCACAGGGCGGCCTGTATCGCCCAGTTGTCGCTCTCCGTGCCGCAGGAGGTGAAATACAGCTGCTCCGCCTTGCAGCCCAGCGCCCCGGCGATGACGGCGCGCCAGCGCTCCACGGCGGCTTTCATCTCCACGCCCATGGGATACTGGGAGGAGGGGTTGCCGAACTGCTCCGTCAGCACCTGATACATGGCATCGGCCACGGCGCGGGGCACCGGCGTGGTGGCGGCATTGTCGAGATAGATCATGGGAGGCCTCCTGTTTTCCTAAGCCGGTACTTGTCAGACCCGGTGAAATGAAGTATAATATACCGATACATCCGGCGGAAGCATACCGCCGTGAAACATTATTATACGATAGATAAAAGGAAAGTGCAAGATGCGTGTTGCGATCTACACCTTGGGCTGCAAGGTCAACCAATATGAAACGCAGGCCATGGAGCAGGAGCTGCTGCGCCGGGGACATGAGCTGGTGCCCTTCGAGGAGGAGGCCGACGGCTATATCGTCAACACCTGCTCCGTCACCGCCGTCAGCGACAAGAAGTCCCGGCAGATGATCCGCCGCTGCAAAAAGCGGAACCCCGCCGCGGTGGTGGCCGCCTGCGGCTGCTACGTCCAGACCCATCCCGACGAGGCCGCCGGACTGGACATCGACCTGATCGCCGGTACCGGCGACCGCATGGCGTTTCTGGACCTGTTCGAGCAGGCGGCGGGGGAGAAGCAGCCCCTGACCCTGCTGGACGACGCCCTGCGCCGCCGGGACTTCGAGGTGCTGCCCGCCGGCGGCATGGCGGAGCGCACCCGCGCCATGCTGAAGGTGGAGGACGGCTGCGTGAACTTCTGCACCTACTGCATCATCCCCTATGCCCGGGGCGGCGTCCGTTCGCTGCCCAAGGCCGTCGCCGTGGAGCAGACGGCGCAGCTGCGGCAGGAGGGCTACCGGGAGCTGGTGTTCACCGGCATCGAGATATCCAGCTGGGGACACGATCTGAAAACCGGCGAGACACTCATCGACCTTTTGGAGGCGGTGTCCGCCGCCGCCGGAGATATGCGCCTGCGGCTGGGCAGTCTGGAGCCGCGCACCATCACGGAGGACTTCTGCCGCCGGGCATCGAAGCTGCCCAACCTGTGCCCGCACTTCCACCTGTCCCTGCAATCCGGCTGCGATGAGACGCTGCGCCGCATGAACCGCAAATACGACACGGCGCGGTTTTACCAGTCCGTCACGCTGCTGCGTGCGTATTTCGACCGTCCCGCCGTGACCACCGACCTGATCTGCGGCTTCCCCGGCGAGACGGAGGAGGAATTCGCCCGGACGCTGGCCTTTATCGAAAAGTGCGGCTTCGCCGCCATGCACATCTTCCCCTACTCCATCCGCCCCGGCACCAAGGCCGCTGCCATGGAGCAGCTCAGCGCCGCCGTGAAGGAGCGCCGCGCCGCCCGCGCCGCAGAGGTGGCATCGCAGATGCACCGGGCCTATCTGGAGGGCTGCGTGGGGCAGGTGTATCCGGTGCTGTTCGAGCAGGAGAAGGACGGCTATTACACCGGTCACGCCCCCAACTATTGCGAAACTGGTGTGCGGGGGGGAGATTTACATAACAAAGTTCTCAACGTGAAGATAACGGGAACTGACGGTGATATGCTGATAGGGGAGTTGACATAACATGAATCACTTTTTCGCCTATATCAATCGCATGCGCTTCATCCAGCGCTGGGCGCTGATGCGCAACAGCTATACCGAGAACATCCAGGAGCACAGCCATCAGGTGGCGGTGCTGGCGCACGCGCTGGCGGTGCTGCGCAACGAGAAATTCGGCGGACAGGTGGACGCCGGTGCGGTGGCCGTGGCTGCGCTGTACCACGACGCCGGGGAGATCCTCACCGGCGACATGCCCACACCCATTAAATATTACAACCCCGCCATCCGTCAGGCGTACAAGGCCGTGGAGCAGGTGGCGGAGGAAAAGCTGCTGGACATGCTGCCCCCGGAGCTGCGCCCCGCCTACGAGGACGCGCTGCACCCGACCGATCCGGAGGTGGAGGAGCTGGTCAAGGCGGCGGACAAGCTGTCCGCGCACATCAAGTGCATCGAGGAACTGAAGGCCGGCAACAACGAGTTCCGTCAGGCCGCCGCCCAGACCGCCGCCGCCATGGACGCCATGCGCCTGCCGGAGCTGGACTATTTCCGGGAGTATTTTTTGCCGAGCTACTCGTTGACATTGGATGAATTAGAATAGAAATAAGGCTCCCTTGTGTAAAGGGGGCTGCCGACTGTCGGAAAGGCCTGTCATTGCGAGCCAGTGCGCGCACTGGCGTGGCAATCCGTTTCTAAAACGCCTGATTTCCGCGTTTTTTGTGGACTCCTTGCTAAAAAATTACGGATTCTCACGTCGCTGCGCGCCGCGAAGCAAGTGCCCTTGGGGTACTCCTCGGAATGACGGAGATGGTTTTATCGACACGCTGACCTCCCCTTGCACAGAGGAGGCACGAGAGACTACAACAAAGGAGATAACAGGTATGAAAGCGATCGTCACCGTTGTGGGTAAGGATCAGGTGGGCATCATCGCCGGGGTGTGCAACACGCTGGCGGACAACCGCATCAATGTGCTGGACATCAGCCAGACCATCATGGAGGGCTACTTCACCATGATGATGGTGGTAGATCTGGCGGAGTGCAGGGCGCCCTTCGACGCGCTGCGCGCCAGCCTGAAGGAGTACGGCGAGAGCCGGGGACTGTCCATCCGCATCCAGCGGGAGGACATCTTCGACGCCATGCACAAGCTGTAAAGAGGTGCCGCCATGCTGAGTCTGCAAAATATATTCGACACCATCGCCATGGTGGACAAGCAGCATCTGGACATCCGCACCATCACCATGGGCATCTCCCTGCTGGACTGCGCCGATGAGGACATGCGCCGCTGCTGCGACAAGATCTACGACAAGATCTGCTCCCGCGCCGAGAAGCTGGTGCAGACCGGCTGCGAGATCGAGAGCGAGTTCGGCATCCCCATCGTCAACAAGCGCATCTCCGTCACGCCCATGGCCATCGCGGGCGCGGCCTGCAAAAGCGAGGACTTCGTCCCGCTGGCGCTGACGCTGGACAGAGCCGCCAAGACCTGCGGCGTCAACTTTATCGGCGGCTATTCCGCGCTGGTGCAGAAGGGCTTTACCACCGGTGACCGGCGGCTGCTGGCATCGATTCCCCAGGCGCTGGCGCAGACGGAGCTGGTGTGCTCCAGCGTCAACGTGGGCAGCACAAAGGCCGGTATCAACATGGACGCCGTGGCGCAGATGGGGCGCATCATCAAGGAGACGGCGCACCTGACCCGCCATCAGGACGGGCTGGGCTGCGCCAAGCTGGTGGTGTTCTGCAACGCCGTGGAGGACAACCCCTTCATGGCCGGCGCCTTCCACGGCGTGGGTGAGGCCGACACCGTCATCAACGTGGGCGTGTCCGGCCCCGGCGTGGTGTACCACGCCCTGCAGGGCTGCAAGGGCCAGCCCTTCGACGTGGTGGCCGAGACTATCAAAAAGACCGCCTTCCAGATCACCCGCATGGGCCAGATGGTGGCGTCCGAGGCCAGCCGCCGTCTGGACGTGCCCTTCGGCATCGTGGACCTGTCCCTGGCCCCCACCCCGGCGGTGGGCGACAGTGTGGCCCGCATCCTGGAGGAGATGGGCCTGTCCGTCTGCGGCACCCACGGCACCACGGCGGCGCTGGCCCTGCTGAACGACGCCGTGAAGAAGGGCGGCGTCATGGCCAGCGGCCATGTGGGCGGCCTGTCCGGCGCCTTTATCCCCGTCTCCGAGGACGAGGGCATGATCGCCGCGGCCCTGGACGGCACCCTGACCATCGACAAACTGGAGGCCATGACCTGCGTGTGCTCTGTGGGCCTGGACATGATCGCCGTGCCCGGCAGTACCACGGCGGAGACGATCTCCGCCATCATCGCCGATGAGGCCGCCGTGGGCATGGTCAACAGCAAGACCACCGCCGTCCGCATCATCCCCGTGGAGGGCGCGGACGTGGGCGACACCGTGGAGATGGGCGGCCTGCTGGGCAGCGCGCCCCTGATGCCCGTCCACGAGGCCTCCAGCGCCGACTTCATCGCCCGCGGCGGCCGTATCCCCGCCCCGCTGCAAAGCCTGAAAAACTGATATGATCCGACCTGCGACAAGCTTCGACATTCCCCGTGCCCTGGCGATCTACCACAGCGCCCGGCAGTTCATGCGCCGCAGCGGCAACACCGTCCAGTGGGTCAACGGCTACCCCTCCGAGGCCCTGCTCCGGTCGGACGTGGCCGCCGGCCGGCTGTTCGTCATGGAGGACGCGGGCGGCGTGTACGCCGTGTTTGCCTTCATCATCGGCGACGACCCCACCTATCAGGTCATCGACGGCGCGTGGCTGGATGACGAGACGCCATACGGCACCCTCCACCGTCTGGGCAGCGACGGTACCCATACCGGCGTGCTGGCCGAGGCCGTGGCCTGGGCGTGGACGCGGTGTCCCCATCTGCGGGCGGACACCCACGAGGATAACCACCCCATGCGCCGCTGCCTGGAACGCGCCGGCTTCGCGTACACCGGCACCATCCACGTCGCCGACGGCACCCCCCGCCGCGCCTACGAGCGCATATGACCCCCGTTAGCCTTCCCCCTGGGGGGTCCGCGGTGTTGAATGACACGCCGGTGGCGTGTCAGACCCGCGGACCGACCGACCCGCAGGGAGACAGGTGGTGCGCAGCGCCGGATGAGGGGGCCCTCGTCCTCACCGCGGCGGCGAAACTCCCGCCGCGGGAATTTATTTGTTGCACTCCGTCTCGCGCTGCATTATAATGGACAAAAAATCAGGAACGAGGTGTATCACCATGACCTATGGATTTATCGGCACCGGCAACATGGGTGGGGCGCTGGCCCGCGCCCTGGTCAGGGAAGTCTCTCCCTTAGATGTGTATCTCAACAACCGCACGCCCGCCAAGGCGGAGGCCCTGGCAGCAGAGCTGGGGGCCCGGGCGGACACCGCTGCCCACATCGCCGCTGCCTGCGACTATATCTTCCTGGGCGTCAAGCCCAACCTCATCGCCGGCGTGCTGGCCCAGCTGGCCCCCACGCTGGCGCAGCGGACGGAGAAGCCCGTGCTGGTGTCCATGGCCGCCGGCGTCACCATCGCCGCGCTGGAGCAGGCTGCTCCCGGCTGCCCCATCCTGCGTATCATGCCCAACACCGCCTGCGCCGTGGGGGCGGGGCTGACGCTGTACGATGCCAATGCCCTGCTGACGAAACCACAGCTGGACGCCTTCCTGGCGGACATGGCCGCCTCCGGACGGCTGGAGGCGTTGCCGGAGCACCTGATCGACGCGGGCAGCGCCGTGGCCGGCTGCGGCGGCGCCTTTGCCTGTCTGTTCATGGAGGGACTGGCCGATGGTGCCGTCACCTGCGGCCTGCCCCGTGACAAGGCCAATACCTTTGCGGCCCAGATGCTGCTGGGCGCGGCCCGGCTGGCCCTGGAGAGCGGCAAGCCCTTCGGGCAGATGAAGGATGAGATATGCTCCCCCGGCGGCACCACCATTGCCGGTGTCCGCGCGCTGGAGGAGGGCGGCCTCCGCGCCGCCGCCATGAACGCCGTCATCGCCGCCTACGAAAAGACCCTTCAGCTGAAGAAGTGAACCACGCCGCCCCCGGCTCAGCCGGGGGCGGCGTATCGTGTAAAGGAAGGCCCTCCCCACCGGGGAGGGCCTTTGACCTTATTTTCCGTACAGACAGTAGATGAGCCAGTTTAAAAACCGTGCCGGCAGCACCTTGGCCAGGAAGGTGAAGAACTTGTAGTCGAAGCGTATGGCGTACAGCGGGTGGTGGTGTCCCTCCCGCATGGCCACACTGGCGATGTACGCCCCGGCCTTGGCCGGGTCCATGCCCGTCTCCTCGTCGTGCTCCATGCGCTTCACGGACCGGGAAATGCGCCCCTGATAGATAGCGTCCCCGGCGCTGACCTTCCGCCGCGCGGCGGTGAAGCCCGTGTGGATATCCCCCGGCATCACGGCGCATACCGTCACGCCGAAGGGCCGCAGCTCGTTGGCCAGCGCCATGGTGTAGGCGTTGACAGCCGCCTTGGTGGCGGAGTAATAGGCCTGGAAGGGGATGGGCACCGGTGCGGCCACGGAGCTCAGGTTCACGATCCTTCCCCGGCCCGCCTGCCGCATCAGGGGCACCACGGCCCGGTTCATGTTCACCATGCCGAAGAAGTTGACATCGAACAGCGCCTTGGCCTCCGCCGCCTCCGTAAACTCGATAGCCCCGGAGATGCCGAAGCCCGCGTTGTTCACCAGCACGTCGATGCGCCTCTCCGCTTCCATGATCTGCGCTGCGGCGTCGTTGACCGCCTGCTGGTCCGTCACATCGGCGGCGATGTGGTGCAGACCCTCCACGCCCTCCGCCCGGCGGGACAGCTCATACACGGTATAGCCCGCGTCCTTCAGCGCCAGGGCGGTAGCCCGCCCGATGCCGGAGGTGCCGCCGGTGACGACAGCGACCTTACTCATGGGCCATCACCTCCCCGATGATGTCCATGGCCTCGTCCAGCAGGGCCTCCGTGTGGGTGGCCATATAGCTGGTCCGCAGCAGCGCCTCGCCCTCCGGTGTGGCCGGCGGCAGCGTGGGGTTCACATATACGCCCCGGTCATAGATCTCCGCCGCCACACGCAGCGTCCGGTACGTCTCATAGGTGTAGATGGGGATGATAGGCGTGGGCGCCTCCAGCGCCGAGGGCCGGATGGTCAGTCCCCGGTCCGTCAGCCCCTTCCGGGCATACAGACTCAGGGCACGCAGGCGCTCCGGAAGCTCAGGGTGCTTTTCCAGCTTTTGCAGAGCCGCCAGTGCCGTGGCGCAGTTGGCCGGCGGGATGGATGCCGAGAAGATGAATGGCCGCGACGCGTGCCGCACGAAATCCGCCACCTCCGCGCTGGCGGCCATATAGCCGCCCAGGGACGCCAGCGACTTGGAGAAGGTCCCCATATACACGTCCACCTGGTCCTCCAGGCCGAAGTAGCTGGCCGTGCCCCGGCCGCCCTCGCCCAGCACGCCCAGGCCATGGGCGTCGTCCACCATGACCCGTGCGC
>OGZA01002497.1_pt1 | contig 11297 bp, 9 predicted proteins | sample 1576591 | NCBI WGS metagenome assembly OGZA01 (sample SAMEA3541565, study PRJEB24748) | human gut metagenome | biome: human gut; feature: human-associated habitat; material: faeces | place: China | collected 2012
CATGGGAAAATATAGAAGATATAAAAACAGAGTAGAAATGTACCTCGCCAGTGAAAAAGGCAAGCGGGTACTGAATTTCTGTTATAGCTGGGGAGCCTCCATCGTTATTATAGGCGCCTTGTTCAAGTTGTTACACTTGCCGTATGGTAACCAAATCCTGTTTGTGGCCATGACGGTGGAAGCATTGGTATTCTTTATCTCCGCTTTTGAAAAGCCATTCAACGAATATCACTGGGAAGAAGTGTTCCCGGTTTTGAAATCGAAGAACCCGCTCGACCGTCCGGATTTCGCCAACACGCCTATGTCCAATCTGGTTAATTCGCCTGAGAATACGACCGACGACGAGGTTGCTGGCGGATTGAATATCAACTTAGGCGGCAAGCAGACTACCGGACTGGGCAATCTCGGCCTGGATGTGAGCGAAGAAGATACGAAAAACCTTTCCGACAGTATCAAGAAACTGAGCGCCGCCGCCGAACAGATCTCCAAGATGGCGGAACTGACGGAAGCGACGCAGAAATATCTGGAACAGCTTTCGGGTATGTCCGAGAATATGGAACGTTTCAGCCAGGTGACGCATTCGCTGACCGACGTTTCCGACACACTTTTGAACTCGTATAAGAGCATTACGGATAATTCGGATGGCATCAACCAGAATTCCCGCGGTTACGTGCAGCAGATGGAAATGCTGAACCGCAACATCTCCGGCTTGAACACGATCTACGAAATACAGTTGAAGAGCATCAGCTCGCAGATCGAATCGATCGAACATATCAACAGTGGCTTGAGCCGCATTCGCGAAATGTATGACGGCTCCGTTGTCGACAGTTCCGTGTTCCGCAACGAAACGGAAAAGATGACGCGACAGTTGGCCGAATTGAACCAGGTATACAGCCGCCTGTTGCAGGCTATGACGGTCAATATGGGATACCAGCAACCGGCGCAGCCCGCACAACCTGTTTACCAGCAGCAACCGCAGCCGGCACAGCAGCAGAATTACCAGCAGGCCTATCAGCAACCGTACGGATATCAGCAGCAGGCTCCGTATACAAACAACCCAATGAAGTAATCGGATATGGCAGGAATAGCAAATAATCCCAATTCGCCCCGTCAGAAGATGATCAACCTGATGTATCTGGTGTTCATCGCCATGATGGCACTCAACGTGTCGTCGGAGGTACTCGACGGTTTCGAACTGGTGGAAGGCAGCTTGCGTACTTCTATCGATAATACCTCGACCCGTAATGAGATCGTTACAGAGGAACTGAAGGCTTATTATCAGACAAATCCCGAAAAAGTACGTGAATGGTACGAAAAGGGGACAAAGGTGAAGGAGGCTTCCGACAGCCTGTACAATTACGTGCAGGATCTGAAAGTGCGTATCGCGCAGATTGCCGATGGTAAGGATGCCGATGTCAATAATATCGATCATAAGGACGACCTCGAAGCGGCTTCCCGCGTGATGCTGTCTCCCGTTTCGGGCGAAGGCAAGAAATTGCGCCAGAGCATCGAAAAATACCGGACACTGATGGGCGAGATGGTGGAAGACTCGGCCAAGACGCGCATCATCGAAGCCAGCCTGTCGACAACGCCGCCTCACAAGGCCGGTATCAATACTCGCACTTGGGAAGAGGCTTTGTTCGAGAATATGCCGGTGGCGGCGGCTGTTACCTTGCTGACGAAATTGCAAAGCGATATCCGCTATGCCGAAGGTGAAGTGTTGTCCAACCTGCTGAGCAGCGTCGACATGCGCGACTATCGTGTGAACCAGATCACGGCACAGGTGATTCCGGAAAGCCAGATCGTCATGCGCGGCAGCCAGTACAAGGCCAATATCGTCTTATCGGCTGTCGACTCGACGAAACGTCCGACCGTCTATGTGAACGGCAAGGAATTGCCTTATGATGCAAACGGCATGTTTACGGCTGTAGCCGGTACTCCGGGCACTTATCCGGTCAAAGGATATATCGAAATGCCGGGTAGCGACGGCAGCGTGATGCGCCGCGAGTTCGAAAGCGAATACTTCGTGACGGAACCGAGTGCGACGGTAGCGCCGATGCTGATGAATGTGTTGTATGCCGGAATCGCCAACCCGATCCGTATCGCCGTGCCGGGTGTGCCCAGCGGCAACGTGACGGCAACGATGACGAACGGGACACTGGTCCGCAAAGGCGACCAATGGGAAGCCCGTCCGACAACGGTTGGAACAGACGCCATCATTTCCGTCCATGCTAAAATGGCGGATGGGCGCAGCGTCGAGATGGCGAAAACGACTTTCCGCGTACGTGCCCTGCCCGACCCGATGCCTTTTATCGAATATAAGGACCAGAACGGCAATATGCGCAAGTTCCGTGGCGGTCAGTTCTCCAAACGCAATTTGGTGGAAGCCGACGGCATCCAGGCGGCTATCGACGACGACCTGCTGAACGTGCCGTTCAAGGTGTTGAGTTTCGAGCTGACTTTCTACGATTCGATGGGCAACATCATTCCGGAAGTCACGCAAGGCAACCAATTCTCGCAGCGTCAGAAAGATTATATCCGCCGTCTGGCAAGAGGCAAACGCTTCTACATCACGCATGTGAAAGTATTAGGTCCGGACAATAAGGAACGTATCATTCCGACCGTCGAAGTAATCGTCAATTAACATAACGTAGGGACGAGGTCTGCTCGTCCCGTAATGTATAAAGATATATGAAACGTTTATATTACATAGCAACCCTCGCCATCGCCCTGTTCGCCTCCCTCCCCATACAGGCACAGGAAGAGGCCGGCAATACACAGCAACAGCAGCAGAGGCGTCGCGGTCCCGAAGCAAGCCGTGGCGCCCGTGAAGAAGAGAAGAAAGAGAACGGCATGCCCGAACTGACCGTCCGAGCACAGGATATGAACGAGCGAATGACGCAGCATATCGGCAACGCTCGCTGGATGCGTGTCATCTACCGCCAGATCGACCTTACGAAAGAACAGAATGCTCCTCTATACTATCCCACCCAACCGATGAACGGGCAGATGAACTTGTTCTCGATCATCTTCCAGCTGGTATGCGAAGGCAAGTTGTCCGCCTATGAATACCTGGACGGTTACGAGGATTTCAGCGACAACCGCAAGCTCGACTTGAAAGTCATGCTGGACCGTTGCCGTATCTTCTACGAAGAGACGCCAGGCAAAGACAACGAACCTGCCGGTTTCGTCGTGAACGAAAGCGATATTCCTTCCGGCGATGTCCGCTCCTATTACATAAAGGAAGCGTGGTATTTCGACCAGAACAACTCCGTATTCGATGTCAAGACATTGGCGATCTGTCCGATTCTGACAATCGTGGACGATATGGGACAGAACACCATGCCGATGTTCTGGATTCCTTATGAAAATTTGCGTCCCTATATCAATACCGCCTATATCATGACGTCCAACATCAACAACGCCATGACTTTCACGCTCGACGACTATTTCCGTCGCCGGATGTTCCAGGGCGATATCTTCAAGACGCAGAATCTGATGAACCAACCTCTGCAAGCCTACTGCCCGACACCCGATTCGATGAAACGCGAGCAGGAACGTATCGAGAACCAGCTGATTACTTTCGAAAAATCTCTCTATCTGCAACCGGACACAGCTCAGTTGGCAGCTGATACAAAAGACAAGAAATCTAAAACCGCAACCGTTCCCGCCCGTGGCAGAAAGACGGAAGCCGCAAAAGAGAGCAAACAAAAAGAGGTCAAAATCAAAGCTCCAAAAGCCCAGAAAAGCGCTCCGGTCCGCAGCGTACGCCGTCGCCGGTAATTACCTCTACAATATCCAAAACATAAAAGAGGCGTAGATTAGTGATGACTCGAATGACATCTGCTAATCTACGCCTCTTTTATGTTTCGTCGAAGAGGGATTACAACTTATGTATCACCTTCATCAACTGATCTCCCAAGCCGATTGTGTAGCCTTGTGAAACGAACACTACACGGTTGAAAGTGTCGGCAATGATGAAGATTGGCAGTGTGTTGGCGTTCTGCAACTTCATAGCTGCGGCGATCTCCTTCTGAATTGTTTTGTCGATATCTATGCCATATGTGATGGTAGTTGGCAACTCTCCGAACTCCTTCGGATCGAAGTTCTGGAAGCCTTTTTCATCGGGGAACAACAAAACCATGCCGCGGCCCCATTCTTCAAGGTCCTTCTTTACGGCAGCGATGTCACGCATGGCATGGTTGGTCGGTTCCTGGCGCGCTCCGAGGACAGCGACAACATAATAGCCGCGGCCGGTGGTAGCCAACAGACTCGTTTCCTCGCCGTTATCAGCCCGTTTGAATTTGTTTTCGGAGTTGAAGTTGCCGATGACTTGTACATCGTCCTGGCTCTCACGCATCTCCAGTTTGATATCACTTGTCTTGTCTGGTTCTACGTTGAAGAAAGACATTTCGGCCAGTACGCTACCGTTTGCCATACGTGTTCCGGTTACCAGCATATAATGGCCCTCATCCATAGAAAGCGGCTTTTTCAACAGAGCACTCCAAGTATCACCGCCCCCCATATCCACATCGCCCGATTCGAAGTTAAGTGTCTGCAACTTGCCGGTCGGCAACACTTTCGCAATCGTGAAATGACTGTAATATTTCGGGTCCTGCAATGCTTTGATCGGCTGGTAAGAAGCGACGACCTTACCTTGCTTGGCAACCGTCTGCTCGGCAGCTTCAAAGTCTACATCCACCCAGTTCAGACCTTTCGCATATTGCACTTTTCCCGCCACTGGTTCGATACGTGCCGGAATACCGATGCTACGACATACAGCGACGAAGAATATATCGCGGGAACCTTTATCGGCCACGCGCGATTTCCATACGCCCATCGGCATAATCGGAATGCGTTGCGGATTCAGGCTGTCATTGATACTGATATTTTCCTTCACCCAGTCTACAATTAATTGCGGATCAGCTTTAGCCTTCTTCACTAATGCCGAATCGACGTTGGCGGCGAAAAACTTCCTGTACGGCGTCAGGAACTCGTTTGCCACACGCGGATTGAGGATATATTCGGTAAACAGGGAACTTTGCACAGCCTGGGCATTGTTCAGATGGTCTGCTAACACGGAGGCCGGCGTATCACGCAAGTCCTTGGCAGAGATAACATTCAGCAAATCCATCGCCATCGGACGTTTGTCGGCAGGCGCATCGCGAAGGAACTTCTCGATCTCACGCCAGTTTCCCCGGCTGCCGATCATGAAATCGGCTGTTTTCAGCGGGTCGATACCTAATTCTTTGGCAAGTGCTTCCGCTTTCTCTTCCGTATAAAAAGTGCCTACATATTTATTACGGATCACATCCTCTTCGTGCAAACGCTTGGCGTTGGCCTCTTTCTGTTCGTCCGTCACGCAGGCGGCAATGGAACCGTCTACCGGAGGAATGACATCAAGCGTGACGGTTTCGATGTCACCCGGTTTCTTGTCGAGAGTGATTGTCACGTTATTGTCTTTTCCGAACGACACCTTGCTATATCCGAACTTGCCGTCCTTAGTCGCCCATACCAGCATATCACCTTTACCGGCGGAAAGGAATGCCTTCCCTTCAGCATCCGCCTTCTTATTGGCTACGGAATAGAACTCGGCATAGTTATATATTTTGAACTCGACATCGGCTCCGGCAGCCAGCTGGCCGTTTTCATCCACAATGGTGATCGTTGCTTTGGCCGTCGGGGCATAATTGTCGATCACGTTGATCTCGGTGTAACCGTCGGTTACGTCCATGACTTCTTCCGGTCCGTTGTATTTGCCGAATACTTTCGTGTGCATCAGCATACCACGGTAAGCCGGTCCGTTGAACCACCCCAAGTTAAGTACCGGTTCCGGTTCACAGGCTCCGAGGAAATACCATTTACCGTTTACCCAAGCTTCCACCCAAGCATGGTTGTCGTCGGTATGCGCCCAACGCGGAGTATAGACCTGACGGGCTGGTATGCCGACCGAACGAAGGGCGGCTACGGTAAACGTCGACTCTTCGCCACAACGCCCGTAAGCGGTCTTCACGGATGCCAAAGGCGAACTCGTCCGGGCGTCCGACGGCGTATAGATCACTTTCTCGTGGCACCAATGGTTCACTTCCAGCACGGCGTCATACAAGGACAAGCCCTTCACCCGGTCTTTCAATTCTTCATAAAAGACCATGCGGCTCTCGTCCAGATTCTCGTTGTTGACCCGCACGGGAAGTACGAAATGGCGGAAGATGTCTTCCGGTATGCTGTCTCCCCAAGGCATTTCCACCCGTGCACGAAACGAACTGCGGATATTGTCGAGATACAGTTGCCCGTCATAATCCGTGATATCTCCGATCGGCATATAGGCATACAAGAAAGTAAGCGCCTCTTTTTCGTCGGACGCCATCTTTTGGTTAAAGACTGAAAAAAGGTTTCCGTCCGGCAGAGCGGCCTGCTTTGCCCGGAAGTCATTCTCCACTTCGGCGCGGAACGTATCGTCCGAAATGAAATGTTGCTGTCTATTGCACGAAGTTCCCGCGAGGAGAACGAACAATAGTAGGAATAGATTTGTTTTAATCATAGCGTTAATTTTATCAGCACAAATATAGTGAATATATTTATTAGTCAGTAGATAACCTTGTCTTTTAAGTGTTAAGCTGTTGTGCATATCGTTATTTTTTCTTTACTTTGAAGTGACAAAGTATAGAGTAAACCGTTATTATCAGCCTATGTTCCACGAATTACAAATCTTCGAGAATCCGGAAGCAATCCTGTTGGTTGCTTCGATTATCTTTTTCTTCAGTATTATTGCCGGTAAAGCCGGTTTCCGTTTCGGCCTTCCCGCCTTGCTTCTCTTTTTAGGTGTCGGAATGCTGTTCGGCAGCGACGGCTTAGGCATTCAGTTCAGCAATCCCAGTGCAGCACAGTTCATAGGCATGTTGGCGTTGAGTATCATCCTGTTTTCCGGTGGTATGGATACTAAAATGTCCGAGATCAAGCCGATAGCCACGGAAGGAGTTGTCCTTGCAACAGTGGGAGTATTGTTAACGACGCTTATAACGGGAGGTTTTATCTATTATGTATTTTTGTGGTCTACAGGTTATGAAACGCTTACGGTAGCCGAATCTATGCTGATGGCGGCAGTGATGTCGTCTACAGACTCTGCTTCCGTCTTTTCCATCCTTAGGAGCAAAGGGGTTTATTTGAAACAACGCCTGCGTCCGACCCTCGAATTGGAGAGCGGTAGCAACGACCCGATGGCATATATGCTTACCTTGCTTATTATCGCTTATATACAGGTCGGGGGTATGAACTTGCAGGAAGCTGTCCTGCAATTGCTCGTCCAGCTATCCGTCGGTGCGATAGCCGGTTTCCTGTTAGGTAAGCTGGCCGTTCTGATGATCAACAAGATCAATATGGACAACGAGTCTTTATATCCGATCTTATTGTTGACAACTGCTTTCTTCACTTTCTCGGCGACTACTTTATGTAAAGGGAACGGCTATCTGGCCGTGTACATTGCCGGCCTGGTCGTGGGGAACGCTAAGATTGTGCATAAAAAGAGTATGGGAACTTTCTTCGACGGTTTTGCCTGGCTGTGGCAGATCGTCATGTTCCTCACGTTAGGTCTGTTGGTGAACCCGCACGAGTTGCTGCCAGTCGCTCCAGTAGGCCTTTTAGTGGGAGTATTTATGATACTGATAGCTCGTCCAGCAACGATTTTCCTGTGTTTGCTTCCATTTAAAAACTTTACAACAAAAGGAAAGCTATATATCTCGTGGGTGGGACTTCGTGGAGCAGTTCCGATAATCTTCGCAACTTATCCTTGGATTGCCGGAGTCGATCATGGAGGCATGATCTTTAATATCGTGTTTTTCATCACGATCCTTTCCCTATTGATACAAGGAACAACCGTAACACAGGCTGCCAAATGGCTCGGACTTGTCGACAAGCCGGAGCGAAAAGATGTGTTCGGTATCGAATTGCCGGAAGATATTAAGAGTGCCATGAGTGAAATAGACATCACTCCTGCTGTCCTTTCTCATGGAAACAAATTGATGCAACTCACCTTGCCCGACCACACCCTTGCCGTTATGGTGAAAAGAGACGGACATTATTTCATCCCGAAAGGCAACACGGAGCTGAAAGAAAATGACAAACTTTTGATGATTTCCGATAACGACGAGGCCTTGTTACAGGCATACGATTCGTTAGGGGTGAAAAACTATACGATGAAAAAGAACTGAAGGATTCTCAATCAGGGCTGCTTCGATGCTACAATGGAATCACGTAACACCAACAGCCCTTCCGGTCCCATGTTGAACAGTAAATCCACAATACTCATATTCGGAAGAAATCCGTGCTTGCCCTGAAAAACCTGATAATAGGGTTTCGGGGAGAAGGACGGATCTTCTCCTTCATGTTTCGGCCGGATGATCTCACGGAAATCGTTCGGCACTTCGGACTGGTATTCTTCCGTATAAATAACATTCGGATGCAGGTCAAGCAGGCGACAGATCAACTGACGCAATTCCTCATTGTAATCGAATAGGAACTCATATTTTTTCTCGTAAAAAGGAGCGAAGTCCTCTTCGTAATATTCGAAAAACGGACTCATATTATAAGCCGAAACCAAAGCATTCCAATGCAGGTGACGCCAGTTCCCATGATCGGAGATACGGATGTCCTTGGTCGGACACTTCAACGTGTCCGGCTTCACGATGGGGATAGATAAAGCTAACGGACCGTTGGCGGCGGCAATGGTACAACGGTTCCGGAAGGTTTGCTTGAGGTAGTTTTCAGCTGTTTCCAAGTGTACTTCCGGATATTGGAACAGTTTGCAATATTGCTGGACCGGCCCCAAATAGGTAGTAGAAATATAAACGGGTTGCATCATTCAGTTTACGGGTTTAAAGATTCGTTGTTTGTCACGGCTGAACCAACATAACCAGGCATTTCCGATGATATGGTCACGCGGAACAAAGCCTAAATGGCGGGAATCGACCGATTCGTTTACATTGTCGGAAAGCATCCAGTAATAATCTTGTTCGAAGAAGAAAAACGCAGTTTCCCTTCCATCTAAATATAGCTTTCCGTCACGAAAAACAGCCTTTTCTCCGGCCTCGGCCAATATCGCTTCCTTGCAAGCGACAAGGGCAGCTTCATCCAGGCGGTATGCCCGGCCTTTACGGGGAACAACCAGCTTGTACGGAGCAGACTGATTCCGGATAAAATGAATATTCATCTCTTCCGTCAGTTCTTCACGCAATCGATATTCTTCGAACGTCGGAGGCATCCTCTTCGGGCAGCGGTTCGAAGCCCAGCTCCTTCATCTTACCCTCAAGCACGACGCTCTCAATCAGCTGCTCGACAGCAGCCTCGCCGTAGGAGGCGATATCGTCGTCCGTGAGCTGCATCGACACGCCGAAGTTCTGCTGGAAATACTGCTGGTAGTAGCTGGCCAGATAATCCCGGTAAGCCTCCCACTCCGCCTTGGTGATCTCGGTGGTATCCTGGCTGGTCTCCACCTTCGCCACAACCTGCGCGCCGTCAAGCTCGTCGTCGTGGCCGATCAGGTTGCAGCCGGAGAGCAGCATCAAAGCCGCAAGCAGCAACGCAATCAGCGCGAATCTCTTATTCATGTTCGTTCTCTTCCTTTCAGCCTCTGCTCGGCAATATACGATTTATTATAATAAGCTGTCATCGACTTGTCAAGCGCGTGTGTCGCCCTGCGGCTCAAATGTTCGCTCTTTTTGTTCAAATTCACAAAAAGAACACATTTCACTCGCCGCACACCCGAATCCCGAACCACTTGGAGAGCGTGCTGTTCGGCCAGCTTTCCGCGTCCTTTTCCAGCGCAATGTTCATGGTAAAGCGCGAGCGGCTTTCCACCGAGGCGATTTTCACCTCGTCCGCCCCGCTCTGCACCGCTGTTTTGATTTTTTGAGTCTGCGCTTCCCACGCCGCCTCATGCACGCCGACTTCCCTGACAGCCTGATAACCGCCGTAAACAAGCAAAAACAGCGCCAGCGGCAGTGCGCATAGTCTGGCCGCGTCCAGCGCGCGAACGTGCGCCTCCATGTCGCCGAGCAGCATCGCCAGCGCGCAGAGCGTCAGCGCAATCACGCAGGTATACGACCGATCCGACAGTTCCGGCGAGGCAACCATCGCATACGCGCTCAGCAGCGCCGCCAGCAGCAAAAGCGCCGCCCGCCGGTTTCGCATCGGCACATGAAGCGCCCGCCCCATTCCATGGACAATCGGCATGACCAGCAATCCTGCGCCCGCATACACACCCGTATAAAGCGTAATGCGAAGCAGCCGCTTCACGATCTCCCACGCCATCGAATCGTAAGCATAGGCGGATGCGCGCGCAAAATTCCCCGGCGCAAGGATCATCATCGCCGCGCCCGTCGCCTGCGCCGCCATACAGAGCCACGCGGAAATCGGCGTTCTTTTCCCACGGTATGCGCTGCCCGCCAGCAGCAAGAGCGCCGCCGCCAACACGCCGCAGGCCGCGTTCTCATTTGTCCAGCCGCTCAAAAAGCAGAGCGGAACGCCGATCACACTGAGCGCCGCACATTCTTTTTCCAGCAGCCGCGGGATGATCAGCAGCGGCAAAAGCGCCAGCGCCGTGCCCCACAGATAGTTGCATGCGCCATCCAGCCACAAAAACACCGTGCCGAAGAACGGAACCAGCGTAAACAGCGCCGCATGGATGACCAGCAGAACCGTCCAGCAAAACCGTCTTTCCTTTGGCTTGGCCAGCGTATACAGTTCAAGCACGAGCAGCATATACGCCGCCGTATTGGCGATGTTGAAAACGTCCTTCCCCCAGTAAAGGAAGAGCTGCGTCAGCGTGTGAACCACGCTGCGCCCGCCCCAGAGACGGTAATGCGCTGCTTGAGAGGCGAGCACGTCCGCCACCCCGGCAAGCGGCTTGCCCGTGCTCCAACTGAAGGAATAATCATAATCATCCATTTGCAGCGGCGTATGCGCGTTCAGCAGGAACATGGTCGCCGCCATCAGCACGAGAATCGCCGCAAAGACGCAGGCGCGAAACGCTGTTTTTTCTTCCATTCCGGCCAGAAAATCCCGTGCGCGGTTCATGCGTTTCCTCCCAGCGGCTCAACGGCCAGCACCACCTTGTCGTGGCTCGTCACCGCAACGTCGCGCCCAATCAGCGCTGCGTCAAAAGGCATGGTCGGCTCGATCAAAAAGCGTCGCTCGCCCTCCGGCGCCATATCCTCATAAACATTGACGATCATCTCGTGAAAATGCACGCCGTTTTCATAAACCTCTTCATCGCCGACGCGCACCAGCGTTCCCGCCGTCTT
>OGZA01002499.1_pt1 | contig 11293 bp, 13 predicted proteins | sample 1576591 | NCBI WGS metagenome assembly OGZA01 (sample SAMEA3541565, study PRJEB24748) | human gut metagenome | biome: human gut; feature: human-associated habitat; material: faeces | place: China | collected 2012
ATAATGACAGTAGGCGAAGCTATTAAACAGTTTAGACCGGTTAAGATTGAGGTGCGTGTCGGAAAGGGCTTGAAGATTGTTGCAAATATTCTTACAAAAGAGGGCGCAACGCATGCCGATTTAATTGCTGAAAAGCATGTAAAATTGGTTTCGATGATAAATAGTTATTTAATAGTGGAGGGGGTATAAAATGGTAAATATTTATGTAAAGAAAGACAACGAATATCGCGAGCTGGTAACGCATATCAAAGACATGCATGATGTTGTAATGATACTTGCAGTAATGGCAGATAAGGGCAAGGTTACGATTGACAAATCCGATTACGGCATAAAAAACGGAGAACGATACATTTACTTATATGTAAGTAGGGAGGGCGAATAAATGGAGATTATTTTAAGAGAAAACAAGGAAATTACAAACAGCGCTTTGAGCGAAAACTTAACGAACGCTTTAAACGCTTTCGCAAAGGCGGGGAATAATGTAAAAGAGGCTGCACACGCTCTTGGAACTATCGTGCTGGACGAATTATATACAGAAGATTTTACCACCATGAAAGATTTTGCGAACTATCTTTCGTGCAGTACTGCAAAGCTTACACAGTTCGCAAGATTTGAAAAAATCATGCGCTTAAATATTTGCTCTGACATGTTTGAGGTAATGAGCATGACACAGATTCTTGAGTGCGCGAGATTGATTGAATTTCTTTCAGATATGAGGTTAGATAGCGCTAACATCGAAATCGAAATCAAGAAATTCATAAACCCCGTTATGACGTGCAAGAAAATTCGCGAAGAGGTCGATAAGTTATTGAAGACAAGCGAGGTTGACACCGAAGCAGAAGCAGAAGCAGAAGCAGAAGCAGAAGCGGAAGAAGCGGCAGAAGTCGAAGCTGTGGCGGAAGTTGACGAAGATGCAGAAGAAAAAGAATCGCTAGTCAACTACATGTCCGAACTTGAAGAGGGGTTCGAGCTTGACAAGGAAGACATGAAGGTTATCAAAAGAGTAATCAAATTGTTATCAAAATAATGCGCGCATAGCTGACCTATCGGCAAGACGGGGAGAAAGTAGGGTAATTATGGCACAGACAAGAAGCAAATCACAGACAAGAAGCAAATCACAGACAAGAAGCAAAGCACAGTCGAAGAATGAAAGAAGAGTGTTCAATAACACGATTACAGACTTTGAGGTATCACATGTACACGAGTTTGAAGATTCTTTCGGAGAAACAGGGTACTACTTCACATTAGATTTGGGATTTGTCGCAATCTATTCGATGCAGGCATTGGCGAACAGAGACGGAGAGTATTATATCACTTTTCCATCACGTAAGGGGAAAAATGGCGAGTGGTATAAGACGGGATATATCGAAAACTCAGCCTTAACAGAATCAATTATCGAAGAGGTATTTGCAAACGCCTAACAAGGAGGTGTCTAAATGGCACGAAAAATAAAAACAATCGACATAAACAGAGCAACAAAAAAAGAACTTTTGACATATGCGCGCAATAATGCGCGCTATGTCAATTCTCTTTTAGATTCTCTTGAAAAAGCAGACAAGGCATATAGTAAAGCGTATCAGTACACGCAAAATAGGCTTCGCAATAAAAGTTATATGAAAGCTGGGAAGTCTGGCGATTTGCGTTTTTTCTCAACAAAAAAACAAATTGAAACCCTCACGCAAGGGCAACTTCGCGAACTCGTGAAAAACATTCAAGGCTATAAGCAGACGCGAAGCGGGAGTGTTGCGGGGCAGAAAAAAATCGAGGACGAAATATTTCAGCATTTTAAAGAAACCGCGAAAGAATGGGAGCTTGATTTAGGAACAGATTTTACTCGCGATAGGTTCGATGAAATTGTAAAATCGGAAGATTTCCAAAACTTGAAAAGCGCTGAAAGTTATAGTAGCAGTGTCCTATTCGAGTTTATGGGGAAATATGGTACGGGTGATATTGCCGTTGGTTTGCTTGAAAAATACAAAAACAAAACAGTCGACGAGCTGAACGAAGTTGCACAACGGGTTTTTAGCTCACAAAATGAGGGTTAAACTTAACTCACGAAAAGGGGGGCGATACATAGAACTCCGAAAAAAATTCCTCAAACGCAATTATAATTTTTTGCACACAACAAAGTACATAAATAAAAACCCTTGCAAAATTGAGTATTTAGATGCAATTTGTTGTTTTGATTCTGAAACGTCAAAAATAAATCTTGGAACAGAAGAAAGCGAAAAATGGGTGGGATGGGTGTATCAATGGTGTATGTGCGTTGGCAACGATTATGTTGGGTTGCGGACGATAACGGATTTTATGAATACTCTCGATGCGCTCAAGAAAATGTACCAACTCGAAAAAAACAAGCGCGTCATGATAATATATATACATAATTTATCATATGACGCGGTTTACTTTCTCCGTCACATGTATGAACGGGATTGCGCGACAGAGTTATTTTTACTTGATTCGAGAAAGATTTTAACAATCAAATACGATTGTTTTGAGTTTCGCGACAGTTATCGTCAATCGAATATGTCGCTTGCGAAGTGGGGCGAAAACCTCAACACTGATGTACGGAAAGCGGTTGGTGCAGTTGACTACGATGTTATAAGATATCAAGACAGCGAATTGACCTATGACGATTGGTATTATCAAGTGAACGACGTTGCAACGATGAAAGAATGTATTGAGGTCGAGTTGCGAGAAAATCGCGACACACTTGTAACTATTCCGCTAACGTCAACAGGTTATGTTCGTAGAGACTGCCGAAGAGCGATAGAAAAAGACGCGGAGTATCGACGCTTTTTTCTTCGGACAGCACTCACGGAAGATTTGTATACAAAGATGTACGAAGCCTTTGCGGGTGGTTACTGTCACGGCAATCGTTTTTTTGTAAATACCACACTTATTGGCAATATAGGGCACAGAGATAAAAAAAGCTTCTATCCATCCGAACAGATGATGGACTACTTTCCTATTTCAAAATTTGAGCATCTGTATAAATGGGAATCGGGAAAAGAGTTGCGAAGCTATGAAAAATTTGCTAGTCAACTAGCGCACTTGTGTTGTCTAATACAGATAGTTATAATCAACCCGCGTTTAAAAGGGGGTGTAACTGCAACATATTTACAACGTTCAAAAATGCGGGGCACGTGGTCGAATTTAAAGTGTGATAATGGGCGGATACTTTCGTTTGATGGTTCGGGCGCTATGTGGTGCACAGAATTAGACCTCGAAACGATTATTGAGCAATACGAATTTGAGAATCTGTATATAACAGACATATATACAAGCAAGCGCGGGGAGTTTCCGCGCCCATTTAAAAAAGTAATTGCAAAATACTTTGAAGCAAAAGAAACGCTAAAAGGTGTAGAGGGGAGCGAGTATTTTTATATGAAAAGCAAAAATAAATTAAATGCAATTTTTGGCATGTCCTGCTCGCGTTTGATTCGTGACGATATAGAACACGATTTTGAGCAATCAAAAGATGAAGTTATAAAAATTCTTGATACTGGAGAACGTGAAAAAAGAATTGCGAAATATTATAATTCGCGAAAATCTTTCTTCCCGTATCAATTAGGTGTATGGCTCACTGCACACTGTAGGCGAGAGCTTATGAAACTTATCACGCTAGTTGGCTACGACAAATTTATATATAGTGACACGGATTCAATATTCTTTTTTGATGACGAAGAAACGGAACAACGTTTAGAAAAATACAACAAAGAGATTGCGCGAAGAAACGACGCATTGAAAATAACACTCATCAAGAAAGACGGAACAAAAAGTTATTTTAATCTTTTTGAAGACGAAAAGGATGATATAAAAAAGTTTCGTTTTTTACACGCAAAATGTTATGCTTTTGAGAACTCGAAAGACGAATTGTCGTGCACAATCGCGGGAGTGTCGAAAGATAACAAGCTTGAAAAGAGCGACAAGAACTATATGACGAACGCGGACGAACTTGGAGAAATTGACAACCTTGATGCGGATTTTGTTTTTCATGAGTGCGGGGGAACTGTGTCAAAATATGTGTGTAATGAAATAGAAAAAAAATGTATAAATGGACATGTAACTGAAATTTCGGACGCGTGTCTAATTTTTAACACAGATAAAAAAATATCGGGGATGGATACATGCGACTTTGACGACATGTATGATTATCAAAATAGGGAGTGATTTTTTTTGAAAGATTATAAAAAAGCGATAGAAATATTATACGGATTGGGATGTTATAAGGAAATATATTGGAATCCAAAGAGCGTGCACCTTGAAAAAAACGACCTGACATTTTTGCTCAGTGAGCGAAGTTTAGGAAAAACGACAGCTATGTTGCTCTTGGGAATGGAGCTTAATAATTTATACGGCACAGTGATACATTACATACGGGAATCAACAAAGCATCTAAACCGCGCATACACAAAAACCCTCTTTTCGACGATTGTTGAAAATCACTATGTTGAAAAAATTACAGATAACAAGTATAATGATGTCGCATACAACCCTCAAGAGCGCAAGTGGTACTACCGCCTAATTGATGAAGATGGTGTTATACTCGATATGGCACAAAATCCTTTTATGGTTGGGTTAGCGTGTGATAACTCAGACGCGATTAAGTCAAGTTATGTGTGTAGCGATGCCGATTTTATAATAGTAGACGAATTTTGCAGTCAAAGCATGCGGAACTATTTTCTTGATTTGAACAACATTTTTTCAACATTGATAAGAGAACGCTCCGATTTCAAAATCGTGTTTTTGTCCAATGCCATCGACCGCACGCATTGGATTTTTGACGAATTTCCGTTACGGGAAATTATAGACACGATTGAGGAGGGGGAGTATGAACGATTTACAACAGAACAAGGCATGAGTTTTTATATCGAGTTTTGTTATCACGAAGCAACAAGAAGTCGAAAAAGTTTTGTGAACAAGCACTTGTTCGGATATGCTAATAACAAGTTGTCGGCAATAACTGGCGGTGGTTGGCAGATGAAGATATATCGGCATTTACCCGCGGGCGCAGAGTACGAAAAAATTGACTGTACGCGATGCATTCAAACTACATCGGGATATGTCGCGCTTGATGTGATTCTGTATGATGACGATTTTTATATCTATTGTCACAAAAAAACAAAGTTATATGACGATACTATCATATATTCGATTGACGCAACATATGATAAGCGCAAGCGTTTCTGCTTCGGAAGTAAAAAATATGATAGAAAAATATGGAATCTGATAAAGCAAAATAAAATCTTCTACGGCACTAACCGCGATGGCATGTTATTAGATGCATATATCAAGCAAGCAAATAAAGAAAAGGTAAACATTTTGTAAAAAAAAAAGTAAGTTATATTGTATCATTGATTTACTATATATGATACAATTAGTACATATTAAGAAAGGGGGTAATTGTTATGGCAATTATCAATGTGGCGGATATTACGAAATCCGCGGTCGCTCAGACTATGGGGCAGACGTACATGGAAAAAGAGGGCGTTATATCCGCCCTTGAATCTGGAAAACTTGTTGATATCGGTAAAGATATCGGAGATATGGAAAGAGGTTATGACGTTTTTTGCCGAGCGCTGATTGACGTTATCGGAAAAATGGAAATTGATGAATGGGAGTATCGCCCCGAAATTCAGACTATTTATATGAATTCGTGGGAGTGGGGCGCGTTCCTCGAAAGAATCAAACTCGATATGCCGAAGATTATTACCGACGACCTTTTTAATCTTGTTGCGGATAAAGATTATAGCAAGTTCGAACATACTGCATACATTCCAGTAGTTCACGTTAAGGGTTATGATAAGGCATCCGCCTTTACAATTCCCTTATCTATTAAGACGTCGTATATCGAAACAGCTTTCACAAATTACTCGGAAATGTCGCGATTTATTTCATCGCTTCGAGAAAATCGAAATCAGTTTAGAAAGCTTGTACTGGATTCATATGCACATATTTTGGTTAGCGCGGGTATTGCTATCTCAAACAAAGTCACAAACACATCAATTCACTTGTTGACAGAAGCGAAACAGGCGGGCATCATTGATGCGTCGGCAACATGGGAAACAGCGAGACATAACACAAAGTATAATAACTTCTGTTTGAAGAGAATCGCGACAATTCGCGAGTACATGCTTCGCCACAACACGGCATTCAACAACAAATCAACGATTCCGCCTAGTGGGCGAACAAATTTGTTTTTATTAAATGCGTTTGAAAAGGACTGTCGTTTCACATCGGAAGCAGAGACGTTTCACCCCGAAAAACTTTCCGTAGGCGATTATGAATTGATTACCGCATGGCAGTCTTTCGCTGAGAAACACACAACAGGGAAAGAATCAAGCGTTGTAACAACTATTAGTGATTATGAGTATTCGACTGTTTCAAAAGTCATGATTGACGACACGAACAACGATTTAGGAATCGGAGCAACCGCCGAGGTGGATTTGTGTATCGCTTTCCTTTGCGATTACAAAGCAATCGGGATTTACAATCAGACCGACCGCGTTACTTCATCTTATACGGCATCTGCTGATTTTTGGAATGAATTCGAGCATGTTAAAATCAATTATGTCCTTGACGCTGACTACGGAATGGTAGCCTTTTTGATGGACTAATTATTTTGGGCGCTAGTCAACTAGCGCCCATTTTGAAAAGAGGTGTATATAATGACTTTTGACGAAGCGAATGCGTGGTGCAAGGGGCGAATCAAGTCCAAGTGCTTAAATGCGGAGCAATTTTTTTTCTACAAGTCAATAATTTCGACGCTACTATTATCAAAATTCAAAATTGATAATTGCCCGCCCGAAATTCGTAGTGATAACATTTTGAAAAGTCTGTTATATGGCGGGGTTTCTGCTATGACAAATAAACTCAGTTTTTCAGATGGTAGTGGTAATCACAATTTTGTCGGTTTTCCGATTTTGACGGGTGTCACGCAATATGACGATTACTACGAATTTGCGCAATTGGTAAATCCACGCGGACAGACGGAAAAAGCTATGAAAATCGGGGAAGAAATCGCGGTGGGTTATAATAATTTAGTCCACGCGCCAGAATTTGATATTTTACGTTTTGCGCTTTTTTTAACCGAAGTTGACACATCTATGCACGTCAATGTATTAAATGCGCGGTTAAGTCCAATTTTTCGCGCATCAAGTGCGCAAGAAGCTAAAAAGTTTGACGCGATTCGTGATAAAATTTACAAAGGCGAATTATCAAGCATCGAGCTACACGACTTCACGGGAGACTACACTACAGAACCATCTCATGTCATGAATTTAACCGATGTGAAAAACGTCGATAAAATTCAGTATCTTGTAAAGCTTCATGACGATTTGATACGGAGATTGTGTAATTTGCATGGCGTGACTATGAACACGACGGGAAAAATGGCACAGCTTACCGAAGCAGAATTAAATGAATATAGTGGGTTTAGTTCGATATATGTCAATCAGCAGTACGACTTACTATGCGAATATATCGAAGAATCAAACAGAATCAACGGGTTCAATATGTCTGTGAAATGGGGCACAGCGTTACAACGTTATGAGCGGGGCGAATTAAAACTTGATGAAACTTTAACAGAGATTGAAAAGGAAAGCGAGGTAGGCGAAGATGATAAAGACGATGTTGACAGTATCACAGAAACTGAAAGAACTGAGCAAGAATCTAATCGAGAACCCGACACAGACGCTAATTGATTTAGGATATAATGCGAATATTGACAAGCGATACCTTGAATCAAAGTACAGAAACCTTGTTGCAGATGATGTCATTTTTTACGCGACTGGGGGCTTGGACTATGATTGGTTGCAAGTTGTCATCGACGTTGTTTTGACAAGTTTTTCTTACAAGTATGAAAAATTAAAACAAACGATTGACTATAAATATGATTACGAAAAAAATTACAATCGCATACGAAAAGAAACAATTACAGACACCATGGGGGAACGAGTATCGACGGCAGACACGGGGCAGACAAAAATCACAAGCGAACAGGGCGCGGCAAAAAATACCACAACGCACTCAGAAATGTCATATGATGTTTCCCCTGTTGGGGATTTTGTGAAAAACGCGCAAGACGTTACGGACTCCGATGCCGTAACAGATGTGTCAACAACCGACGCTAGACAGGATAAGTCAACATTATCGGGGTATGAAGATAAGCATGTAACAGAAGAAGAAGAATATGGAGATTTGTCTGTACGAACGCCCGCTGATATGATTGAGGGGGAAAGGAAAATTGCGTATTTTTCAATATGGGATGAAATTTACAAAGATATCATGAAAGAAATTTCGCTCGGCTATTTTGCTTTTGATTAAAGGGGGTGCGCTAGTTGACTATTGAATTATATCAGAATTTGAGCGACAACAAGGTTATTGATAAAAAAATAACCTTGTTGAAAACGCTCGAAAATGTGAAATTGCTTGACGAGTTCGATATTCTGAAACCGCGTTTAAAGGTTTCACGTGAAACATTTTCGGGATTGTATGACAAGTGCAATTATTGTTATATACCCGATTTTGGCAGATATTACTTCGTTGAAAAAACTCTTGAAAGCAATTTTGTTTATTTGCGATGTTCTGTTGACGTTAGGAAAACTTATGCAAGTGCTTTGCGGGGTTTAACATGTACAGTGACGCGAAACGAAAACTTAAAAAATGGGTACTTGCATGATTCTAATTATTCTGTTTACGCGTATGAACAAATTGTGTGTAAGATGTTTCCTAACGCAATCAATCAAGACAGTATCATTTTAATGACTGTCGGATAGGGGGTGTTTTCTTGAGTAGATATAGTTTAAATTCGATTGCGGGGTATTTAACGGGCGCAATACCTGCGTATAATATGGAAGTTAAATACACAAGCACAACGCGTGGAGAGTGGAGCGGTCGCGTATATCCCGATAATAAAGACGTTGAAATTATAAGCGGGGGGTCGTCAAAAAAGGTTGCTGGATGTAATTCGGGAAATAGCTATGTGATTGCTGGCAGTGGAAATGTTACTGCCGACGATTATCAAACGCTTATGCATCAAGTGCAACAGACAGGGGGCACGGATATTTCTTTAGATTGGTGGAATACACATTCCACAAAAGTTATCTTCCAGATTCCTTTTGATTCGGGGTATTTAACTTTTTTAAAGGTCTGGAGAGCAAACTTTAATCAATTATCGTATTATGTTTGCGCTAGTCCATCGAATTTGATTGCTGATATTGTCGAAGCTTGCAACAAAGATGGCGTTGGTTACGAGGGTTATAGCATAATGACGGCAACAGCGCCCCCCGCGTCTGTTCAAACGATGTTTTTTCTCGAAAATTATGAACAACAAAATGTTTCAGTTTTGCGTTTTGGTGGGATTTATGCACCATATGGCGATGAAACATTAAGTTTTTGGGATTCTTGTATCTCAATGCCTTTCGACCAAAATCTTGACGCGCTAAAAATAGGTTCATATACAGTTGACGAATTTGACGACAATTATGGAAATTATAGCACAAGTGGCGGATATGGCGGGGGGTCGTTTGACGATTCAAGCGATTCTTTCGGACTTCCGGGGTTGCCAAGTTTAGGTGTATCCGAAGTGGGTTTTATCAACGTTTACAACCCATCGAAAGGACAGTTACAAGGATTTGCGGATGAATTATTTCCCGATTTTGAACTACCCGAACCATCGACAAAAGAGGGATTGGAAGCGATTGCCGACAACCTTGCAAAAACATTTTCTGTATTGGGCGATTTTGCGGAAAGTTACATAAATGCGGGGCTAGTTAACTACGTTATAGACTGTCACATAGTTCCTGTCAAGCCGTCAACTGCCAATAATTCAGGCATTAAAGTCGGTTTTAAAACTTTTAACTATTCGCCCGCCAAGGTTACGAGCGACTATGTGGAATATAATTGCGGTTCGCTGTCTATTAGTGAATACTATCAGAATTTCCTCGATTACGAGGGTACGCGCGCGAAGTTATACTTGCCCTTTATTGGTTTTGTTGATATCAAGCCAGAGTGGTTTCAGTCGGGAAAATTAGAGGTTGTGTATCACTTTAATATCATTGACGGAAGTTGTATTTCTTTTATCATCGCGACAAGTAGTAAAAGCAAATTGAAAAATACAGTTGTCGCGACGTTTGGCGGAAATTGTTGCGTACATATGCCGATAACGGGCGTCAACTACTCGAGCATGATTTCGGGCGTCGTTGGCGGTATAGCGGGCGTAGCGTCATCGGGGGCAAAAATTGTTAGTGCAAATCAGAACGACAACGCGACATTAGGGGATAATATCGAGGGAACGCGGTCAATTACTTCAAATTTTGCAAGCGCGTTGGGTTCGCGCCCAACTCTTGAACAGTCGAACGGCTATAATGCGGGCATGTCTTTCATGTGTTATCGTAGACCCTACTTACTAATTGAGCGCCCCGTTGCGAGTTTTTCAAAAAATTATCCGCATGAACAGGGGTTACCTTTAAACGTTACAAAAAAATTGTCTAGCATAAGGGGTTTTACTACTTGTGAAAATGCGAACCTTGACGGCATCAACTGTACAGAAGAAGAAAGGGGGTTATTGAAAGAAGCATTGAGAGTTGGGTGTATTTTTTAGAAAAGGGGGTGGTTGTATGGATACACTTATTCAATTGATTAGTAACGTCGGTTTCCCTATTTGTGCGTTTCTGCTTATGTATAAGCAGAGCAACGACGTAATCAAGGAAAATACCAAAGCTATCGCGGAACTGAAAAGCGAAATCGCGAACTTGAAAAAGTAAACAGAAAGACGCTAGTCATCTAGCGTCTTTTCATTTCTTTTTCTAAATCCTTAAAACCCTCTGTTATAAAACATTCATAATAATTATTATGTAAATATGCGTGTCTTATAACATCTAATATGATTGCTTCCAAATTTGTTGCATAATAGCCAACGTTTCCGCAAACTTCTTCCGCGTGATAACTTGTAAATAATTCGCCTGTCTTTTCGTCTGTTTCATCATATCTAGTTAACCAAAAATCCATAAACAACCCAATATTTGTGCATGAACCCATATTATCACCCCCATAATTCTTTATTGAGTTTCTCGTGCTTCACTTCGCCTATTAAAATATCTAAAACTTCTTCGCGCTCACTTTCGACACAATCGCGCTTATTGACGAGATATTCAATATATTTATCTGCTAAACGCTCCGCCATGTGTAAATCAATGTCACTATGATTGAAAAGAAAATCAATAGTTAACATCGATTCCTCGTATATAGTGTGCTTGATTGCGCCTTGCAGAAAATCCATAGCATTTAC
>OGZA01002508.1_pt1 | contig 11273 bp, 10 predicted proteins | sample 1576591 | NCBI WGS metagenome assembly OGZA01 (sample SAMEA3541565, study PRJEB24748) | human gut metagenome | biome: human gut; feature: human-associated habitat; material: faeces | place: China | collected 2012
GTCGATGACGGCAGATTTACAGTCTGCTCCCTTTGGCCGCTCGGGAACCCCACCAGGGGTAATTCAAATTTCGAGGTAATGCTTGAGATGGTGGTGGGGGAAGGATTATTCGTCGCTTCGCTCCTCACCCTTCGGGCCGTTGCCTGTGGCAACGTTCTCTCGCTTTCGCTCGAATCGAACCTTAGTCGAAGGTTCTCACCCTTCCCCGATGAGTGCAAACTTTCACAATCTCACCGAAGTTACCACATCGCTGTGGTGAATTATGGTGGTGGGGGAAGGATTCGAACCTTCGAAGTCGATGACGGCAGATTTACAGTCTGCTCCCTTTGGCCGCTCGGGAACCCCACCACGGGGTAATGCTTTTTACTGGCCTGCTCCCTTATCGGGAAGCGGGGCGCATCATATCAAATGACGCGCCGCTGTAAAGTGTTACGTTGAGAAAAATGAACTGGTTGCGTAATTTTCATCCGTAACGGATTAAAGGTAACCAGTTATTTTTGCTGGCGATTAAAGAATAATCGTCCGATTACCGTAAACAAAGACGCGCTGTGCCAGTACTTTGTATAGTGCACGACTTAAGACGTTTTTCTCGACGTCACGACCTGCGCGCATCATATCTTCAGCTGTGTAGGTATGATCGACATGAATAACGTCCTGCATGATGATTGGGCCTTCGTCCAGATTGTCATTCACATAGTGAGCGGTTGCGCCAATAATCTTCACACCACGTTCATAGGCCTGGTGATAAGGACGTGCGCCAATAAACGCTGGCAGGAATGAATGGTGAATATTGATGATCTTATTCGGGAAGCGTGCCACAAATTCCGGCGTTAATACCCGCATATACTTCGCCAGCACCACGTAGTCAGGTTGATAAGCATCAATGGCATCCGCCATCTTTTGATCGTGCTCGTTGCGGCTTAACCCTTCATGGCTTACCAGCTCAAACGGAATATCAAAACGCTCAACCAGAGAACGTAGAGTATCGTGGTTACCAATAACTGCCGCGATTTCGACATCCAGGCCGCCGTAATTGGCTTTCATCAACAAATCGCCAAGGCAATGCGCTTCTTTAGTGACCAGAATCACTATCCGGCGACGACCGGCAGGATTCAGCTCACGCACGGAGCCTTCTGGCAATGCGCTATCGAGATCCGCCAGCAGGGTGGAATCATTAAAAATCCCTTCCAGTTCCGTGCGCATAAAAAAGCGCCCGGTACGGTGATCAACAAATTCATTGTTCTGTACGATATTTAACTCGTGCTTGTAGCAAATATTGGTAATACGTGCGATCAGACCTTTTTGGTCCGGACAAATAGTACGCAGAACTTTACGTTGGAGTGAATGCATTGCTGGAAAAACCTTGTTGAGAGTGTTTGCTAAACCGTACCGTCAACCATTATTGGCCGCAGCACTTTTTAAATTTTTTACCTGAACCACAAGGGCAGGGATCGTTGCGGCCAAACTGCGGACGTGTACCGTCAATATAGTACCATTGACCGTTTTCTTTCAAAAATCGCGAACGTTCAATTATTGCACCTGTTTTGCCACCTTCGGTAAATCGAGCAACAAAACTGACAAATCCGATATTGTCGGCGTCCTGCCAACAATGTTCAAATACGGTCAATCCCAACCATTCAGTATGCGCAAATCCGGCAATCAATTCGGCACGTAACGCCGCTGCTCCACAAGATGGATGCCAGGTCTTTATTAAATAATCTGCGTCTTGCATCACAAAAGCGCAGTAACGCGAACGCATGAGATGTTCTGGATCAGGTGCAACCTTTTCACCAGACACATAAGGGTGGCAACATAGGCTATACTCGACAGCACTACCACAGGGACAAAGCTGAGACACAAATAATCTCCCTGGAAACAATAACGGCGTATTAACCGCCTGAGTAGCACTATGTTAACCGAGCAGTAGCGATGTGGCTACGATTGCATTCCAGGGGAATCTTGCGGGAATAATGAGAAAGATAAAAATAGGGCTGGCGCTGGGATCTGGCGCGGCGAGAGGTTGGTCGCATATTGGCGTTATTAATGCGCTAAAAAAAGTGGGTATTGAAATTGATATCGTTGCAGGATGTTCAATTGGTTCGCTGGTGGGCGCTGCCTATGCATGCGATCGATTATCTGCGCTGGAAGATTGGGTGACCTCTTTCAGTTATTGGGATGTTTTACGCCTGATGGATCTCTCCTGGCAGCGCGGTGGGTTACTGCGCGGCGAGCGTGTCTTCAATCAATACCGCGAAATAATGCCGGAAACAGAGATCGAAAATTGTTCCCGTCGCTTTGCGGCTGTTGCCACCAATTTAAGTACGGGACGTGAATTATGGTTTACTGAAGGCGATCTCCATCTTGCTATTCGCGCATCATGCAGTATTCCAGGACTCATGGCACCTGTTGCACATAACGGCTACTGGCTGGTTGATGGAGCAGTCGTTAACCCAATTCCTATTTCCCTCACGCGTGCATTGGGGGCTGATATTGTGATAGCGGTTGACCTGCAGCACGATGCTCATTTGATGCAACAAGATTTGCTCTCCTTTAATGTCAGTGAAGAAAATAGCGAGAATGGTGATTCTCTGCCGTGGCATGCGCGTCTGAAAGAAAGGTTAGGCAGCATAACGACACGTCGGGCGGTGACAGCGCCAACGGCAACAGAGATTATGACCACTTCTATCCAGGTGCTGGAGAACCGCCTTAAAAGGAACCGCATGGCAGGTGATCCGCCCGATATTCTGATTCAACCTGTTTGCCCGCAAATATCTACGCTTGATTTCCATCGCGCGCACGCTGCCATTGCGGCCGGACAGCTGGCAGTGGAAAGGAAAATGGACGAACTTTTGCCGTTGGTACGCACCAACATTTGACCAGAATTTTTATCTACACTTAAGTTAATTCTGACAGGCGCAGGTGGCAATAGCATGCCACTATTGAGTAAAGCCAGTCAGGGGAGAGAACATGACGCAGCCATTGGTCGGAAAACAGATTCTCATTGTTGAAGATGAGCAGGTATTTCGCTCGCTTCTGGATTCATGGTTTTCCTCATTGGGAGCGACAACGGTACTGGCGGCTGATGGGGTGGATGCCCTTGAGTTGCTGGGAGGTTTCACTCCAGACCTGATGATATGTGATATCGCGATGCCACGAATGAACGGGCTTAAACTGCTGGAGCATATACGTAACAGAGGCGACCAGACCCCAGTTCTGGTGATATCTGCCACTGAAAATATGGCAGATATTGCCAAAGCGTTACGTCTGGGCGTTGAAGATGTTTTGCTGAAACCAGTTAAAGATCTGAATCGCTTGCGCGAGATGGTTTTTGCCTGTCTCTATCCCAGCATGTTTAATTCGCGCGTTGAGGAAGAGGAAAGGCTTTTTCGCGACTGGGATGCAATGGTTGATAACCCTGCCGCAGCGGCGAAATTATTACAGGAACTACAACCGCCGGTTCAGCAGGTGATTTCCCATTGCCGGGTTAATTATCGTCAATTGGTTGCCGCGGACAAACCCGGCCTGGTGCTTGATATTGCCGCACTTTCGGAAAACGATCTGGCATTTTATTGCCTTGATGTCACCCGAGCTGGACATAATGGCGTACTTGCTGCCTTGTTATTACGCGCATTGTTTAACGGATTATTACAGGAACAGCTTGCACACCAAAATCAACGGTTGCCAGAGTTGGGCGCGTTATTGAAGCAGGTAAACCATTTACTCCGTCAGGCCAATCTGCCGGGGCAGTTTCCGCTATTAGTTGGCTATTATCATCGCGAACTGAAAAATCTCATTCTGGTTTCTGCGGGTCTGAATGCGACGTTAAATACCGGCGAACACCAGGTGCAAATCAGTAATGGTGTTCCGTTAGGCACATTAGGTAACGCTTATTTGAATCAATTGAGCCAGCGATGCGATGCCTGGCAATGCCAAATATGGGGAACCGGTGGTCGACTGCGCTTGATGTTGTCTGCAGAATGAGCAAACGATAACGCGGGCTAAATTTGCATTACCTGCTAATGTCGGCTGGTGGTACTATCGTCGCCATTCGTATAAGTAATTGTCTTAATTATGCTAACTCGCCTCCTTTTCAGAACTTAGCCCCTTCGGGGTGCTGATATACTGGGATGCGATACAGAAATATGAACACGTTCAAAACACGAACAGTCCAGGAGAATTTAAATGGCTGCCATTAATACGAAAGTCAAAAAAGCCGTTATCCCCGTTGCGGGATTAGGAACCAGGATGTTGCCGGCGACGAAAGCCATCCCGAAAGAGATGCTGCCACTTGTCGATAAGCCATTAATTCAATACGTCGTGAATGAATGTATTGCGGCTGGCATTACTGAAATTGTGCTGGTTACACACTCATCTAAAAACTCTATTGAAAACCACTTTGATACCAGTTTTGAACTGGAAGCAATGCTGGAAAAACGTGTAAAACGTCAACTGCTTGATGAAGTGCAGTCTATTTGTCCGCCGCACGTGACTATTATGCAAGTTCGTCAGGGGCTGGCGAAAGGTCTGGGACACGCGGTATTGTGTGCTCACCCGGTAGTGGGTGATGAACCTGTGGCTGTTATTTTGCCTGACGTTATTCTGGATGAATATGAATCCGATTTGTCACAGGATAACCTGGCAGAGATGATCCGCCGCTTTGATGAAACGGGTCATAGCCAGATCATGGTTGAACCGGTTGCTGATGTGACCGCATATGGCGTTGTGGATTGCAAAGGCGTTGAATTAGCGCCGGGTGAAAGCGTACCGATGGTTGGCGTGGTTGAAAAACCAAAAGCGGATGTTGCGCCGTCTAATCTCGCTATTGTGGGTCGTTACGTACTTAGTGCGGATATTTGGCCGTTGCTGGCAAAAACCCCTCCGGGAGCTGGTGATGAAATTCAGCTCACCGACGCAATTGATATGCTAATCGAAAAAGAAACGGTTGAAGCCTATCATATGAAAGGGAAGAGCCATGACTGCGGTAATAAATTAGGTTACATGCAGGCCTTCGTTGAATACGGTATTCGTCATAACACCCTTGGCACGGAATTTAAAGCCTGGCTTGAAGAAGAGATGGGCATTAAGAAGTAACATCCGTATCGGTGTTATCCACGAAACGGCGTTGAGCAATCGACGCCGTTTTTTTATAGCTTATTCTTATTAAATTGTCTTAAACCGGACAATAAAAAATCCCGCCGATGGCGGGATTTTAAGCAAGTGCAATCTACAAAAGATTATTGCTTGATCAGGAAATCGTCGAGGGATTTACCTTGCTCATCCATTGCTTTTTTGATTACAGCTGGAGTACGGCCCTGGCCAGTCCAGGTTTTAGTTTCGCCGTTTTCGTCAACGTAGCTATATTTTGCCGGACGCTGAGCACGTTTAGCTTTGGTGCCAGATTTAACGGCAGCAAGGCTATTCAGCAGTTCGTTCGGGTCAATACCGTCAGCGATCAGCATTTCGCGATATTGCTGCAGTTTACGAGTGCGCTCTTCAACTTCAGCAGCAGCCGCGCTTTCTTCTTCGCGACGTTCGTTAACAACAACTTCTAATTTTTCCAGCATTTCTTCCAGCGTTTCAAGTGTACATTCTCTTGCCTGCGCACGAAGAGTACGGATGTTGTTCAGAATTTTAAGTGCTTCGCTCATTGTAGTAATCTCAAACTTATATTGGGGTGGTTTGTTGAGGTAATAATAGAGCCTTAAATTCAGTTGTGCAATAGCCAGGAATGTAAGGAATTCAAAATTGTTCTTTATTTTGTGCCGCCAATAAATATCTTTTCATAAAATTAGCCAGAAAAGACGCGGCATATAGCCCTATTTGTACCGATGATTTCGCAGCTCGTGAGGTTAAAACTTCCTGATTCATGTCACATTTTATGGGGAGATTATCGTAGGCTGACGACCTTTCAGTCTTCTGTATTAGTCGTGTTTACGAGAATTCCCTATTAAGCGAATGATGAAAAGTAGAACAGTCGCAATAAGAGCAGGGACTTAGTATTGCACTATCTCCTGGAGGTCAACAGAGGGCTATTACTTGCGCAACAGATTAAAGATTGTGAATAGTTACCAGCAGTCATTTACCCGCTTATAACAAGCGAGGCAGTTGTAATGATAGCTCAGAAGGATTATGCAAGGCTTCGTAAGGGAGAACGCATATACCACTTCTGTGCATACTGTTGAGCTGAAAAACTGACGAATTATGATAAACTCCAGCCAACTTTATTTCATATCATTGAGGGCCTGTGGCTGATGGCACAGCTATATTTCTACTATTCCGCAATGAATGCGGGTAAGTCTACAGCATTGTTGCAATCTTCATACAATTACCAGGAACGCGGCATGCGCACTGTCGTATATACGGCAGAAATTGATGATCGCTTTGGTGCCGGGAAAGTCAGTTCGCGTATAGGTTTGTCATCGCCTGCAAAATTATTTAACCAAAATTCATCATTATTTGATGAGATTCGTTCGGAACATGAACAGCAGGCAATTCATTGCGTACTGGTTGATGAATGCCAGTTTTTAACCAGACAACAAGTATATGAATTATCGGAGGTTGTCGATCAACTCGATATACCCGTACTTTGTTATGGTTTACGTACCGATTTTCGAGGTGAATTATTTATTGGCAGCCAATACTTACTGGCATGGTCCGACAAACTGGTTGAATTAAAAACCATCTGTTTTTGTGGCCGTAAAGCAAGCATGGTGCTGCGTCTTGATCAAGCAGGCAGACCTTATAACGAAGGTGAGCAGGTGGTTATTGGTGGTAATGAACGATACGTTTCTGTATGCCGTAAACACTATAAAGAGGCGTTACAAGTCGGCTCATTAACGGCTATTCAGGAAAGGCATCGCCACGATTAATAAGAATTTCTTTACTGACAGGGTGAGCAGGGCGCTTTTATCCTGTCAGTTCGTTTTACTCACTTCTTCCGGGCTATACACCCTTCTCGGCAGTTTTTTAACGCCGCTATACGCCTCACAGGACGCTTAAGCACCGACGTTGACTTGTGACCTGTAAAGTACAATATCCCTGTGTTTAGGCGTTATACATCGTCGCAAATATGATGAAGGCTAATGCTGTCGGTTTATGGAAAAGTTGCTTTGGGTAAACAAAAAAACGGCCCCAGAAGGGGCCGTTTATATTGCCAGACAGCGCTACTGATTAAGCGGATTTTTTCGCTTTTTTCTCAGCTTTAGCCGGAGCGGCTTCTTTTTTCGCTGCAGTTTCACCTTCTACATAATCACGACCGTAGTAGGTATCCAGCAGGATCTGTTTCAGCTCGGAGATCAGCGGGTAACGCGGGTTAGCGCCGGTGCACTGGTCATCGAATGCATCTTCAGATAGTTTATCCACGTTCGCCAGGAAGTCTGCTTCCTGAACGCCAGCTTCACGGATAGATTTCGGAATACCCAGTTCAGCTTTCAGCGTTTCCAGCCATGCCAGCAGTTTCTCGATCTTAGCAGCAGTACGGTCGCCCGGTGCGCTCAGACCCAAGTGGTCGGCAATTTCAGCATAACGACGGCGAGCCTGCGGACGGTCATACTGGCTGAATGCAGTCTGCTTGGTCGGGTTGTCGTTCGCATTGTAGCGAATAACGTTACAAATCAGCAGGGCGTTTGCCAGACCGTGCGGAATATGGAACTGGGAACCCAGTTTGTGCGCCATTGAGTGACATACACCCAGGAAGGCGTTCGCAAACGCGATACCCGCGATAGTCGCTGCACTGTGAACACGTTCACGCGCTACCGGATTTTTAGACCCTTCGTGGTAGGACGCTGGCAGATATTCTTTCAGCAGTTTCAGTGCCTGCAGAGCCTGACCATCAGAGAACTCAGATGCCAGTACAGAAACATAAGCTTCCATGGCGTGAGTTACTGCGTCCAGACCACCGAAAGCACACAGGGACTTCGGCATGTCCATAACCAGGTTGGCGTCGACAATCGCCATATCCGGAGTCAGCGCATAGTCTGCCAGCGGATATTTCTGACCAGTAGCGTCGTCAGTTACAACCGCAAACGGAGTGACTTCAGAACCTGTACCAGAAGTGGTGGTGACAGCGATCATTTTCGCTTTCACGCCCATTTTCGGGAACTTGTAGATACGTTTACGGATATCCATAAAGCGCAGCGCCAGCTCTTCGAAGTGAGTTTCCGGATGTTCGTACATAACCCACATGATCTTCGCGGCGTCCATCGGGGAACCACCACCCAGCGCGATAATCACGTCTGGTTTGAAGGAGTTTGCCAGTTCTGCACCTTTACGAACGATGCTCAGGGTCGGGTCCGCTTCTACTTCGAAGAAGACTTCAGTTTCAACGCCTGCTGCTTTCAGTACGGAAGTGATCTGATCAGCATAACCATTGTTGAACAGGAAGCGGTCAGTCACGATGAGCGCACGTTTGTGGCCATCAGTAATCACTTCATCCAGCGCGATTGGCAGGGAGCCACGGCGGAAGTAGATAGATTTCGGAAGTTTGTGCCACAACATGTTTTCAGCTCGCTTAGCAACGGTTTTCTTGTTGATCAGGTGTTTCGGACCAACGTTTTCAGAGATGGAGTTACCACCCCAAGAACCACAACCCAGAGTCAGGGAAGGTGCGAGTTTGAAGTTATACAGGTCACCGATACCACCCTGAGACGCTGGGGTGTTAATCAGGATACGCGCCGTTTTCATTTTCTGACCGAAGTAAGAAACGCGAGCCGGTTGGTTATCCTGGTCAGTGTACAGGCAAGAGGTATGACCGATACCGCCCATAGCAACCAGTTTCTCTGCTTTTTCTACCGCGTCTTCGAAATCTTTAGCGCGGTACATTGCCAGAGTCGGGGACAGTTTTTCATGTGCGAACGGTTCGCTTTCATCAACAACGGTCACTTCACCGATCAGAATCTTGGTGTTTTCTGGTACAGAGAAGCCTGCCAGTTCAGCAATTTTATAGGCTGGCTGACCAACGATAGCCGCGTTCAGCGCACCGTTTTTCAGGATAACATCCTGAACAGCTTTCAGCTCTTTACCCTGCAACAGATAGCCGCCGTGGGTTGCAAAACGTTCACGTACAGCGTCATAAACAGAGTCAACAACAACAACAGACTGTTCAGAAGCACAGATTACGCCGTTGTCGAAGGTTTTGGACATCAGTACAGATGCAACTGCACGTTTGATATCAGCAGTTTCATCGATAACAACTGGAGTGTTGCCCGCGCCTACACCGATAGCTGGTTTACCGGAGCTGTATGCGGCTTTAACCATGCCCGGACCACCAGTCGCGAGGATCAGGTTGATGTCTGGGTGGTGCATCAGTGCGTTAGACAGTTCAACAGAAGGTTGATCGATCCAGCCGATCAGATCTTTCGGAGCACCGGCAGCGATAGCAGCCTGCAGAACGATATCAGCCGCTTTGTTGGTGGCATCTTTTGCACGCGGGTGCGGGGAGAAGATAATGGCGTTACGGGTCTTCAGACTGATCAGCGATTTGAAGATAGCAGTTGAAGTCGGGTTAGTGGTCGGAACGATACCGCAAATAATACCGATTGGTTCAGCGATAGTGATGGTACCAAAAGTGTCGTCTTCAGACAGAACACCACAGGTTTTTTCATCTTTATAGGCGTTGTAGATATATTCAGAAGCAAAGTGGTTTTTGATCACTTTATCTTCGACGATACCCATGCCGGATTCGGCAACGGCCATTTTCGCGAGTGGGATTCGAGCATCTGCAGCAGCCAGAGCGGCGGCGCGGAAGATTTTGTCTACTTGCTCTTGAGTGAAACTGGCATATTCACGCTGGGCTTTTTTTACACGCTCTACGAGTGCGTTAAGTTCAGCGACATTAGTAACAGCCATAATGCTCTCCTGATAATGTTAAACTTTTTTAGTAAATCATCTGCTCGAATACGAGAGTATAGTCAGTGCGGTGATGATTTGCTTAACCTATGAAAATCAAAAGCTTACTCGCGCTCACACTCACTGTGATTTACTAAAAGAGTTTAAACATTAGAGTTATTATCTCTAATGCGTCACTTCCAGGTGGCGTAAGCAAGATTACTCACTTCTGGGTACTGATTACGTGATCCAAATCAAATTTTTGCAAAGCTGACACCTTTCAGCATCGCTTTTCGCCATTATAGCTAACAGTTAATAAATTGTAGTATGATTTGGTGGCTACATTAGCATGTTTTGCACAACTAGATAACAATAACGAATGATAGCAATTTTAAGTAGTTAGGAGGTGAAAAATGCTGTCAAAAGGCGTATTGTCAGCGCGTCTTTTCAACCTTATTTATGGCTAACATTATCCGGCTTTTGCTTCGGAGCTAACCGTGATTCAGACCTTTTTTGATTTTCCCGTTTACTTCAAATTTTTCATCGGGTTATTTGCGCTGGTCAACCCGGTAGGGATTATTCCCGTCTTTATCAGCATGACCAGTTATCAGACAGCGGCAGCGCGAAACAAAACTAACCTTACAGCCAACCTGTCTGTGGCCATTATCTTGTGGATCTCGCTTTTTCTCGGCGACACGATTCTGCAACTTTTTGGTATATCAATTGATTCGTTCCGTATCGCCGGGGGCATCCTGGTGGTGACGATAGCGATGTCGATGATCAGCGGCAAGCTTGGCGAGGATAAACAGAACAAGCAAGAAAAATCAGAAACCGCGGTACGTGAAAGCATTGGTGTGGTGCCATTGGCGTTGCCGTTGATGGCGGGGCCAGGGGCGATCAGTTCTACCATCGTCTGGGGTACGCGTTATCACAGCATTAGCTATCTGTTTGGTTTCTTTGTGGCTATTGCATTGTTCGCTTTATGTTGCTGGGGATTGTTCCGCATGGCACCGTGGCTGGTACGGGTTTTACGCCAGACCGGCATCAACGTGATTACGCGTATTATGGGGCTATTGCTGATGGCATTGGGGATTGAATTTATCGTTACTGGTATTAAGGGGATTTTCCCCGGCCTGCTTAATTAATTCCTTTCAAATGAAACGGAGCTGCCATGCTCCGTTTACTTCGTCATTATTTTTACTTTGTTCCCGCGCAGTTATCAAAAGCAAAAGGAATAGGTAAAAATATTCTTCTCAAATTACAGTTAGTTATAAGGATTTCCTTAACTGTTTCTCCTCACCATCATGTTATTTTCGCCACATCATAATCCTGGGCTTGCTGAAGAATAATTGAAATGATATTAGTAATTCCACTGCCTTTGGTAGAGGAAAGTGCTAAGGAAGGTGCGAACAAGTCCCTGATATGAGATCATGTTTGTCATCTGGAGC
>OGZA01002510.1_pt1 | contig 11268 bp, 6 predicted proteins | sample 1576591 | NCBI WGS metagenome assembly OGZA01 (sample SAMEA3541565, study PRJEB24748) | human gut metagenome | biome: human gut; feature: human-associated habitat; material: faeces | place: China | collected 2012
AGGTGGTGAACCGGCGCTGGCAGCCCATACACTCCCGGCGGCGGCGGATGCTCAGGCCGTCCTCCGAGTGGCGGGAATCGACGACCTTGCTTTCCTGATCGCCGCAAAACGGACATTTCATGGGAAAAACACTCCCTTCCCCAATACTATTCCTGACATTATAGCAGATGTTGGCAGAACTGTCCAGTTTTTTTTCATCGGCGGAGTTCGACGGGATTTGCTGTTGCCTTTTGCGCCGGTTTCGGTTAAAATGGGGACACTACATCTACCTGAAAAGGAGAACCTTATGTCTAAAAAGCTGCTGTTTGCCCTGTGGGGCGGTCTGTTTATTTTGTGCGCGGGGCTGGGATTTATCCCCGGCTTTTCTCAGAATGTCAGCGCGGGAGCGCAGGCTGTGCTGACGGTGCTGGCTGTGGCATTTTTCGCGCCGCCCGCGTGCCTGATTTACGGCGCGAAAAAGGAGAAAGACGCACGCACACTGAAGCTGGTGCGCGGCATTTCGCTGCTGTCGCTGGGGCTGACGCTGCTGGCACTGGTGCTGAACGTGCTGTCCGCCATGGGGACGGTGACCATGGGAAACGTGTTGTTCGCCGTGCTGATCGTGGTGTCCAGCCCCATGGTCTGCAGCGGCTATTGGGCGCTGAGCCTGTTCCTGTGGGCGTGTCTTCTGATCGTCAGCCACTCCCTGCTGAGGAAGATTTTTAACTGAATCTTTACCACATCTTGTGTGTATAAGTGGAAGAAAACCACTACCTGTAGTGTGTTAACTCAAAAGAGGTAAAACGTCGAAAAATGGCTGTGCTATATTCCCAAACGGATAGAGGAACCTCTGAATCTAACGGCGAGAGCTGACAGCTGGTGAAGAATATCCAATGCCGAGCCAACGCCGCATTTTTTCAGGGGTCCCATAAGGAAACTCTGAACAAATCGCCTGCGGCTGTGAGCGGATCGTTTCCGTCCACGCTTCGGTATCGAGAACGGGGAATCCCCTCCGCTTTCGATACCCTGATTGACCATCTCGCTCACGTCTCCTGCCGATTCGATCAGAGCTTTCTGAAAAAATCGGGAGGGTTTGGTATGATAAGAAGATTGGTAGCCAGAGGGCTGCTGTCAGTTGTGTTGGCGGCAGCTCTTTTTTCGTTGTTCCGGCTTCCCGCCGGAGCGGCGACGGTGTATCAGGAGATCACCGGCATGGAGGAACTGACCAGCGGGCAATACGTGCTGGTGACGCTCCTTGGCGACGCGCCGGGTATCCTGCTGGGAGAAGATTTTGTGATTTCCGCCACGAAACCCACCTTCACCGGCGACACGGATGCCGCCGGTGCGGAATGGAACCTGACGGTGACGGAGAACGGGGTCATCCTGACGGACGCTCACGGCGTGTCCGCCGCACCCCTGGAAGGCGACAGAAACGGCATCGCCGCCGGGACGTATGAATGGCAGGTTCTCTGGGATGGCAAATATTTTTCCTTTCACGGCTGCAACGGAAGCGAGCCGGTGACGCTGGTTTCCGATACGCTTCGCGAGTATGACTTCCTTGCATGCAGGGACGTCGATATTGAGGAAGCACCGGACTCCTACGTCAGCATCTTTACGCTGTACCGGCGCATGGAGGTGCAGGACGACCCGGAGCCGGAGGAGCCGGAGGAGCTGGAGGAGCCGGAGGAGCTGGAGGAGCCGGGAGAAGTGGTGGAAACGTCGCCCAATGTGACCGTTTTGCCCGAGGGCGGCACGATCCGCGCCGGGGAGGAAATTACCCTGACCTGCGAGGACGAAAGCGCCGACATTTATTACGCAGTCTCCGCCGACGGGGTGAATTACCAGCCCGATGCGCTGTATGCCGGGCCAATTTGCTTTGAAAAGGACTTCGGAACGGCGTATCTCAGGGCATATTCCATCGCCGGGGGCTGCGAACCCGGGGAAGTGACCCAGGTCATTTTCACGGAAGAATTTGACCTTGACTGGAATCTGTACTTCGGTCAGCTCCACGCCCACACCGATATTTCCAACGGCGCCGGGAGCGTGGAGGAAGCGTTCCAATACGCGTCGCAGGTGGATGGTCTGGACTTTTTCGCCGTCACCGACCACAGCGATTCCTTTGACAACGCTGATATGGGCACCATCGACGCGAATGGCGCGGACATCAGCGCTGACTGGGCGGCGGGGAAGCAGGCGGCCGCTTCCGTGACCAACGGGGATTTTGTGGGGCTTTTCGGCTTTGAGATGACCTGGCCGGAGGACAAGCAGCTGGGGCATATCTCCACCTTCAATACCCCCGGCTGGCAGACCCGGGATCAGGCGGATTTTGAAAATGTGCCCACAGCACTGGAAAATTACTATAAGGCGCTGACCTCCGTCCCCGGTTCCGTCAGCCAGTTCAACCATCCGGATACCGTTCATGGGGATTTTGAGCGGTTCGACCACTACAGCCCCCAATATGACGCGGCAGTCTCCCTGCTGGAAGTGGCCGGGGAGGACGGCGTGGTGGATTGCGAGTATTATGATCTGGCGCTGGACAAGGGCTGGCACGTCGCGCCGACCAACAACCAGAATAACCACAAAGGTCAGTGGGGCGACGCCAGCGAAGCGCGGACTGTGGTACTGGCGAAAAGTCTGACGGAGGAAGCGTTGTACGACGCCATGAAGAACCGCCGGGTCTACGCCACGCAGGACAGTGACCTTGCCATTTATTATGAGCTGAACGGTACGGTCATGGGCAGCATCATCCCCAAGTCCGAGAGTGCGGCGGTCACCGTTTTCCTGAGCGACCCCACGGACGAGGCCATCGGCAATGTGGAAGTGGTGGCCGACGGCGGGGAAGTGATTGACAGCGCCTATGTCGGAACGCCTGCGAAAGTGCTGGAGCTGTCCGTCCCCGGCGGATACAGCTATTATTATCTCCGCGTTACCCAGCCGGATGGGGACGTGGCCGTAACCGCGCCCGTGTGGATGGACGGGTATGACGATATTGGCATCGAAAGCTTCACTTCGGACACCCTCACCCCTGCCCGGGACGAGGAGATCGGGCTGACTGTGGAGCTGTACAATGACGAGTCGGTGGAGTTTGATCTGGACGCGCTGTCGCTTTATGCCGACGAGACGCTTGTCAGCACAGTCTCCGATCTGGGAGAAGTTGCGGGGATGAGCACGCTGGACTACACCTTCTCCTACGCCCACCCGGAACTGGGCGTGACGGAGTTCCGGGTCGAGGCGGCTGGCAGCGTGAACGGAGAAGACCGCACTTATGAGGACACGCTGAGCTTGAGCTTCCACGTCCCGGAGCAGGTGAAGCGTATCGCCGTGGACGCTTCCCACGGCAATTCCGGCGTTGATAAACTGAGCCGGCTGAAAGCTATCGCCGCCAAGGTCAATATAGCAGTGGATATTCTGGACGGCGAGCTGCCTGAAAACAGCGACCTTCTGCTGATAACCGCTCCGTCAAAGCCCTTTGACGAAGAATTTGTGGAGAAAGTCAGGACGTTTGTCGAAAACGGCGGCACGGTCATTCTCTGCGGCCAGTCGGATATGGGCGATCTGAATCTGCACACCTCCGGCGAGCTGAACAAGCTGCTGGAAGCCATGGGCGCGACGGTGCGCCTGAACGACAATACCGCATGGGATGAAGAAAGCGGCGGCAATACGCCTGACGCGGTATCCTCCAACGTGTTCAATGCCGACAGCGGTCTGACAAAATCGATGGTGCCCGAGCAGACTTACTGCCAGTGCGCCGGTTGTACCGTGAACCCGGGGAACGGCACGTGGCTGGTAAAAGGCCGCGATACCACCTGCGCCGTAGATGCGGACGCCGATGGTCAGGACGTTGGCAAAGACGCGGTGCTGCTTGCCTTTGAAGAACTGCCGGGCAGCGGCAAGGTGTACGTCAGCGGCGGACTGTTTCTGTCGGACGACGCCATGAAAGAACCGGACAATATCTGGAAATCCGTCAGCGGGAATCAGGGAATCGTGGAAGCGCTGCTGAAAATTGAGCGGGCGGCGTGTCCAGAGCTGGTCACCATCGGCGAAATGCGTTCCGGCAAGGCCGGGGAGATATACCACATCCGCGGCTGGGCGACCTCCGGAACCTCCCATCCCGGCAACACTTTCTCCAAAACCATTTACCTACAGGACGATACCGGCGGTGTTGCGCTGGTGCCCTTCACGAAGAAAGAGAAAGAGAAAGACATCGAAGTCGGCACGCCCATCGAAGTGGTCGGGCGGAAGGAAATCCGCGGCGGCAACGTGGTGCTGAAGATTATCGACTACGATAAGAAGCTGGACGAGCCGCTTTACAACTACACGCCGGAAACCACCTCGAATAAGGACGCCATGGACTACGATGCCAACGGCGGCCGCCTGATGCAGGTGGAGGGCAAGGTGACGGATGTGACCTACACTGACGACAGAAAAGTCGTTTCCCGTATCACCCTGAAGGACGGCGACGGCGACTTCGCGGAAATCCTGATTGAGGACAACATTGTGTCCGGCGCGACCGAAAAAAATGACCTGGCCTCTCAGGTGAAGAAGGGCCGCACCGTGCGGGCAATCGGCCTTCTCCATCTGGACAGCGACGGCACGCCGGTTCTCCGGGTGCGCAACTGCGACGAGGTGGTCTACGTGCCGCCCGTCCCGGTTTCTCTGGGTTCCCGCAGGAATCCCCGCACCGGCGATTTGATCTGGATTGCCGTGGGGGTGATGGTGCTGTCCGGAATCGGGCTTGCAGTGCTGTTGAATAAGAAGAAACGGTAAAAATGGTGCCGGGGGCGGTCAGCCCCCGGCATTCTTAATATTTAAATGTGTATGTACTGCTTATTCAGCTTGTCCGCCTTACAGAACAGGACGAAGCCGATGGCGAAGATAACGACCAGCGTACCCACGGCGATGTTTTCGTTTTGCAGCTCCAGCCCGAACACATGGAACGACTGCCCGTCGGTGAGCTGACTGACCACGGCGATCAGGGTCGTACCAAGGAAGGACGCGCCCTTGCCGCAGATGTCCATGAGGCCGAAGTATTCGCCGCTGCGCTCCGCCGGGATGATTTTCCCGAGGTAGCTGCGGCTCAGCGCCTGAATGCCGCCCTGGAACATGCCCACCAGAACCGCCAGCACCCAGAACTGCCACTGGGACACCAGGAACACGGCGAAGAGGGTAATGCCGGTGTAGCAGAGAATGCAGATCTTAATGAGCAGCCCCGTGTCGTACTTGGCGGAGAACCGGCCAAAGGCGATGGAGCAGGGAAAGGCCACGAACTGGGTCAGCAGCAGCGCCAGCAGCAGCCCGGTGGTGTTCAGACCCAGAGCAGTGCCGTAGGCCGTGGCCATGTCGATGATGGTGTAAACGCCGTCAATGAAGAAGAAAAATGCCAGCAGGTACAGGAAAATATGCTTCTGCTGCCGAACCTCCCGGAAGGTGTCTCTCAACCGACGGAAGGTGGAAGAAACGGGATTGCCGCCGTGCTCCACGAAGGCGGTCTGGCGGTAACGCTTCAGCAGCGGCTGGGTGCATACGAACCACCACACGGCGGTAATGAGGAAGGAAACGACCATGGCCGTTCCCGCGCCGATGCCGATCTTGTCCCCGAACAGCACCAGCAGCAGACAGAGGATGAAAGGAATCACGGAACCGATATAGCCGTAGGCGTAGCCCATGGAGGATACCGTGTCCATCCGCTCGTCGGTGGTGACCTCCGGGAGCATGGCGTCGTAGAACACCAGACTGGAGGAATACCCCACTTTGGCGAGAACGAACACCACCAGAAATGCCAGCCATCCCGCAGTCACGCCCATGGCGGCGCAGCCGAGAACGCCCAGAAGCATACAGGCCATGAAAATGGGCTTCTTGAAGCCCCGGTGGTCAGCCAGCGTGCCGCAGATGGGGCCGATGACGGCCACCAGCAGCGTGGAGACGGAACCGGCGTAGCCCCAATAGGACAAATACAATGACTCGTTCAGTCCGCCGGTAGTCGCCAGAGCGTTGAAATAAATGGGAATCAGAGTCGAAACCAGCAGAATGAACGCGGAATTGCCGATGTCATAGAGAATCCAGCTCCGCTCCAATGCGGTGAGTTTGATTTTTTTCACTTCTACCACTCCTTAAATTTTAGCCGAAGGCCGGGGCAAAATCCTGCCCCAGAGGCTCACCGGTGCGCATGTATTCGTCCAGCTGGCTAAGCAAAACGGGGTAGCGCTTGAGGGCGCGGTTGTACAGCACCAGCATTTCGCTGTCCATCCACAGCCAGCGGTCGCTCCCCTGCTCCGGCATGAGCTGATCCTCAATGGCCGGGCTGCGGGTCAGGTGCAGCAGGCGCTGGACGCGCTTGCGGTTCTTGCCCACCAGAAACCGGGTGGCGCGGGCCATGTTGCGGACGCAGGTATTGACGTTCGCCGGGGTGGCGGGGGGATAAAAGAGGGCAACCGTGACGCACTCCCCCCGGGTCAGGCGCATGTGGGCGCTGCCGTCGTAGGTGTGGGGCAGGACGACGCCGTCGGATTCCAGCAGATACCGGTCGAATTCCGATTCCAGCTCCACGTGGCGGGCGCTGCCGTCGGCTTCCTTTTTCTCCACGTAAGGGTGGCACAGGGAGTCCAGACAGTAATGTCCCAGAAGCCCCAGAAGATAGACCCGCCCGGCCTCGCTGCCCGCCTGGGCGCAGACCCGGGCGAAAAATTCCTGCCCGGACTGGGCGTGGAAGACGCCGCCCAGCTGTCCCGTGGCGGTTTTGATCAGGGGGTTATAGTAAAAGAAAATATCCGGCCCGTGCAGACCCATATCGTAAAGCCGCCGGAACCGCTGGATACTTCGGCGGTCGTTGGGACACATCCCGGAGAGCAGCTGCTTTCCGAAGCGGTAATGGGCGTAATTTGCTGGCATGATCGGTCACCTCGTTGTTTTTTCTCACATTTTCTCATTCTACATGATAATTCGGCAAAAGAGAAGCACTTTTTTCAAAATTCCACTTCAAATTTCTGTAAAGCCGGGGCGTTGCAATGCCAGCGGCACCGTGGTATAATGAACAAAATTGCCATTTTTCGAGGTGCGATATGGAAACACGCAAGCTTTATTATGAAGATTCTCACCTTTCCCGCTTTACATCGGCGGTGCTTTCCTGCGCGAAGGCCGCGGACGGATGGGAGGTCACGCTGGCCGCTACCGCCTTTTACCCCGAGGGCGGCGGTCAGGCGGGGGACTCGGGAACCCTGAACGGCGTCCGGGTGCGCAGTACCCGGGAGCGGGCGGGGGCGGTGGTTCACCTGTGCGAAGCGCCCCTGGAAGCGGGCGCGGAGGTCACGGGGGTGATCGACTACGACCTGCGCTTTGCGCGGATGCAGCAGCATTCCGGGGAGCATATCGTCTCCGGTATCCTGAATCGCCGCTACGGCTGCCACAACACCGGCTTTCACATGGGCGCGGACGTCATCACCATCGACTTTGACGGGGTGATTCCGCCTCAGGTGCTGCCGGAAATCGAAGCGGAGGCCAACGGAGCAGTGTGGCAGAACCTGCCCGTGCGGTGCTGGTATCCCAGTCCCGAAGAGCTGCCCGCCATCCCCTACCGCTCGAAAAAAGCCCTTGCATGGCCGGTGCGGATCGTGGAAATTCCCGGATACGATTGCTGCGCCTGCTGCGGCACCCATGTGGCGGCTACGGGGGAAATCGGCCTCATCAAGCTGCTCAGCGCGGTGAGCTTCCGGGGCGGCACCCGGATCGAGATGGCCTGTGGGTCACAGGCGCTGGCGCTGCTGAACGCGGTCTTTGACCAGAACCGGCAGGTTTCTCAGGCGTTTTCCGCCAAAATCACGGAGACCGGCGAAGCCGCACGACGGATGAACGAGCTGCTTTCAGCGCAGAAGTACCGCATGGCTGGTCTGGAAAAGCGGGTCTTTGCCGGAATCGCGGAAAGTTATGGAAACCGCGGCAATGTCCTGCACTTTGAGGAAGGCTTAAGCGCCGACGGCGTCCGGGAGCTGGCGGATGCTATCGCGGACAAGTGCGGCGGCACGGCGGCAGTGTTCAGCGGCAGCGACGGGGGCGGTTACGCCTACTGCCTGATCGCCCGTCAGGGCGACCTGCGGCAGCTGGGCCGGGACATGACCGCCGCGCTCCATGGCCGCGGCGGCGGAAAACCCCTCTGCCAGCAGGGACGGGTGCAGGCGGCGAAGGAAGAAATCGAAGCCTTTTTCGCCGACAGACAGTGAATTTGGTAGTTCGGTGAGGAAAAAGAGGGCGCGAAGCCGCTTTTTGTTCATAAATTCGACTTTTATTCTCTTTGCGCTTATGCTATAATACCCAAAATGACCTGTGCCGCCGAAACTGTTCGGAAGGCACAAAAGGAGAAACATATGGGAGTATTTGAAAAAATTTTCGGCACCCGTTCCCAGCGGGAAATTAAGAAAATCCAGCCCACGGTGGATAAAATTCTGGCGCTGGAGGACGACTACAAGGCGCTTTCCGAGGAAGCCCTGAAGGCCAAAACCGCCGAGTTCAAGAACCGGCTGGATCAGGGGGAGACGCTGGACGACCTCCTGCCGGAAGCCTTTGCTGCCGTTCGGGAAGCGGCCGACCGGGTGCTGGGAATGCGCCCCTATCCCGTTCAGCTCGTCGGCGGCATCGTGCTCCATCAGGGGCGCATCGCCGAAATGAAGACCGGTGAAGGCAAGACGCTGGTCGCCATTCTGCCCTGCTACCTAAACGCGCTGACCGGTAAGGGCGTTCACGTGGTCACCGTCAACGAGTACCTTGCCAAGCGTGACTCCGAGTGGATGGGCAAGGTCTACCGCTACATGGGGCTGACCGTTGGTCTGGTGATCCCCGGCATGTCCCCGGCGGAGCGCCGGGTGGCCTACGCCGCCGACATCACCTACTGCACCAACAACGAGCTGGGCTTTGACTACCTCCGGGACAACATGGCGATCTACAAGTCCGAGCTGGTGCAGCGGGGACACGCCTTTGCCATCGTGGACGAGGTGGACTCCATCCTCATCGACGAAGCCCGCACCCCGCTGATTATTTCCGGCAAGGGGGAGGATTCCTCCAAGCTGTACGAAATGGCCGATCACTTCGTGTCCACTCTGCGCAAGCAGGTCTTCGCCAAGACCGACGAGAAGGAGATCCACGACGACTACGACTGCGACTACATCGTGGACGAAAAACAGCGCACCGTGTCCCTCACCGCCAGCGGCATCGCCAAGGCGGAGAAGTTCTTCGGCGTGGAAAATCTGGCCGACGCGGAGAACGCTACCCTCTCTCACCACATCAATCAGGCCATGAAGGCCCGCGGCCTTATGAAGCGGGACATTGACTACGTCATCAAGGACGGTCAGGTCATCATCGTGGACGAGTTCACCGGCCGTCTCATGTACGGCCGCCGGTACAACGAGGGTCTGCATCAGGCCATCGAGGCCAAGGAGGGCGTGACCGTCGCGGGGGAGAGCAAGACCCTCGCCACCATCACCTTCCAGAATTTCTTCCGGCTCTACGGCAAGCTCTCCGGCATGACCGGCACCGCGCTGACAGAGGAAGAGGAATTCAGCGCCATCTACAATCTGGACGTGGTGGAGATTCCCACCAACCGTCCCGTCATCCGTATCGACCACCCCGATGTGGTGTACAAGACCGAAGCGGGCAAGTTCCGCGCCATCATCCGGCAGGTGATGGCGTGCCACGAAAAGGGTCAGCCCGTGCTGGTTGGTACGATCTCCATTGAAAAGAGCGAAATCCTCAGCAAGCTGCTGAAGCGGGAGGGCATCCCCCACAGCGTCCTGAACGCCAAGCATCATGAGCAGGAAGCCCAGATCGTGGCGCAGGCAGGCAAGCTGGGCGCCGTGACCATCGCCACCAACATGGCGGGCCGCGGTACCGACATCAAGCTGACGCCGGAGGTGAAAGCCGCCGGAGGTTTGGCGATCATCGGTACCGAGCGCCACGAATCGCGCCGTGTGGACCGCCAGTTGCGCGGCCGTGCCGGGCGTCAGGGCGACCCGGGCTCCTCGCTCTTCTTCGTATCGCTCGAGGATAACCTGATGCGCCTGTTCGGCTCGGAGCGTATCGCCAAGCTGATGGACCGTATGGGCCTCAAAGAGGGAGAAGTGATCCAGGCCGGTATGATGTCGAGGGCGATCGAACGAGCCCAACGCAAAGTCGAAGAGAACAACTTCGGTATCCGTAAACGCCTGCTCGAATACGACGACGTGATGAACGCACAGCGCGAGGTGATCTACACCCAGCGCCGCCATGCGCTCTACGGAGAACGGATCGAGGTCGACCTGAACAACATCATGATGGACTACGCGCAATCCTTCGTCGACACGTACAGCGAAGACGATTTCGAGGATTTCAAGTTCAACATGATCCGCCAGGTGGCCGTGCAGCCTTCGTTCGACGAAGCGACCTACAAGTCCGCCAGCAAGGAGATGCTGACCGGCATGGTGGTCAAAGACTTCCAGGATGCTTACATGCGCCGCATCGGTTCGGTAGCTGCGACGGCATATCCCGTTATCAAGCGTGTTTACGAAGAACAGGGCGATAAATACGAGAATATCTACATTCCCGTGTCAGACGGTTTCCGGGGTTACAACGTACCGGTAAACCTGAAAAAGGCCTACGATTCACAGTGCAAAGAGGTGTTCAAGAGCTTCAGCACGATCGTCGTGCTGACCACCATCGACGAGAACTGGAAAGAGCACCTGCGCGAGATGGACGAATTGCGCCAGAGCGTACAGAATGCCACTTACGAGCAGAAAGACCCGCTGTTGATCTATAAATTCGAATCATTCAACCTCTTCAGCAAAATGCTCGAGAAGGTAAACCGGGAAATCCTTTCGACGCTGTTCAAGGCATTCATCCCGGTACGCGAGAACCCGGAAGCGGCAGCGCCGCAACAACCGGTCGCTCCTCCCAAAACCGACATGTCGCGTATGCAGACTTCCCGGATGGAAGCTGCGGCCGCAGCCGGACAGGGGGACAAAAGCAAGCCCGCCCCGATCCATGTCGAGAAGAAAGTGGGCCGCAACGATCCCTGCCCTTGCGGAAGCGGTAAGAAATACAAACATTGCCACGGCCAGAACGAATAACTTTCCGGGAAATAACCATTAAGAATACGATACGAAAAAGCGGAGAACCCCGGGTTTCTCCGCTTTTTTACGGATGCTTGGAACCAAGCGCAAGCGCTATTACATCCTAAAAACAACATTTAGGAGAAAGCCGCATGATCGATGTTCGTATTTGCATGTATCCACTACATGCTATGAACCGCAACTAAAGTGTTGGCATAAC
>OGZA01002512.1_pt1 | contig 11265 bp, 10 predicted proteins | sample 1576591 | NCBI WGS metagenome assembly OGZA01 (sample SAMEA3541565, study PRJEB24748) | human gut metagenome | biome: human gut; feature: human-associated habitat; material: faeces | place: China | collected 2012
CCCGGCCAGCAGAGACGTGACAATAATGCCTGTAAACGCGCCGATGCCCATAAAGCCCGCATGGCCCAGGCTCAGCTCCCCGCAGATACCCACCAGCAGGTTCAAAGAAACCGCCAGAACGATATAGGCACAGGCCGGAACCAGGAAGCCCCTGGTGGTGCTGTTCAGCTTGCCCTGAGCGGACAGAAGCTGCAAAATGAGGAATGCAGCCGTCACCAGGATATGCAGTAGATGTGTCCGGTCATAACGTCAGTGTGAAGGTGGATCAGACCACATCACTTGCCGTGAAGGAGATCCCGCAGAGTGATCCCATCGATCTGCTGCTTGAAAAGATCGACTGTGAGACAGGAAAGCCTGAGCCGCAGGGTGCAGCTTCTCTGGAAGGGGCAGAGTTCAAAGTGGAGTTCTTTGCACAGAGAGCATCTGCAGTGAGACCGGAGGCAATGGCCAGATCCTCGGAGATGAAAGCGTACAGGACATGGATCTTCCGTACTGATAAGGAGGGGAAGATAAAGTTCACGAAGGATCATCTCGTTTCAGGAGATGAGTTCTACTATCAGAGCGATGGCAAAACGCCGTGCATTCCTTTGGGGCATGTCCGTATCACTGAGATGAAGGCACCGGAGGGGTATCGTCTGACCGATGAGATCTTTACAGCAGACATCATCTCTGCAGGAGTGAAGGAGACCGTGAACTACATTGATGTTATTGTCAATGTGTTTGATGATGAGGCCCGTGATTTTTATGACCTTGAAAGACTTTGGCAGGACGGCGAAAGCGTTGACCTGACAGGTATCGTTGATTAATTGCAGGAGGGGTTACTTTGAAATACAATCATAAAGCCGTAGAAGAAAAATGGCAAAAAATTTGGGAAGATAAGGGTGTGTTCCACGCAAGTGAGGACACAGGAAAAGAAAAATTCTATGCTCTTATCGAGTTTCCGTATCCATCGGGACAGGGTCTTCATGTAGGTCATCCCCGTCCGTACACAGCACTTGATACAGTTGCAAGGAAACGCAGACTTGAGGGTTACAATGTTCTTTATCCTATCGGTTGGGACGCTTTTGGTCTTCCTACCGAGAACTATGCAATCAAGAATCACATTCACCCTGAAATTGTAACAAAGAAGAATATTGCCCGTTTTAAAAAGCAGATTCAGTCACTCGGTATTTCTTTTGACTGGAGCAGAGAAATCAATACGACAGATCCCGAATACTACAAGTGGACTCAGTGGATTTTCATTCAGCTCTATAAGCACGGTCTTGCTTATAAAAAAGAGATGAATGTAAACTGGTGTACTTCATGTAAATGCGTTCTTGCAAACGAAGAAGTTGTAAACGGTGTTTGTGAGCGTTGCGGAAGTGAAGTTGTTCACAAGGTTAAGTCACAGTGGATGCTTAAAATTACAAAATATGCAGACAGACTTATCAATGACCTTGACCTTGTAAATTATCCTGACAGAGTAAAAGCACAGCAGAAGAACTGGATTGGCAGAAGTAAGGGTGCGGAGGTTGATTTTACAACTACAACAGGCGACACACTTACAATTTATACAACTCGTGCCGATACACTTTACGGTGCTACATACATGGTAATTTCTCCTGAACACCCAATGATTGAAAAGTGGGCTGACAAGATTTCTAATATGGACGAAATCAAGAAGTATCAGGAGGCTGCCGCTCGTAAGTCTGACTTTGAAAGAACAGAGGTAGCTAAAGAAAAGACAGGCGTCAGAATTGACGGTGTTAATGCTATAAACCCTGTAAACAATAAGGAAATCCCGATTTTTATTTCTGACTATGTTCTTGTATCATATGGTACAGGTGCTATTATGGCTGTTCCTGCTCACGATACCCGTGACTGGGAATTTGCAAAAAAATTCGACCTTCCTATTATTGAAGTTGTTAAAGGCGGCAATGTTCAGGAAGAGGCTTACACAGATTGTGCCAAGGGTATTATGGTTAACTCGGGCATGCTTGACGGCCTTACTGTTGATGAAGCAAAGAAGAAAATTATTGACTGGCTCACAAGTGAGGGTAAAGGTCATTCAAAGGTTAACTACAAACTCCGTGACTGGGTATTCTCCCGTCAGCGTTATTGGGGTGAGCCTATTCCGATGGTATATTGTGAGAAGTGCGGCTATGTTCCGATTGATGAAAAAGACCTTCCGCTCAGACTGCCTATGGTTGAGTCATATGAACCGACTGATAACGGAGAATCACCGCTTGCCAAGATGACAGACTGGATTAACACAACCTGTCCTTGCTGCGGCGGTAAGGCTAAGAGAGAAACCGATACAATGCCTCAGTGGGCAGGTTCATCATGGTACTATCTCAGATATATGGATCCGCACAATAAAAATGCCATTGCATCAAAAGAGGCTCTTAACTACTGGTCACCTGTTGATTGGTACAACGGCGGTATGGAGCATACAACTCTCCACCTTCTTTACAGCCGTTTCTGGCATAAGTTTCTCTATGATATCGGTGTTGTTCCTACTCCGGAACCATACGCTAAGCGTACTTCACACGGTATGATTCTCGGTGAAAACGGCGAGAAGATGAGTAAATCAAGAGGCAATGTCGTAAATCCCGATGAAATCGTTGACGAATACGGTGCAGATACAATGCGTTTATATGAAATGTTCATTGGTGACTTTGAAAAGGCTGCTCCGTGGAGTAAGGCAAGCATCAGAGGCTGTCGCAGATTCGTTGAGCGTTACTGGAATCTTCAGAGTGTTCTCATTGACGGTGATAAAATCCGACCTGAGCTTGAAGGTACATTTAACAAGGCAATCAAAAAGGTTGGCGAGGATATTGAAAATATAAAGTTCAATACTGCTATCGCAACTCTTATGGCTTTAATCAACGATATTTCAAATGTAAAGTCAATTAATAAAGAAGAACTCAGAATTTTCTCAATTCTCCTTAATCCGTTTGCTCCTCATGTTACGGAAGAAGTTTACGAGGCTTGTAAGCTTGGTAACGGTATTCTTGCCGAAGCTGAGTGGCCAGAATATGATGAGTCAAAATGCGTTGACGAAAGTGTAGAAATTGTAGTTCAGGTAAACGGCAAAATTAAAGCTAAGCTTAACATTCCTGTTGATGCAGACAAAGATGCTGTTCTTGATCTTGCAAAGAATGACGAAAATGTCAAAAAGGCTATTGACGGAATGAAAATTATTAAAGAAATTGTTGTTCCGAAGAAACTTGTAAACCTTGTTGTTAAGCCATAATTCAACTTTTAAAATTAATTTGACCTAAATTTCTACAATACTATTGACATTATTCGAGTTATAATGTATAATAACATTTGCAATTATATGCAAATTACCCATGCCCGGTGGCAGATGGGAGGGAAGATAGATGGCAGAGATTAGACTTAAAGAGAATGAATCCCTTGAAAGTGCTTTAAGAAGATTCAAAAAGCAGTGTGCCAGAGCTGGCGTTATTGCTGAGGTTCGCAAAAGAGAAGCTTATGAAAAGCCCTCTGTAAAGCGTAAGAAAAAATCCGAAGCAGCTCGCAAACGCAAATACAGGTAATCAAACAGGCGGACAGAGCATTCTGTCCGCTTTTTGTTTTATCTTCATATTTCTTTGAAAAAAGGTGACACTATGAAAAAGATTCTTGTTATACTCGGACCTAACCTCAATATGGTAGGCGTCCGTGAAAAGGGAATATACGGAGAAGAAACTGCCTCCGATATTGAAAAGCAGATTATTTCATATGCAGAAAGCAACGGCTTTTCTGCCGAAGTTTTTCAGTCAAATCACGAGGGAGATCTTATCGATAAAATTCATTCGGCAAAGGGTAACTTTGACGGTGTTGTAATTAACGCAGGCGCTCTCACACATTACAGCTATGCTTTAAGAGATGCCATTGCTTGTGTAAAGATTCCTTTTGTAGAGGTTCATATGTCTAATATTCACGCAAGAGAAGAGTTCAGACATACATCTGTAATCGCACCTGTTTGTGTCGGTCAGATTGCAGGTTTTGGCAAAAGCAGTTACTTTCTCGCAATTAATGCATTAAAGGACTTGATGTAATGCAAAACTCTTTATTTGAGCAAAGACTTGAAAATTTAAAGACGGTTCTTGACAGTAACAGTCAGGCTGTTTTGTTGACTAATGAGAAGAATATCGGCTATTTTTGCGGATTCTTTCACAGCGAAGGCTATTTACTTGTGACTGAAAATGAAACTGTCCTTTTTGTTGATTTTAGATATTATGAGGCTGCTTTAAAAAAATCAAGCGGATGCAGGGTTGTTTGCTTTACTAAGTTGTTTAAAGACCTTATAAGCGAATTTAAGAACATTTCTGTTGTGAATGTATTTTTTGAGGCATCCGATATTACGGTTGAAAAATATAATCGTTTTAAAAAGGCTTTTTCGGAAAATAATATTGAGTGCGTTTGTGACGGCAGTCTTGATCATAAGATCGAAGAAATCAGATGTATCAAGGATGAATCAGAAATTAAAAAAATTGCTAAAGCACAGGAGATAACCGAAAAGTCATATCTTGAGGTGTTGAATTACCTAAAACCCGGTGTCAGCGAACGCAGGGTTGCACTTGAGCTTGAACATCTCATAAAGCTTAACGGCGGTGAAGGTGTTTCATTTGACCTCATCACGATTACAGGCAAAAAGACTTCATTGCCTCACGGAGTTCCGTCAGATGATATTGTCAGTGAGGGAGATTTCTTTACTTTTGATATCGGCTCAATTTTTGACGGCTATCACAGCGATACTACGCGTACGGTAGCAATCAAGTCGGCTGATGAAGAAATGAAAAAGGTTTATGACATCGTATTAAAAGCTCAGCTTGCTGTACTTGACAGCGTAAAACCCGGAGCAAAATGTTCTGATGTCGATAAAATTGCAAGAGATATAATCTCGGAAAACGGTTACGGAAAATATTTCGGTCATGCAACCGGTCACGGTGTAGGACTTGATATCCACGAATCTCCCGTTGTATCTCCGAGAAGTGAAACAATGCTGAAAAAAGGTATGATAATAACCGATGAACCGGGAATATATCTGCCGGGTAAATTCGGTGTTCGCATTGAAGATATGCTTTGCGTGACTGATACAGGGTACAAAAACTTTGTTTCACTCCCAAAAGAACTCATTATTGTGTAATAAAAGTCTTGCATTTTTTGTCATTGTTATGTATAATGTAAATTGTTATATTACGGCATACATTACCGTATTTCCGTATGAAAGATAATTAGGAGGTATTACTAATGATATCAGCAGGTGATTTCAGAAACGGCGTTACATTTGAAATGGACGGTCAGGTTGTATCAATCATTGAATTCCAGCATGTAAAGCCCGGTAAGGGTGCTGCATTTGTAAGAACTAAAATCAGAAATGTTATTACAGGCGCAGTAGTTGAAAAAACTTTCAACCCGAACGATAAGTATCCCACAGCTTTCATTGACAGAAAGGATATGGAATACAGCTATTCAGACGGCGATCTTTACTACTTCATGGATACAGAAACATGGGAGCAGATTCCGATTAACAAGAGCGTTCTCGGCGACAACTTTAAGTTTGTTAAGGAAAATATGGTGTGCAAGGTTCTTTCTTACAAGGGCAATGTATTCGGCATTGAGCCTCCGAACTTTGTTGAACTTAAGGTTACAAAGACAGATCCCGGCTTTAAGGGTGACACAGCAACCAACGCTACAAAGCCTGCAACTCTTGAAACAGGTGCTGAAATTAAAGTTCCTCTCTTTATTGATGAGGGCGAAGTTATTCAGATCGACACAAGAACAGGCGAATATATGGGCAGAGCATAATTTCTGCGGGAGAATCAGTTATGAATCTTACTGAAAAAATTTCTTACATTCGCGGTCTTTGCGACGGTCTTGAGCTTGATGAGTCAAAACCTGAAGTAAAGGTTCTTAATGCAATCGTTGATCTTCTTGATGATATGGCTTTTGAAGTATCTGACATGGAAGAACTTTACGATGAGTTAAGCGCTCAGGTTGACGAAATTGATCAGGATCTTGCTGATGTTGAGTCTGATGTTTACGATGACGAGGACTATGACATTGAAGATTATGACGATGAAGATGACGATTACGATTTTGATGATGAAGAGAATCCTTTTTATGAGGTAACTTGTGATTCATGCGGTCAGAAGCTTAATGTTTCCGAAGATGTCCTTCTTGAAGGCGAAATCGAGTGCCCTAACTGCGGTGAGAACCTTGAGTTTGATTTTTCAGAGCTTTTCAGCAATGAGGAAGATGACGAGTGTGATGCCGATTGTGCATCATGCGATGGTTGTTCGGACACAGAAGAATAATTAACAAAACAAACACCCTTCGTATAGTATATACGAGGGGTGTTTTTATGTTGTACAGAAAAAGGTGTAAAAGAAAATTTGTTCTTTTAAAGAAAATACTTCTTTCTGTGGTTTTACTGATTATCGGTGTTACTGTTTTCTGCGAGGTGCATTTGTCAGATTTCAGACCGGAGTACATAAGAATTCAGGCTGAAATATTGTCTGTAAATTCTGTCTGCGATGCAGTGAATAATACACTTGACAGGCTTAATTATTCTTACAGTGATATTGCAAAGATTAATTGTGATAAAAACGGAAATGTGCAGTCCATTGAAACGGATTCATTCAAAATCAACAGAATTAAAGCCGACATCACGAAAGCCGTACAAAAGGAAATAGCTAAGGTATATGACAATGAAATTGAAATACCTCTCGGTTCATTTACTAATATTTCAATACTCTCAAATGTCGGACCTTGTATTCCCGTAAATTTTAATCTTACAGGAAGCTTTTCCTCGGAAGTTATAAGTACATTTGAACAAGCGGGAATAAATCAGACAATCCACCATATAAAGCTTTTGCTCACCTCAAAAATAATGACTACCTCGCTTGATTATTCAGGCAAAATAACATTTACTACCGATTTTGAAATTGCACAATCCGTAATAGTGGGTAATATACCGTCCGGATACGGTTCTCTGTTTCAGACTTATAAGAAGTAAATTTTGAAAAACCTGTGAAAAACATTGAAAAACCGTATATCTTGTGTTATAATCTAACAGTTAATACAATGGGTTAGGAGGCATTTCTTTGCCTGACAGTCAGAAAATTTCCGAAAAACAATCGGAGTATATGAATTTAATAGCTGAAATTATGGATATCCGCAAAAGAGGAGAGAAGCCTGTTGCGTATATCAGAACATACGGCTGCCAGCAGAATGTGGCTGATAGTGAAAAAATTAAGGGTATGCTTGAACAGTCGGGATTTGAGTTTGCCGATGAACCGGACAATGCGGATTTCATACTTTTCAATACCTGTGCCGTAAGAGAACATGCTGAGGACAGAGTGTTCGGCAATGTAGGTGCATTAAAAAATCTAAAGCGTAAGCATCCGCAGATTCTTATTGCTTTGTGCGGTTGTATGATGGAGCAGGAGCATGTTGCCAATAAAATTTACAAGAGCTTTCCTTTTGTAGGACTTGTGTTTGGTACTCATTCATTGCACCATTTTCCTGAGCTTATGTATAACGCTCTTCTTGATGGCAAAAGAGTGTTTGAAAGAGGTAATGACGATAATCAACTTTATGAGGGATTTCCTGTTAAGCGTGACGGCACTTTCAAGGGTTGGTTACCGATTATGTACGGTTGTAACAACTTCTGTACATATTGCGTTGTGCCTTATGTAAGAGGCAGAGAACGCAGTCGTGAAAAGAATATTATTGTTTCTGAGGCTAAAAATATGATTGAGTCGGGTTATAAAGACATTACCCTTCTCGGTCAGAATGTAAATTCCTACGGAAAAGGTCTTTCCGAGAAAGTAAACTTTTCACAGCTTTTGCGTGAGGTCGATTCAATTGACGGCGATTATTGGCTTCGCTTTATGACATCTCACCCGAAGGATTGTTCAAAGGAACTTATTGACACAATTGCATCGGGTACTCATATAAGCAAGCATCTTCACCTTCCGTTCCAATGCGGTTCGGACAGAGTGCTTAAAGCAATGAACCGTCACTATGATCGCAGAAAGTATCTTGAAATAATCAATTATGCTAAAGAGAAAATTGACGGTCTTTCACTTACAAGTGATATCATTGTAGGTTTTCCGGGTGAAACATATGAAGATTTCAAAGAAACTTTATCGCTTATCCGTGAGGTTGAGTTTACATCGCTCTTTACCTTCATTTTCTCACCGAGAGTAGGTACTCCTGCTGCTAAAATGGACGATCCGATTTCCGCTGAAGAAAAATCAAAATGGTTCCGTGAACTTCTTGATGTTCAGGAAGAAATTGCGGCAAAGCGTTGTTCTTCAATGGTTGGCAAAACCGAAAAGGTACTTATTGAAGGTGAAAACGATAAGAACGGTGAATTGTGCGGTCGTACAAGCGGTAACATAATAGTTGAGCTTGAAGGATCAAAGGACTGTATCGGAACATTCAGAAATGTAAAAATAACAAAGGCTCGCAACTGGATATTAAAGGGTGAGCTTGTAAAATAATCGGAGGTTAAAACTATGGATATCATTGAGAAAGCAAGGGAACTCGGAAGACTCATTCAGGAAGAGGACTCATATAAAAAATTGCAGGATGCTCAGAAGAATGCAGATGCAGATATGGAGCTTCAGCGTCTTATCGGTGAATTCAATCTTAAAAGAATGTCAATAAACAATGAAGCGTCAAAAAAAGAGAGAGATCAGGAAAAGCTTTCTAAGCTTAATACCGAGATGAGAGAGGCATATTCTCAGATTATGTCAAACGAGAATATGATTGCCTACAATGATGCAAAGGCTGCTTTTGATGTTGTTGCAAACAGAGTTCTCGCAATTGTTCAGCAGTCTGCTGAGGGTGCAGATCCCGAAACTGCTGATTACAGCCAGTCATCATGCTCAGGCAGCTGTGCTACATGCGGCGGTTGCGGCTGATAAACGGTTCTAAATTTTGTTAAGGAAGTGAAACAAATGGCGGAGTTATCTCCAATGATGCAACAGTATTTCAAAATTAAAGAAGAAAACAAAGACAGCATTTTGTTCTTCCGACTTGGAGATTTCTACGAAATGTTTTACGATGATGCAAAGCTTGCATCAAAGGAACTTGAACTTACTCTTACAGGAAGGGATTGCGGACAGGCCGAGCGTGCTCCCATGTGCGGAGTGCCGTTTCACAGCTGTGAGGGTTACATTGCAAGACTTGTTGCAAAGGGCTATAAGGTTGCAATTTGCGAACAGACGGAAGATCCTGCAAAGGCAAAAGGTCTTGTAAAGCGTGATATTATTCGAGTAATTACTCCCGGTACCGTAATGGAATCGAGTATGCTTGATGAGAGCAAAAACAACTACATTTGCTGTATGTATTCTAAAAATAAAACTATAGGACTTTGTTTTTGTGATATTTCCACAGGAGAATTATACGCTACGGAAATCAGGGGTAATGACAGCTATAATGTCCTTACCAATCAGCTTACAAGCTATAACCCCCGTGAAATTCTTATTGGCGGTGACATTGTAAAGCTGAAAGAGTTGCCGAAGTTCATTAAAGCGAAACTTTCGGCAGGAGTTGAAATGCTCGAAGATGAAAAATTTGACGAGTCGGTATGTGCTGATGTTGTAAAATCACAGTTTGCGGATGAATACAGTACCGTATCTGACAAATCTGTTGTTGTGTGCGTTCTCGGTGCATTGCTTTCATATCTTCGTGATACTCAGAAAACGGGACTTGAAAGAATAAATCACATTGAGTTCTACAAAGAAAATCAATATATGAGCCTTGATTACAACACACAGCGTAATCTTGAGCTCACACAAACAATGCTGACAAAGGATAAAAAGGGTTCACTTTTGTGGGTGCTTGACAAGACAAAAACCGCAATGGGCAAACGCCTTTTGCGTTCATGGCTTGAACATCCTTTGCTTAATATAACTTCAATTAACAACCGTCAGAGTGCGATTGAAGAGCTTGTAAACGATAATATGCTCCGTATGGATGTTACAGACACACTCTCGGGTATATTTGACATTGAAAGACTTATGACAAGAATCGTTTACGGTTCTGCAAATGCAAGAGATTTGCGTTCACTCTGCGGAGCAATTCAGAATCTTCCGCAGATTTCGGATTTGCTCGTTGATTGTAAATCGGTTTATCTTAAATATATTTATAAGAGCATTGATAAGCTTGAGGACATTCATTCTCTTATTGATTCTGCAATCGTTGAAGAACCCCCGTTTACAGTCCGTGAGGGCGGTATGATTAAGAGAGGTTATAACGAAGAGCTGGATTCAGTGACAGGAGATATGAATGACTCAAAGGGAATTCTTGCCCGTATTGAGGCTGAACAGCGTGATATAACGGGAATTCCTAAGCTTAAAGTCGGTTATAACAGGGTATTCGGATATTATATTGAAGTATCAAATTCGTATAAATCCATGGTACCCGAAACATACATAAGAAAGCAGACACTCACCAATTGTGAAAGATATATTACTCAGGATTTGAAAGATGTAGAGGGCAGAATCCTCGGTGCAAAAGACAGATCGGTTGCACTTGAATACAACCTCTTTGATGATGTCAGAAAGACGGTTTCGGATAATCTTGAAAGAATTCAAAAAACCGCAAAAGCCATTGCTAATCTTGATGTTATTACATCACTTGCAAATGTTGCGGCTGACAACAGATACATAAGACCTGATGTAAACCTTTCAACCGCAATAAGAATTAAAGATTCGAGACATCCGGTTGTTGAGGCTCTATTAAAGGATGCACCGTTTGTTCCGAATGATGTCAGCCTTGATTCTGCCAATGACAGAGTGGCAATTATTACAGGTCCCAATATGGCGGGTAAGTCAACCTATATGCGACAGATTGCCATTATTGTTCTTATGGCACAGATAGGCAGTTTTGTTCCGGCGTCTTCTGCCGAAATCGGAATTGTAGACAGCATCTTTACTCGTGTAGGTGCGTCTGATGATCTTGCATCCGGACAGTCAACCTTTATGGTTGAGATGAGCGAGGTTGCCAATATCATTAAAAATGCAACTTCAAAAAGTTTACTTATTCTTGACGAAATCGGCAGAGGTACTTCGACCTTTGACGGTATGAGCATCGCAAGGGCTGTACTTGAATTTTGTGCCGACAGAAAAAAACTCGGTGCAAAAACACTTTTTGCAACTCATTATCACGAACTCACGGTTATGGAACAACTCCTTGACGGTGTAAAAAACTATAACATAGCAGTTAAAAAGCGTGGCGATGACATTACTTTTCTGCGAA
>OGZA01002523.1_pt1 | contig 11213 bp, 6 predicted proteins | sample 1576591 | NCBI WGS metagenome assembly OGZA01 (sample SAMEA3541565, study PRJEB24748) | human gut metagenome | biome: human gut; feature: human-associated habitat; material: faeces | place: China | collected 2012
TCCGGCATATGGAAACGAATGGACCTACGCATGACCTGTCGGCAAAGTCCGGTAGATATAGAGCACTGTGACAGCAAAAATTGCCATCACAGTGCTGTCACTAGTTGCTGTCACTGCTTTACTTCTTCATTATAAGCGAGTTATGCTCTGCTTTGTGACGGTGACAGCAAAACACATATTTATTTTTCTATAGAGGGTTATTGGAGTTTCTTCCCCCAATATGTCTTTTGATTACCCTGGGCCGCATACACAATCGTATGTGTCCGCGGACTGGCTTCCCAGTCGACTTCACGTTGCAGATAGAGTACTACTCCGGCGCTTGTCGTGATGGTTTGAGTCGCTGCATCAAATGTCCATGTAGCATTTTTCCAGCTGCCGGAAGTTATCTTATGCGTACCGAGATCATAAGTCATCGTTTCGGACGTTCGTTGGGTGCCCGTACTGGTGGTCAATGCCAGATGTTCCCAGTCTCCGGCTATTTCATTTTCCGTGATAGGCGCTTGCGGAACGGCTCCGTAACGTTCGGGCATAACGAGAGGCCAGCCGTTGGCATCCCAGCGGATGCTGCGTACATGTCCCATCATGATGGCGTTGGAGTATTCATTGCCGCCTACGTTCACAGGGAAACGTCCTTGTGAAGTATAGAACCAGTTGCCGGCTCCGTCATCGAAGATGCCGCAATGGGAAATTCCTACCCAGCCGTAGCTGTTGTCGAACCGGTAAGGAGCAGTCAGTATCGGATATAGTTGCGCGCTTCCCATAGCGGAATTTCCGTGTATGTCTACATAAGGGCCGTCGATGTTTCTGGAACGGCAGACACGTGTATTATATTCTACCGACAGTGAACCGTAAGCCAGGAACAGATAGTAATAACCGTCACGATAGATCACTTCGGGACCTTCGGATGCCTGCCAGCGGCTGGTGCCACGTGTGGCGATTATCTTTCCATAACCCGAATTGTCTTCTCCTGTGATGTCCCAGGGATTTCCCAAAGCATTCAGCGGTTTGCCGTCTTCCGGATTTACCTGTAGGGCAGCGATACCGCTGTGCCATGAACCATAGATCAGCCAGTGTTCGCCATTTTCCGTTATTATATAAGTAGGGTCGATCGCATTGATTTTAAAATACCCTTCCCAGTCATTGATGCTGCTGCGCCCATAATCCGTCTTTCCCTTATCGCTGGCAGAGCAGACAACGAATCCTTTGTCTTCCCATATATTACTTGCCGGATCGGAAGTTTCCATCAGTCCGATAAATGCGCGTTCGGTCCATGAACCGTCAAAGTTGCCGTTGTTCTCAATTTCCGGTTTTCCGGTTTGGATGTAGTTCGTGATTACGATGGAATAATACATACGGTATTTTCCGTTCGATACTTTTCGTGCAACAGGTGCCCAGTATCCGTAAGACGGATTGTCAATCGGTTCCAGTCCCATCTCCTGACGGTAGGCATTCAGCTTTTCTTTGATCCATGTCGGGGGCGTTTCACTCATAGTTGCTCCCAGGTACTCCCAGTTTACGAGGTCTTTGGAACGCCGTGCGTGGAAGTGTCCGTTTCCGCTGTGCGCGTTGCCGTAAGAAGCGTCTGTCTGATACATATAGTAATATCCGTCATCGGCTTTCATTACCGTAGGGTCGTGTACGTTGGAATGGAATGGAATGGAATGGAATGGTATGGAATGGAATGGAATGGAACGGCTGAGAAACTTGTGTAGTCGTCTACATACGTGGGTGCTTCGTACGCTGCCAGTTCATCGCTCAGTGTCTCGGCGGGAGTCGTGAAAGAAGTTTCCTCCGAGTATCTGGGCTCTTCGTTGTAAAGGGTGACAAAGGCTCTTACGTAATACGTCGTTTGTGGAGTCAGGCCGGTCAGGGTCGTACTGATTTCCGATCCTCTGACTTCGGAGGTCGTGTCATAAATGTCCGGATGGGATGCCGTGGCGTAGCAGAATCCCCGTTTGACGATATTCACACCTTCCGTTCCGCTGATATTGGCGGATAAGGTTGCTTTGTTGTACCCCACATTCGTATATGCCGGCGTTGTGATGCTTAAAGCTCCTGATGCGGAGTTTTCATCGTCGTCGCTGCACGCTGCCAGAGCGAGCGTGCAACAGAGTAGAAGATAGATGGTCTTTAAGTATTTCATATCTCAGTCTTTCTTTTTTAGATTGTTTTGATGTTTATTCGTTAGAAGCGCTTCCGGTGTCCCATCCCGGATTCTGTCCCAGATTGGGTGCCCGTTTCACTTCGTTGGCAGGTATCGGGAAATAGTAACTCTTGGGATTGACAAACGTGCGTGAATTGACCGTTTCTGCCAGTCCGAAGGTATAGGAGGGAGTATCTGCGTTGCCGGTGACCTTCACTCCATAAAGATTCAGCAACTGGTTGTAACGGGGCTTTCCGGTTTCTCCCGTAGAGGTTACATTGTCATATAGTTTCCAGCGGCGTACATCGAAGAAACGATGATCTTCGAAAGCCAGTTCGATGCGTCTCTCGTTGCGGATACGTTCGCGGAGTTCACTTTGCGACATATCTGCGTAGGCCGGCATACCGGCACGGGCGCGTACCTCATTGATGTAACTGTATGCCTTGGCAGGACCTTCCGCTTCATTATAGGCTTCGGCGGCATTCAGCAGAATTTCGCCATAACGGAAAATCATCCATGCGTGAGGATAGGTGGCCGGTTCTTTGCAGGATATGTTATTCACGAACTTTTTCAGATAGTATCCGGTGTAGGTGCCTCCCATGGCTGAGGTGTAATCCACTCCTTTGTCCGCATCCGAGTTGTAGCGTACATCGATGGCGCGTCTTTCTTCTTTGTCGGCACGTCCCCACATCATTCCCTGATAGAAGATGGTTTGTGCCAGACGCGGGTCACGGTCTTTATACGGATTGGCGGCATCGTAGGTACTGCCGTTCTCATCGATCCGTTTGCCGTTGCTCATTTCGTAAGCGTCCACCAGATTCTGTGTCGGGTTGGTACGTCCGTTTCCGGAGAAGGAACCGGTAAAGCCTACCGGCAGGAATACTTTTTCTACCTGATTGGTATTCCATACGGAGCGTGCAAGGATAATTTCATTGTTGTATACCGGATTGGTCGTGAAACATTCGTAATAGTCATTCTCTGGATTTCCCGTATTGTACAGTCGGTAAGGGTAACTTTGCTTGTTATTCTGAGTGATGAAGTCGGCTGCTGCCTGCGCCGCATTCGCCCAGTATGCGGTGTTGCCGTCCGGATTGTTCAGTTTGGAAGCACGGTAGAGCAGGGCTCTTGCCTTTAAAGCATAAGCGGCGGCTCCGTTGACACGTCCCCAGTTGGATGCTTCATCGCTGTAGCGGAAAGGGAGCTGGTTTTTGATCTGGTCGCATTGGTCGGCTACCCATTCAAGTGCTTCGGCAGCGGGAGTACGGAACATGTTCATTGCCGAAGGATCGGACAAGTCGAAGATGATCGGTTCGCCGGATTCATCTTCCGCAATGACAGGGGCAGCGCCGAACCAGCAGATTAAGTCGAAATGGAAGATAGCGCGAAGCAGTCTGGCTTCTGCGCAGTAACGGTCGTAAAGGCGGTTGTCATCGCCGTCTTTCTCCGTATTTCCTACTACGGATGCCTTGGCGTTCTTCAGAAACATATTACATTTCCGAATCCCGTATAAGTCGGTGTTCCAGAAGCCCAGCAGGGGATGGTCGCCGGCGGTGTATCCGTCGCTGCCGATCTTTGTATAATAATGAAGTCCCCAGCAGGTCACTGCATTATCCGTCATACAGTCACGTGAAGCACCTGTGAACTGGTCGTCCGACAGTGGCGCCAGTCCGTCCGGCAGATTCGTGTAGATGTTGGCGAGGAACTCGCGTGTCAGGTTCTGGTTATTGAACACTTTCTTTTCAGACAAGGAGGCATCGTACTCTTTGTCGAGGTAGTCGCTGCACGAACTGCCTGCGAGTGCGAGGACCAGAGTAGCTATATAAGTTGATATTCTTTTCATAATTCTTTGCTGTTTTATTGAATGATTAGAATCCGATATTCACACCGAACGTAAATGAACGTGTCTTGGGATATGCCCAGATATAGTTGGTCGGGTTTTCCGGATCAAAGCCTTTAGGCAGATGGCTCCAGTTGCACAGGTTGTAGCCGCTGAAGTAAAGACGGCATTTTGTCATATTGACTTTAGAAATCAATCGTGCAGGAAGCGAGTAGCCGACTTCCACATTGCGCAATGAAAGGAAGTCTCCGTTGACTACCCAGATGGTAGACTCATTGTATGGATAGTTCCGGTCGAGGTCACTGAAGGAAGTAGACAAACGCGGATATTTGGCGTTGATATTGCGCGGGTCTGTCGGATCATCGGTATAATATCCCCATGTGTTGGTGATTGGACGAGTGGAAGTCCCTCCCCAGCCGAAACCATAGTCCATATTCTCACGGCAGGGTACGGTACGGTTCAGATAGGCAGTCAGTACGGCACGTGCATCGAACCCTTTCCAGCTAAAACCTAAACGGATGGTCGGGATTAATTCCGGAATATTTGTGTATCCGGTCGGTACTTTGTCGTAGCTGTCTATTTTACGGTCGCCGTTCGTATCCTGGAATACGGCATTGCCGAGCTTGTATTTACCGGCAGCGTTCCACGGATATTTCTGAGGATTGGCAACGGCATCTTCATACGACTCCGGAATCAGGTCGGGATTACTGGCCCATTGTTTCCAGATCAGGAGCTGGCTTTGGTCGATCCGGTTGCCGGTTCTTGCCTGATAAGCGTAATCGGGAGTCAGTTCATCCATTTCGGTGATCTTGTTGGTGTTGAAGGTCAGCATACCGTCGATATAGTATTCAAAATCACCGATCCGGTTGCTATGTCCTAAAGTGATCTCAAAACCTTTCGTTTCGGCCTTGCCGTAAGAGTCTTGCGGAGCGTTTACACCGAATAAGCCGGGCACGGTGGAACGGGATACCAGAATATTGGAACGCCATTCCTTGAAGAAGTCCACAGAACCGTAGATTTTCTTGTTCCACAAGTCGAAGTCAACGCCGAAGTTTGCCATGTCCGAGATTTCCCATTTGATATTCTTGTTGCCGGCTGTCGATTCATATACACCTTCCGTGTAAGATTGGGAAGTACCGAAATTATATCCGCCTCCTTCGGTGAATGTACCTTGGTACGGGTAGCGGCTGACGCCTGTTACGGCTTGTCCTGCCCGTCCATAGGATGCGCGGAGTTTCAGGAGATTCACGAACGAGTTCTTCAGCCATGATTCTTCAGAAAGTACCCATCCCACGGAACCGCCGGGGAATGTTCCGAAGCGTTCGCCGTCGGCATAATTATCACTGCCCATGCGGGAGATATTACCGGAAAGGATATACCGGTTGTTATATACATAGGTAGCCTGTGCATTGTAAGAGAGGTAGCGGTTGGATGATTCCTGTCCGCGTACTACATTCTGATAAGTACGGATAAAAGCCTGAGCATTGACGGCATGTTTGCCGAATGTATGTTCGTATGCCAGTCCACCGTTCATATTGAGATTATAGTAATAGTCGCGTGGAGAAGTGGTGGCATTGGGCAATGCTTTGTACGTTCTCATGCGTTGGTATGTATATTCCGACGGGTCGTTGACATCAGCCATATAGTTATAGTAGTAGACATTGACATCGGCTTGCTGCACTTTCTGGAATGTTTCGTAAGAGTCGAAACTGAACGTCATCTTGGCTTTCAGTCCGGAAACAAGGGCATCCAGGTTTCCGTTAGCCGTTACGGTTGTATAGAGGTTACGGCGGCGGTTCTGCTCCACACCACGTCCGGCGATTTGTGCGGCACCGTTTTTACTGTCGCTGCTGGTCGGCATAAAGAATTCACCGTTCGGGCAGAATACGGGATACACCGGAAGATTTTCGCCGGCTCCCCAGGTAAAGAGGTTCCATACGTCAATGCCCGGTTGGGAGATATTGTCGATACGTCCGCCCAAGTCCATCGATACATTCAGGAACTTGTTTACATCGATGTCGATGTTCGAACGCAGGTTGTAACGGTTCAATACTTCCTGTGTGCTGTATCCTTCGTTCCATTCCGTCCATTTGGTGTCGAACAAACCTTCCTGGCGGAGATAAGAGAAGGAGACATAGTAGCGTGCACGTGCATTACCACCGCTGACAGACAGGTTGGTACGGTATTGCGGAGCTGCATCCCGCAGCATGGTGTCGTGCCAGTTCGTATTGAAGTATTTGTATTTGGCCATTCCTTCCAACTGCTCACCGTTGCAGACACGACGGTAGTATTCCAGGTCTTCATCGGAATATTCGGGACTTAATCCGTCCAGGTATCGTGCCTGATTACGGCTCAGCGCATAGTTATAAGAATTCTGGCTTTCGGGAATTCCGGCAATAGTCTGGAAGCCGACTTCTTGTGTGAAGTTGATTTTAGTCTTACCGGTTTCTCCGCGTTTGGTCGTTACGAGTACTGCGCCGTTGGCTCCACGCATTCCATAGATAGCGGTGGCGGCGGCATCCTTCAATATCGTAATCGATTCAATAGGGTAGGCATCGAGGAATGAGAGGTCACGTTCCACATTGTCGACGATGATCAACGGACTGCGTGCACTGGCATTCATGGTACGGATGCCACGGATATACATAGCTGTTTCACTCCATCCCGGTTCGGATTGCGCCTCATACGTCTCTACACCGGTGACAGTGGAGGTAAACGCATTCTGCAAAACGGTTACCGGATGTTTTTCCAGTTCTTCTCCGGTGACGATGGAGGTGGACTCTGTCACAAACTTCTTGGGTTTGCGGTTGAAAGGAAGCGGAGTCGTATGAGCATATTCATCCAGGTCGGCATCCATGACAATCTTGAAGTTCTCATCAAAGTCGGCAATGGCTGTTGCCGGCAGATAACCTACGCTGCTTACATAAAGCTCGTCGGCAGGTTTTACATTCTTCAAAGTGAAGAAACCGTCCTTGTCCGAGAGTGCGATGCGGCTTGCTTCCGCTACGTTGACCACCGCACCTGCGATAGGTTCACCCTCTGCATTTACGATTCGTCCTTTCAGGACTTTAGCATCTTGCGCCCATCCGTTGCCCAGCATGAAAACTGTGGCTACGGTGAGCAGGATTCTTTTGAATCCTGTCTGTATGTTATTTAATTTCATCGGTTGCATATTCATTCAGTTAATTGTTCCAACCCGGGTTGTTTTCGATATTCGTTTTCCATACTTCTCCTTCCGGTATCGGGTAGAGATACATTTTCTCCGTAAATACCCGGTTCTGGGCAACTTTACGTGTATAGACAAACTTTCCGTTTTCCTTGGTAACCTCCATTCCGTAGATAGGACGTGCCAATGCTTTTTCCGCTACATTCCAGCGACGTACGTCCCATGCGCGATGATCTTCAAAAGCGAGTTCGACGGTACGTTCCTTGCGGATGAAGTTACGGCGGTCGGCAATGGTCTGAAGATCGCTGCGGTCTGTGAGTTTGGCAGTCATCCCTACACGGTCGCGGAGAGGCTGGATGGCATTCAGTACGTCCGCACGTGACCCGCCAGCTTCATTCAAGGCTTCTGCGTAGTTCAATAAGATTTCCGCATAGCGGATGATAATCCAGTTACGGTAGTTGCTGCCGGTATGGTTATTGTTCAGGATCACTTCCGGAATATACTTGCGGGTATAGTATCCGGTCGGCGTTGCATTTGCATTTCCTTGCGGGTTATCCCGTTGTCCTTTGAGTACATTAATTATACCATTCCCCCAATTCACACCGTTGTAGAGTACGGTAGCCGCCAGACGCGGGTCACGGTTGCTGTAAGGATCATTGCTCTTGTATCCGCTGGCATTGTTGATGGCCGGAGTGGCTGTTCCATTATAAACAGGGGCGCCGGTTTCATCATAACTGCTGAAAGGAGACTGTCCGTTCGCCATATCGTACATATCCACTAAATTCTGTGACGGGCACAAACCTCCGTTGCCGCCTTCGCCTACCGGCGTATCGTTATAGATCGCTCCCCATCCTACAGCTACATCATTACGCCAGAAGATCGTTTCATTATTTTTCTCGTCATGTGCGTTCTTCAGGATGGCGTTGGTATAGCAGGATCGGTATCGGTCGTGTAGAGTCCGTAGAGCGTTCCGTAATCCGTCATGAAGCTTTGCGCCGCATCGGCGGCTTGCTGCCAGCTGATACCCGATTCACTTCTGAAACGGTCGCTTGCCATGTAGAGCATGACACGTGAATACAGTGCACGTGCCATTGGCTGGCTGATACGTCCGGGGTTGCCCGATTCGGCAGAAGTAGCTTTATCCATCAATCCTTCTTCGCAATCTTTCAGTTCTTTCAGAATGAAGTCAACTACATATTCTTTCAGGGAAGGGCGGGTGGTATAGTTGCTGAGCAAGTCTCCGTCCGGATCGAGTACATCTGTAACCAGAGGGACGGGACCGTAGCGGAGAAACATTTCCCAGTAGAAATAAGCACGGAGGAAATGAGCTTCCGCCTTGTATTGTTTCACATAGGTAGCGTGTGCTTCTTCCGAGTCATCCGTAGCTTTGGGCACGTCGTCGATGTTCTTTAATAGCATATTGCATTTGCGGATACCCCGGTAATAGTGTTCCCATGTGCCGGTGAGTTCAGTGGCGGCACCGCTGGCATAATAGTTGCCGATGTTGAAACTTGTACGCGTGCCGCCGCTGGCGTAGCTGGTTTCGGCTAAGTCGGTAGCTGCATCCATCCATGAGTTGTTGATGCGGCAGGCACCGTGGCGCAGGAAGTTGTAAGTATCGAAATGGAACTCACGGGTAGTAGTCCATTGGCTGAATACCTCTTCTTCTGTCAGTTCGTTGCTGGGCTGTTTGTCCAGAAAACCACCGAATATATCTTCACAGGAAGTCAGGGCGATTCCGGCGGTTGCCAACCAAAAGGCGGTATATATGATTGTCTTTTTCATGTCTTATATCTGTTAGAATTTAATGTTTACACCAAAGTTCACAGTCTTCATAATCGGGTAACGGTTGGAACCTTCACTTTCCGGATCGCAAAGACCATCCAGTTTATCCCACGTGATGAGATTGTTTGCATTTACATAGACGCGGCATTCGTTCATGGCTACTTTTCTGATCCATCGGGCCGGAAGCGAGTAGCTTAGTTCGATATTCTTCAGACGAAGGAAGTTACCGTTTTTCAGGAAGAACGAGTTTTTACGCTGGTTATGGTCGCCGTAGCTGTCATAATGGAGCAGCGGATAACTGGCATGGGTAAGGTTGTATGCTTCCGACTGGTTGGGATTCCAGCGGTTCAGATGATGTTCTTTTACCTTACCGCCATTCACGAAAGCGTACATTGCTTCCGCATCATAATATCTGGAAACATGATCTACTCCCTGAAACATGATGCTGAATCCGATGCCTTTGTATTCGCATCCCAGAGACAAGGCGTAAGTGTTTTCGGGAACATCGCTATAGCCGATAAATGTTTCATCACGGCTATCGATAAATCCGTCTCCGTTCATATCACGGTATTTCAGGTCACCTACCTGTACATTGCCGAAAGTAGAAACCGGAAAATCGGGATTGTTCAAGTCGGCTTGGGTTACAAAACCATCGCACACCAGACCGAAGTATTGGTTGATCGGATGACCTTCCTGTTTGCGATAAGCTGTCTTTGTGGCGGGTTCGTCCATGTTCCGGATTTCATTGCGGGCGTGTGAGAAAGTCAGACTTGCATTATAGGTAAAGTCCTTTCCGATATGGTTCGCATGTTTCAGTTCGATTTCGAAACCCTTGTTGTTGGTTTCTCCCAGATTGCCGGCAGCCATATTGACGCCAACCCATTGCGGACGGGTGAGATAAGGAGTCAGGATATCGTTTCTCTTTTCGTAGAATACGTCGATATTACCGTTCAGCAGTCCGTTCCATAAACCAAATTCCAGTCCCAGGTTGTATTTGTGAGCACGTTCCCAAGTCACTGCATAGTTAGGGTACTGGCTTTCATAGATACCGGTATATCCGGTTGTTCCGAAGTGATAGTCGTTGGCTATCTGTGTCCACACTGCCTGATACAGGAAACGTTGTTTTACGCCATTCACTTTGTATACATCGTTACCTACTTCACCATAGGATGCACGGATCTTCAGATTGTTCAGCCACTCCTCCGTTCCTTTCATGAAAGCTTCGTTGCTGATTCTCCATCCTACGGAGAAAGAAGGGAAGAAACCGAAGCGTCTGCCTCGCATGAAGTTTTCCGAACCGTTATAGCCGAAGTTGACTTCTGCCAGGTAACGGTCGTCGTAGCCGTATGTGGCACGCCCTACCAGTCCTTGGTAACGTTCGGCAAGGTCTGCCTGATAACGGTAGTCATTTTGGTTGTACAGTGCCATAGCGGTAATGTCATGTTTGCCGAATTTTCGTGCCCAGTTCAGCTGGAATTCCATGTAAAGTTTATAAGTGGTAGTCTGGTTATTGCCCAGATAAGCAAGTTCCGTATCCGTATTGAACTGGGTATAAGCGTCTATTGAATTGTAGTTATTACGGTCATTCAGTTCATAAGTGGCAAAGTCGGCATTGAAAGCACGCCTATAGTAAGCGTCGTAGTCGAAAGATAACATTCCTTTTGCTGCCAGCCCTTTGGTGAGCCAGTCCATCTTATAATCCACAATGAAATTTGTTTCATTGATCGTATTGGTGGAGCGGTAGAAACCGGCTTTGGCAAAACGTGCCACGATATTATTCTGGTATTGTGAGCTGCCGCTGTACAATGTCTTCTGGTCTTCACCTTCACCTACGGTATAGGATACCGGAAACAACCATCCCGGTGTATGATTCATTTCATAAAATGCCTGACTGTAAGTTCCGTCTCTCGATTCATTCGAGTTCGGTCCTCTGCGTTCTTCGAAACGTGTCCCGAAGTTGACGGAAAGAGTCAGGTCTTTGGTCATCAGGAAGTCGAGATTGGCACGGAAAGCGAAACGCTTGAAGCTGGAGTTTGACTTGTTTCCGTATTCGTCCTGACTGAATTCCTTGAACAATCCCTGTTGGTTATAATATTCGGCAGAAGTAAAGTAACGCATACGTTTGGTACCGCCCTGTATATTGACATTGTAGCGTTGTGCCGGTGCACTGTTTCGCAAAACGGTGTCATACCAGTCTACATTCGGGTAGAGTAGGGCATCAATGCCGCTTAGTTGCCCGGCGGAAGATCTTTTATACATTTCAATATCCGAAGCGGAATATT
>OGZA01002526.1_pt1 | contig 11191 bp, 6 predicted proteins | sample 1576591 | NCBI WGS metagenome assembly OGZA01 (sample SAMEA3541565, study PRJEB24748) | human gut metagenome | biome: human gut; feature: human-associated habitat; material: faeces | place: China | collected 2012
TGATTAAGGAATGGAAAGATTCGATGCAGGCATTATCGTAAGGATAACCACTATGAGAATAGCTTTGCTGCATCTTTTCAGTGGCTTCACGCCACGCATTTGAAACATACTGGCTGCCACGATCTGAATGGATAATAAGTGGTAAATCAGTATTACGACAGGCTTTTGCCTTGTTGATTGTTTCGATAACTGTAGATACTTCCATAGTGTCTGCAAGAGTCCAGACAATGATTTTTCTGGCATACAAGTCCATAACGCAGTTAAGGTATACAAAACCATCCTGCGTTCAGATATAAGTTATATCTGTGCACCAGACAGCGTTAGGACGTTCAGGATTAAACTGTTCGTTGAGAATGTTGTGGAGTTCTTTGCTAAAATCAGAATCTTTGGTGGTAGTAGTCCACGGTTTAGTCCACTGGGCACGAATGCCCATTTCACGCCATGTATTTACCTACGGTGCGTTGACTGATGGTTTCGCCAGATTTACGTAGTTCCTGTGCAATTTTAGGGGCGCCATAATTCTGTTTAGAATTATCATATATTTTCTGGATTTCCTTTTTAACGGCATTTTTTCGCTGACGAGTAGGAGATACCTTTCGATTAAGAAAGGATCTGTATCCAGAGCGAGACATGCCTAAATACAACTGTCTTTACAAGAAAAGCAGACTGTGAAAACGCAGTCTGCTTTTTCTATGTTCCGAAATTGGTACATTCTCTGCTGTAAAATATAATTAAATTGGTGAACAAAAGAGGATCGGAGCGTGACGGTACATGTCTAATAAAAATCATTCTGGTGACAGTGCACAGTTGAGTCTTTTTGATATTTTGGGGCTTGCGGGGAATATTGACAGCAAGTATTCCTCAGATGAAATTGAGGAGGTTATAGGTAAGCTCCTTGCAGCTAAGCGTACCGCAGAAAAGCATGAGGAAAATGAACGCCGCCGCAGGGAAAAAGAAGAATTAGAGCGGAAAGCCCGTGAAGAAAAAGAGAAAAAAGAAGCACATATACGTGAAGTTACCTGCATGGATCTTCCGCTCGATTGGGAAAACGCGTTCAATCAAGATGTAAGGACTCAGGGTATTCACGCTGACAGCATTTCCGACGGTCTCATTTTCAGTCTATCTAATCTCGGACGGGTTGATATTGAATATATTTCTTCAATAACCGGTGAAGACTACAAAACAATTATCGGTACGCTGAAAGGATCTATCTATCAGAATCCGGAAACATGGGGCGAGTGCTTCTATAAGGGTTGGGAAACCTCTGAGGAATATCTGTCAGGCAATATGATGCGGAAATGGAAAGCGGCTAAAGAAGCTGATAAGGAATACGACGGCTATTTTGCTGATAATGTCAAAGCTATTGAAAAGGTTCTTCCTCCTACTGTTGCAACAAAAGATATCTATGTGACACTGGGCTCGCCGTGGGTACCTACGGATATAATTGATGATTTTATTGAACATCTTCTTGGCGATTGGCGCAGATACTGGTATAGCATCGATAACGAAGAAGATTTCAATACAAAACACGATGAATTGACCGGTACTTGGGAAATACCATTCAAAAGCAGATACAATCATGACGTCAAGGTGACACGAACATACGGTACCGACAGAATAAACGCTCTTCATATTCTCGAAAGAACTTTGAACATGAAGTCGGTCGCAGTTACCGATGAAGTCGTTTGCAAAACAAATTCCTCCGGCAAGAAAAGAGTTATAAACCAGTCTGAAACCATTCTCGCTATAGAAAAGCAAAATAAAATGATAAAGATGTTTCAAAAATGGATCTGGGAGGATGAAGGAAGGAAAGAACGCCTTGAAACAATTTTTGAAAACAATTTCAGTTGCGTTCGAAAAAGAATTTTTGACGGATCATTTTTACGGTTTCCCGACATGTCTCCGGCGATAAAGCTTTATGCCTATCAAAAAGACGCTGTTGCGCGAATTCTTTTTACTCCGAACACTCTATTGGCACACGATGTCGGAGCCGGAAAAACCTATGTTATGATTGCTGCGGCAATGGAAATGCGCCGCATGGGGCTGTCTGAAAAGAACATGTTTGTTGTTCCAAATAACATTGTCGGTCAATGGAAAAACATTTTCTATGCCATGTACCCGAGTGCCAATATTCTTTGTGTAGAGCCGAAGAGTTTTACTCCATCAAAAAGAGAAAGTCTTCTTGAAAGAATACGTGACGAGGATTTTGATGGGATCATTATTGCTTACAGTTGTTTTGAGCGGATTCCGTTGTCAAAGGAATACTATCGAAACCAGCTTGTTTATGAACAGGAAGTTATCGCAGAAATAGCGGGCAAAAAGAACAAGGCCACTTCTCGTTTGAAGAAGAAACAAGAGGCGGTTTCAAAAGCCTTATCTGAACTTGCCGTTGCAATGGATGATTTGTATAACGGTGTGTATTTTGATGATCTAGGAATTACAAGACTCTTTGTAGATGAGGCACACAATTTTAAGAATGTTCCTATCGAAACAAAAGCAGATAAAGTTCTTGGAATCAGTGCTTCAGGTTCCAAGAAATGCAAGGATATGATGGATAAGGTACATATGGTGCAGAAGAAGAATGACGGCGCAGGAGTTGTCTTTGCTACCGGAACTCCGATTACAAATTCTATCACAGATGCGTTTATTATGCAGATGTATTTGCAAAGCGGTGAACTTGCCATGCTGGACCTTCAGAACTTTGACAGTTGGATCGGTATGTTTGCAGAAAGGAGCACGGAATTTGAAATTGATGTTGACACAAGCAGTTATCGGCTTGCCACTCGTTTTTCTAAGTTTCACAACCTTCCCGAACTCACATCTCTACTGTCATCCATTGCCGATTTTCATCAAGTGGACACATTAGCCGGTATCCCGCAGATAGATGGATATACCGATGCGCTGATCTCGAAAACAAATGATTTTGCAGATTATCTGAAAGATATTTCGCAGAGAGCAGAGGATGTTCGCAAAGGATATGTTAGTCGCAAAGATGACAATATGCTGAAAATCACGACGGACGGAAGGAAAGCAGCGCTTGATTTAAGGCTGGTCGATCCAAGTGCTATGTTCACTTATCAATCGAAAGTGGCACGCTGTGTCGAAAATGTTGCTGATATATATTTCAAAACAACGGTTCGTAAATCTGCACAAATCATTTTCTGCGACACATCGACTCCTAAAACGGGTTTTAACATTTATGATGAAGTGAAGACTATGCTTCAGAGTAAAGGCATTCCTTCTGACAAGATTGCTTTTATTCATGACGCCCGGACCGAAGCACAGAGAAATACCATGTTTGCTCAAGTCAGGAAAGGCGACATTCGCGTGTTGCTCGGTTCGACCTTCAAACTCGGACTCGGTGTAAATATTCAGGATAAGCTGATCGCTCTGCATCATATCGATGTTCCGTGGAGACCGGCAGATATGACGCAACGTGAGGGGCGCATTCTGCGCCAAGGAAATACCAATTCAAAAGTACAGATTTTCCGATATATCACAGAAGGGAGCTTTGATGCCTATTCATGGCAGCTGCTCGAAACCAAGCAACGATTTATTACCGGATTGCTTTCCGGATCGCTTACCGAGCGGAGTGGAAAGGATATTGAAGACACAGTGCTCGACTATGCCGAGGTCAAAGCTCTGGCCGTAGGAAATCCTCTTGTAAAAGAGCGTGTGAAGACCGCAAACGAGCTTTCGCGCTATCTGACATTGCAGCGCAAACTTGTTGATTCAAGAATTTGCATGGAAAAAGAACTGTTAGAGATGCCCGGAAAAATATCCAATCAAGAGAACAATATTGCCCAATGTGAAGCCGATATTGCATTTTACAACGGATGGAAACAAGAAAATCCCGAACCGGTTGATAGCAAGGTAAAGAAGGAAGCGACGGAAAAGCGTAAACATTTAAGAGAATACATTCATTCTTCTCTTATTGGATATGTTTTTGAACCGAAAGAGAAAGCCCTTACAACATATCGAGGTTTTGAAATTATTCTCCCCGCTAACATGACACGGGAAAAACCTTATATTTGGTTGAAACGAAACGGTCGTTATTATGTAGAACTCGGAGATACGAATACGGGCAATTTAATAAGAATCGATAATTTTCTTGATGATTTACAAAAGCACTTTGATAAATTGAAAAATGGATTTGCTAAGCTGCAAGAAAGAGAATATCAACTTAAGGAAGAACTCAAAAAGCACGAAAGTTTCAGCGATGAAATTGAGGAATGCCGCAAAAAGCTCGAAATACTTAATAAGAAATTAGGAGTAGATAAGACATGAGCGATATTAAAATGACCAACATACCCTCTATGAATGTCGGGAAAATGGTTGAAAAACTGTCAAGCGCTTACTGCGCAATCATTCAACATAATTATCCCATCAAAACCATGCCGTCAGTGATGCTGTGGGGACCTCCCGGCGTTGGTAAATCGCAGGCAGTTCGCCAGATTGCAAAAGAGATTGGAGAGAGGACCGGCAAAAGAGTCAATGTAACTGACGTCCGGCTGCTTCTTTTTAATCCCATTGATCTGAGAGGCATTCCTACCGCCAACGCTGACAAAACGCTTGCAGTGTGGCTGAAACCGCAGATATTCCAAATGGATGCAAGTGACGATATTGTCAACATCCTGTTCCTTGATGAAATTTCCGCAGCACCTCAGTCCGTACAGGCGGCAGCTTATCAGATCACACTTGACCGAGTTGTCGGAGAGCACAAACTTCCTGAGAATTGTATCGTGATCGCTGCCGGAAACCGTGTGACAGATAAATCCGTAGCTTTCAAAATGCCGAAAGCTCTGGCAAATCGACTTATGCACATCGAAATTGAAGGCAGTTTCAGTTCGTGGAAGCAATGGGCAATTTCCTCCGGTATCAATGATAAGGTTGTCGGTTTTTTGTCTTTCAGGCAAAGTTATCTCATGGGATTTGATTCCGACAGTAATGATCTCGCTTTCCCGACTCCCCGTTCGTGGGAAATGGTAAGCAATGTTCTGAACTGGATTGATGATGACATAGACAGCATGTATTACTTGATTGCCGGACTTGTCGGGACAGGTGCAGCGGTTGAATTCAGAACATGGGCCAAGGTATATAAAAACCTGCCGTCCGTTGAAGATATTTTTGACGGCAAAATGCCACAGATGCCAAAGGATACTGATGTCATGTACGCTTTAACGGCATCTATGACCGCCTATGCACGGATGCACAAAGATGAAATGAGCAGAATCGCAAATTCAATCCGATATGCAGACAAAATGCCTCCCGATTTCAGCGCAGTATTGCTGAAAGACTATATGTGCATAGATAAAAATTACAAAGAAAAGCTCATGACCATTCCGGAATTTGCAAGGTGGCTTCAAACGAAAGGATGGTTAATAAATGGCTCTGTCTGAAAGCAAGATTAAAGGGTGCATAAAAAGACTTCTGTTATCACGCATGCGCATTTTGTATAACCATGGATTTTACGGTTTACTTTTAATGCATATGATTTATGCTGTCAGTGAAGAAATTGAAACGGCTTGTACGGATGGAGTAAGGATTACTTTTGGCATAGATTTTCTCGATAGTCTCAGTGATAGTGAACTTGACTTTGTCATGATGCATGAGATTTTGCATGTTGTGTTACAGCATTGCTTTCGCGGAGATGTTGAAGACCCTGAAGCATACAATATTGCGGCTGACATTGTTGTCAACTCTAATATTATGCTTGAGAACGGAATGAAAGCGAGCAGTATAACGCTAAGCAAATACGGAATAGCAATGCATGTTGCACCGGACGGAAAAGAAGGGCATGAATATACTGCCGAACAGGTCTATGCTATGCTTCCGAAGAATCTTAATAAAAAAGGCAATAATAAAAGTCCAGGCTCTGCTGTCGGCGGGGCAAAAAAAGAGAATAAAAAAGGCAATAATAAAAGTCCAGGTTCTGCTGTCGGCGGGGCAAAAAAAGAGAATAAAAAAGGCAATAATAAAAGTCCCGGTTCTGCTGATGGCAGAGCAAAAAAAGAGATTGCCAAAGATAAACATCAACCCGTATGGGTTTGGGATGATCATTCACAGTGGGGTAAATATGAGGAAGATGATACTCTCCGAGATGTGTGGGTCAAGCGGTTTGAAGACGCAGCAGAAGCTATTAAGATCAGAGATCCATCAAACGCAAGAGGCCTTCTCCCTGCTTTTGCCGAGCGTATTCTTAAAGAACTAAAAAAACGCAAACTGATTGGCGGACAATCTTGAATGATTTTATTCAGGAAGAAGTTGTTGATTATTCGTTTGCTCCACCGGATCGGAGATTTGACGACAGTCCGTTTTTCTTGCCTGATTTCAACGGCAAGGAAGATAGGGTAGAAGATATCCTGTTTATGATTGATACATCAGGGAGTATGTCGGACGATATGATTGCAGCAGCATATTCAGAGGTTAAAGGAGCAATTGATCAGTTCAACGGAAAACTAAAGGGATGGCTTGGCTTCTTTGATGCGGCGATTATAAAGCCACAGCCGTTTAGCGACGAGAACGAGTTCAAGATAATCAAACCCGCCGGAGGTGGTGGAACCGACTTTCAAATCATTTTTGAGTATGTATTTCATCATATGTCCGACAAATTGCCGGCAAGTATTATCATATTATCAGATGGATATGCCCCCTTTCCTCTGGAAAAGCTTGCCGGAGGTATTCCGGTGCTTTGGTTATTAAATAATGAAGAAGTGAATCCGCCTTGGGGAAAGGTTGCAAGGATAACCGTATAACATAAGAGATTTGAGCAATGTACAATGAGCAAATTAAGAAAATACTAATAAAAACATATGATATATGTGCATAAACACTTGACTGTAGCCCATCCGCTGTGTCGGAAAATAAACTATATCATTATACTTTGGGCAAGTATTACGAAAAGAAATTATTTTGCTTCGAAATGTATTAGAGTCTCAGCTATCTAAAAATTCGATTACTTGGAAAAAGCATTTAATGATTTGTTCCGAACGCATTACAGAGAATGCACATATCAGAACTTTAGTGCAAACACGGACGGTTACCAGCAGGTATCGCTTTCGGTAACTCCTGAAAAAACAAATGAAATTGTAAATTATATTGCATTTGGTTTCGTTTACGGTTATAATGAGAATGAAATGACGGTTGATAATGCGGAAGTAAACTTACTAAAAGTCAAGCTGAATCAAAGTTGCGGCAAGGCAAAGATGTAATAACTTATTATAAGAGTGATGCGTTAAATATCGCAAACTCAGTAGGCAGCACTAGAAGTAAGTGTGATCCCAAACATAGAGGGTCTGCTTCTTTTAAGCATTATCATGTTAAATATAAAAATATAAAGTGGAGTATTCATTCGTTTTATGTATAGGGCATACAGGTGGTATTATGGTTTATACTTTTATGAATTATGACGATTTTAATAGTAAATATAACGATATATTAAAAATTGCCACTTGCTATAGTGAGAATTTTAGTTTTTTTACTGTGAGACAGATCCATAAAAAGGATCATTCTAATGAATATTTTAATTTCTTGGATGGTTTTAGAAATCATGAAATTCCATTAGGCAAAATAAAAACACCCAGATATACTGCAGGACAACAAATCCATTGTTTCAGAATTAATAAAATAACAACGGCTTTATTGATGAAACCTATAGATTTTTCTTCTTGGAATGCTTATGATTATCCTGAAGATTTGGCTTTTTATAAAAATTGCATACCGTGGTTTCGCTGTATTTCACATGAAAAAATGGTGTTAGTCAATGAGACCAATTTTAGTGCATTTAATGAGTTAAAAAAAATAGGCATAAATTTTAGATTGATTAATAATTCTAACTATATTTGAAAAAATTTAAAACGAATGTGGGTAAGTAGGCTCATTTGAGCCTACTAATACCTAAAACTATTCAAGCGGTGAAACCTCATATTACTACTACACATTCGACGGTTCGCTTGAAAGTGAATATCGCACATCATCAAACGGCAGTCTTACTCATTACATTGTTACCGATTCAAACGGTAATACGGTAGAAAAGACATTTATAAACGGTCAGACAAAGACTATTACAATAGGCACAGATAAGGGAGCAAAAAACATGAAAAAAATAATACCACTAATATCAATATTATTGATCATAACGCTGTTATCTGTGATATGTACAATACCATATGCAGCAACTATCGTTAATGGCAGTAATTACGAATTTACAGTTATGGATGCAACCAAGGTCCAAAAGTATGTTGTAGGTATGATTGACTTAACTGATGATGAGAAATTTCTTTACGATACTAATGGTGACAATGTTTTGACCGTTATTGATGCCACTAATATTCAGAAAATTATTGTTGGATCTCAATTCGATACATCAGAACCGTCATCTTTGACAGAAACTACTTCGGTTTACGGAACTGAAGCATCCACAGAAACAACGATATCGAATTTCTCATCTGCTTGTACTGAAGTAACAACTGAATATTCTGAAACTACAGCATATACTGAAGCTACTACAGAATGTGTTGAGGAAACAACAATTGTTGATGAACCAACGACAGAATCGACTGAAACAACTACGGAAGAAGTTACTGAACCTTCAACAGAAGAGTATACTGAGCAGATTACTGAGCAGATTACTGAACAGCCTACTACAGAGCCGAAACCTACTAGCGTACCAAAAAGTGTGAAGCTTAATAAAAACAATATCACACTTGGTAAAGGTGAAAAATATACTCTCGTCACAACTGTTGAAAACGGAGATATTTCGCAAGTAGAGTTTACTACAGATAATAGTGGGGTAATTACTGTAGACGATAAAGGCAAAATGACTGCTGTGGGCATTGGTGTCACTACAATTACAGCAAAAACTTATAACGGACTTACAGCCAAATGTAAGGTTACTGTTAAAAAGCTTGCTAATAGCATAAAGCTTGATAAGACAAGTATTATAATTGGAGTCGGTGAACAGTATGATTTTTCAAGCTATGTGCCGAGCGGAACAGCAGCTTATTATCGTTCTTATTATTCAGATGATCCGAATATTGCTTTTGTTCAAAAAGCCGGAGGTTTGATGACCGCAAAAAAGGCAGGAACCACAACTGTGAGATGCAAAATGCCAAACGGTACACAAGCAACCTGTAATGTAACGGTCAAGCCGCTTGCAACATCTCTTAAACTTAACGCAAGTGAAATTGTACTGTACATAGGTCAGAGTTTTGACATTAACAGCAGTGTTCCAAAAGGTACAGCGGCATATTACAGACTTTATTCATCAAGCAATTCAAAAATAGCTGCTGTAACAAGAGACGGAGGTGTCGTCAAAGGAGTAGCGACAGGAAAAGCAACTGTAACTTGCACTTTGAATAACGGAAAAAAAGCCATTTCCAATGTATACATAATGCCACAGAGCAAGAAAATTTCAAATGTTCCCCTGATTGGTCAGAGCAAATTGCCAACCGGTTGCGAAACTTGTAGTGCAACAATGTTACTTAAACACTATGGATACAATATTTCCGAAACAACATTTGCAGATAAGTATCTGGTTAAAAAACCCTTCGGTTATTCGAACGGTTCATACACAGGACCGGATCCTAATTGTGCCTTTGTTGGAACACCATACAGTTCCAACAGCTACGGAGCGTATGCACCGATTATGGTAAAATGTATGAATAAATACCTTTCCGACAAATCATACAAGGCTGTCGAAATCAGCGGGAAAAGTCTTGAATATCTTTCGGGTAAGTATGTTGCACAAGGTCAGCCGATTATGATTTGGGCAACAATTAATATGTTGCCGTCATTCAAAACAACCACTTGGAGAGTAAACTACACCGATGAAAACGCAAAATATAAACTCGGCAGTTACTATACTTGGACTGCCGGCGAACATTGTCTGTTACTTACGGGCTATGACAAAGATTATTACTATTTCAACGACCCATGGACAAACACTCGTACAAGATACTCAAAAAGCCTTGTAAATACAAGATATAACGAACTCGGCAAACAGGTTGTAGTTATGGTGAAGAAATAACAAGAACCTTCTCTGATGAATTTATCATTAGGGAAGGTTCTTTCTTTTATTTGTTAGTATATTCTATTAAGGTGAAAATGCCTTTAGGAGCTTAAAATAAATCGCTGTGTGTTCCGGTTCTTGTCAGATACAAAATAAGTTCTTCATTACTAATTTCATAAATTAAGAGCCAGTCGGGGGTAATGTGACATTCCCTACAAGATGCAAATATAGCTATAAAAAGTTGGAATGTACCGTGTGGTACCATCCGAAAAAATATAACTATTTAATCTCTGCCTATTAAAATAAATATGTATAGCACATTCAATTTACAAGTTTGCAGCAGGGTATCAATTGGAACCCTGCTTTTTTGTGTTGCTAAGTAAAAATGAATAAAATAATGAATATTGTTTTTTTAAGCAACAAAATATATAGAAATCAGTTAAAAAGTCTGTTATAATGGTTCTTGTATTGAATAATTCGATGAATATTGTAAATAGGGAGGGAGAATTGACACTATGGCTAAAAGTAAAGATTATGATATGACATACAATGCAGAACATTATACAGTAGCAGCTAACGACATAATCAAAGGCAAGCAGTCAATGACTCTCCAAACAGCGAGACTAATCAGATTACTCATTACTCAGGTTGTAAAAGAGGATAAGGATTTAAAAACCTACTCATGCAGAATAATAGATCTTGCAAAATTTTTAAATATAGACAGTTCAAATCTATACAAGCATATTAGAACCATATGTGACTGTGCTATGAAATCAGTAGTTTATATTGGAACAGATAATCCAAAACAACCTTGGGAGATGTTCCATTGGGTTTCAATGGCTAAATATGACGGAGAGGGGACAATTACACTTCGTCTATCAGACGAAATCAAACCGTATGTGTTGGAATTGGAAAAGTGGTTTACACAATACCAGTTAAAAAACATATTAGAATTCTCAAGTTATTACGCTATTCGACTGTATGAACTTCTGAAATGTAGAGATGGTGAAAGCAAAAACACAAAGTCAGAATTAGAGTTTTCAGTTACAGAATTGCGAGCTTGCTTTGATTGTGAGAAGAAATACAAACTGTTTGCCGATTTCAAACGCAAGGTAATAGATATAGCAGTAAGGGAAATTAACGAGAAATCAGATATTTGGGTTAGACCTACATATCAAAAAA
>OGZA01002527.1_pt1 | contig 11190 bp, 13 predicted proteins | sample 1576591 | NCBI WGS metagenome assembly OGZA01 (sample SAMEA3541565, study PRJEB24748) | human gut metagenome | biome: human gut; feature: human-associated habitat; material: faeces | place: China | collected 2012
GGAGCCGATAGGCTTGCCGAGCACCGACTCCGTGCTGATGACATCGAGCATATCGTCACGGATCTGGAAGGCCAGGCCGAGCGCCTTGGCATATTTCGCCGCCGCCTCGCGCTGCCGCTCGTTTCCGCCGCCGCAGGTCACGCCCATGAGACAGGCAGCATAGATCATCGCCGACGTTTTGCGGTCATTGATGTCCATCAGCTCCTCCTTCGTGAGCGCCTTACCCTCGCCCTCCATGTCGAGCTGCTGTCCGCCGCAGATACCGTTTTCACCAGCAGCCTCGGCAAGAAGCCGTGCACACTCGGCGCGCATTTCCGCCGGCAGCTCCGTCGAGAGGATCGTGCGGAACGCCTCCGCCTGCAGCGCGTCGCCCGCAAGCGTCGCCGTGCACTCGCCGAACACTACGTGGTTGGTCGGCTTGCCGCGGCGCAGATCGTCATTGTCCATGCACGGCAGGTCGTCATGGATCAGCGAATAAGTATGCACCATCTCGACCGCGCATGCGACCGGAAGCGCTGCGCGCACGTCTCCGCCGCAGGCAGCGCAAAACGCGAGCACGAGCACCGGGCGCAGCCGCTTGCCGCCGGCGGCAAGGCTGTAGTGCATCGCCTCAAGCAGACGGTGATAGGACACGCTCGTGTCCGTAAAGTACGTATTGAGCGCCGCATCCGCAAGCGCCTTGTATTCGTGATACTGCGTCTGATAATCCATGCGTCATTCCTCTGTTTCAAACGGAAGCTCGACGGGCGCACCGTCACTCCCTTTTTTCATCTGCACGACCTTCTGCTCAGCGGTGTCGAGCAACGCATTGCAGGTTTTGAGCAGGTGCGAGCCCTCCTCGAACAGCGCCAGCGACGCATCGAGCGGCACATCACCCTTTTCCAGCTGCTTGACGATCTCATCCAGCCGCTGCATGGACGCTTCAAAGGTCAGTTCCTGTTTTGCCATGAGCTTCCTCCCTGTTGTTCACGGTGCAGTGCAGCGCACCATCCTGAAGCTGTACGCGGATCGCATCTCCGGGCTGAACCTGTCCTGCCGAGCGGAGGACCGTCCCGGCTGCATCCGACGCCACGGCATAGCCGCGGCCGAGCACCTTGAGCGGACTCATCGCGTCGAGTGCCGCTGCACACTGCGCAAAGGCCCGTCTGCGTGAGGCAAGATAGCGTTCCCCCGCCGCGGTCAGGCGGCTACGAGTGTAGTCAAGCTCCACCCGCCGGAGATCAAAATACGCCGCCGGAGACTGCAAAACGCGCCGGCCGGCCAAATTCCCCAGCGCGGCGCGGCGCTGCGTCATCTGCTTGCGCATCGCCTGCGTCATACGGATGTCATAGCTGCGCAGCGTCTCGCGCAGATCCTCCGCATTCGGCACGGCAAGCTCCGCCGCATTGGACGGCGTCGCCGCGCGCAGGTCAGCCACAAAGTCCGAGATTGTCACATCCGGCTCGTGACCGACGGCGGAGATGACCGGAATGTCCGAGTCATAGATCGCGCGCGCAACGCGCTCGTCATTAAACGCCCACAGGTCCTCGATCGAGCCGCCGCCGCGTCCGGTGATAATGAGATCGCCCACATGATAGCGGTTGGCATAACGAATCGCCCCGGCGATCTCCGCCGGAGCTTCCACACCCTGAACGCGCACGGGCAGCAGCACGACCTCACTGGCCGGCCAGCGCTTGCCGAGCACGCGGATGATATCGCGCACCGCCGCGCCGGCGGACGACGTGATCACGGCGATCCGCTGTGGAAACTGCGGCAGCGGTTTTTTGTGTGCGCGGTCAAACAGTCCCTCTTTTTGCAGCTGCTCTTTGAGTTGCTCATAGGCGGCATACAGGTCGCCGACACCGCCGGGGATGAGCCGCGTACAATAGAGCTGATACGCGCCGTCGCGCGGGTAGACCGCGATGCGGCCGACCGCTGCCACACTCATGCCGCTCGCCGGACGAAAGCGCAGCGACTGTGCGCTGCTGCGAAACATCACGCAGCGCAGGCTGCTCTCGGCATCCTTGAGTGTGAAGTAGTGGTGTCCGGACGGATAGACCTTATAGTTTGACAGTTCGCCCGTCACGCAGACGTTGCCGAGCAGCGTGTCTGCGTCCAGAAGCTGCTTGATATGGGCATTGAGCTCTGTGACGGTAAAGGATGTACGCTCCATTTCAGCCTTCTGCGCAGCCATCTTCCGACGGAGCGAGCACCTCGCCCGGCGTCTCGGAGGGCGCTGCTTCCGCCTCTGCGGTGGGCTCTGCTTCCTGCGCAAGCTCACCGCGCACAAAGCTTCCGAGCACGCCGTTGATGAATGCGACTGTCTCCGGCTCTTCATAGCCCTTGGCAAGCTGCACCGCCTCGTTGATCGCAGCGGCATTCGGCACGTCGTCCATATAGAGGATCTCGCACATGGCGCAGCGCATGATCGCCGCAGCGGTGCGTGAGATGCGCTCAAGCCGCCAGCCGCGGGCATATTTCTCGATCATGTGGTTGAGCTCGTACATATGGTCATAGACCAGGCCGGTCAGCCGGCGGATGTAGTCAAGCTGCGTATCGTCCGGATACTCCCGGAACAGCGGATCTTCCTCCGCCAGTGTCGCAAAATACTCCCGGCTGAAAAATGCATCCGCCGTCTCGCGGGCGTCCTCCCCGGCGAGCTGCGCGGCAAAGCTGAGCTGGATCGCGATCTCACGCGCAACCGTTCTTGTCATAGTGATTTCTCCTGCTTTTCCTTATTTGTCAAACGCCACGCCGGACACGTGCACGTTGACAATGGGCTTGCCGATACCGGTCATGGACTCCACCGCGCTCGTGACGGACTCCTGCACCGCTCTGGCAACGGCCACAACGCTGCAGCCATAGCGCACCGTGATGATCGTGTCGACCGTCATCGTGCCGTCGACGATCTGCACCTTGATGCCCTTGGCAGCGGACTTGATGCCGAGCAGCTCGGCCAGCTCCGTCCCGGCAGAGGTCGCGATCCCGGCGACGCCGTCCACTTCCGTGATCGCTGCGCGCACCATCGCGGCAACGACGTCCTCAGAGATATTGATGCTGCCCTTTTCATCCTGGCAAGTAATATAATTTTCCGGCATAGAAAAATACCTCCTGATAAAATTGTACATTATAGTGTACCACGTACAGCGGCAAAAAGAAAGCAAAATGTTTTCAGCAGCGCAAAAAGATGCACCCCGGTGCATTCCGGGGTGCATCTGCGAAAAATGCCGTTATGTTACTTCTTCACGTTCTGGCAGAAGTTCATCAGGATCGTTGCGACCTGCTGGCGGGTGGCGCTGCCCTGCGGGTCGAGGTAGACCAAGCCGTCAGACGCCTTGGTGCCGTTGATGAGGCCGAGCGCGACCGCATCCTGCATGGCCTCCTTCGCCCAGCTGCTCACGTTCGCGCCGTCCGGGAACGTGCTCAGGTCGGCGGGCGTCCACGTACGCTCCATCTTGAGGACATGGAACATGTACTGCGTGAGGATGACTGCGATCTGCTCGCGCGTGACGGGCCCCTCCGGGTCGAACGTGGTCGGCGATTTGCCCGCGACCACATTGTTCTGGTATGCCCAGAGGATGGCGGGCTTGTACCAGTTTGCGGTGAGGTCGGTAAACGGCGTCGTGCCGCTCACCGCCGGCGTGCCCTCGAGGTTATATAGGATCTGCACGATCTGTGCGCGCGTCGTCGTGCCGGTCGGGGCAAACGTGCCGTTGCCCATGCCGCCCATGATACCGTGCGTCACGCAGTACTGGATGCCGGGGCACGCCCAGTTTTTCTCCACATCGGTGAACATCTGTGTCACGTCAACGCTACCGGTGGCCGGGATAGTTTCCGTCTTGGTCGCGCTGCAGCGTGTGCAGGTATAGGTCCTGACGCCGGTCTCCGTCGCGGTCGGCTGCTTGGTCACCGTGCCGCTGTCCCATGCATGGCCGAGCGCGTCCACATAAGTATCCACGTAGCTGTCGCCGCAGGCGCAGGTGTGGGTCGTATAGCCCTTTTCCGTGCACGTCGGCGCGGTCACAACAGCAGTGTAACTGTGCTCGTGCGCCTCGACGCATCTGAAAGACGCATAGGAGGATGACGAATAGCTGGCATACTTTGTGTTTATTGCATCTACTGTCACATTGCAATGCAATTCGCGTCTTTTTATTGTCACTGAAACACTTGTGTCGGTCGTATAAATAACTTTTTTGGATCCGCCGCCCTCTACAGTCACACAGTATTCCCGCTGATCATATTTGTCCCGAAGCGGGCTCGCCGTCCAGCTGATTTTAACTTCCTCGCCCACAGTGACCACTTCCGGAACCGTGATCTCCACTTTGGGAGGCGCGGCCGGCTTCTGATAGTCCACGGGATAGAGGCTGAAGATCTGCGCGGCGCCTGACCAGTTCGAATACAGCTCCATCTGTGTGCCGGCGGTCTGATAGTTTCCCGTGCAGTCGAGCACGAGCCACGTCCCGGCAGTCACGGAGTCTTTCGGAACCAGCTGGAATGTTCCGTTCTTATCATAGATGTACCACTGGAAACGCGATGCCTTATTCGTGTTGAGCCAAGAGACCGTGACCTTTGCCTGCTGGACACAATCGCCCTCATAGGTGAGGTACCAATCACTGTACATATTCTGGATACAGTAGCTGCCGTCGCCCTGACGGATAAACTTCCAGATCTGCTCCGGGTCGCCGGTGTTGGCCGCGCTGATCGTCACGTAGTTATTGGAGCCATAGTTCGTGCCGATGTGCTTCCAACCGTCCGTGCGGATGAGGTAACGGTAGACGTTTGTGCCGATATCGGCGTAGGACGGAGTCGGTGTTGGGCTCGAGAAGTCCGGGCGGATGACGCCCCAATACGGATTATCAAAGCCATTGTATCTGACGTTTGTAACATGGACGACTTTGCGCTGATAGGCATAGTTCTGATGCCAGGTGCTGTAGTCCGATTCATAGATCGCGACATGGCCATACGGGTTTGCACCGTTGCCGCTGTAGACCAGAATGTCGCCCTTCTGCGGCTGAGCGTTTTGTAGTCTTTGCCAGCCGGCGGGGAGCTGATTCCACGAATAATCCGCGCCATTGCCGCCCGGAGACGTCTGGCCGAGGTACGAGTAGTAAGCTTTGATCAGCGCCACGCACTCGCCGCTGCCAACGGGTTGCCCGTTCAGGCTTCTGACCCAGTTGATCGCATCGTCCGCTGTTTTGCCGTTGGTCGAGGCAAAGGCCGCCGTCGGCAGCAGGCAGGCGACCATGATCACAGCGAGGATGAGACAAAGAATACGTCTTTTCATACGTCATCTTCTTTCTAAAAAGCTCTGTAAACGCGCATTTTTGACCGGTCTCGCACAAAAAGCGCGCCGGAAAACGCCGCGTTTACTTAGGATTCAGTATACACATTTTGCTGTTTTTGGTCAACAGAAATATCAAAAAAATTTAACTAACCATGATTAGGCAGTCGCACCATTATGTTGGATTATATGTCATGTTTTGGCGTCAAAATGCCCCGTTCAGACGAACGGGGCGATTGGCATATTACTGCGCGTCCGCTTTGACCTCAATGACCTTGATCTGCGGCGCGGTGTAGTCCGTCTCGCTGACGATGACATCCGTGATCGTTGCGACCTGCGCCGTGCTCAGGCCGTCCGCCGGCGCAGGGACGGCGACCGTGATGCCCTCCTCCGTGATATAGACCACGCACTCGGAAAAGTCCTTGGCGAGCAGGAGATTTTCGATCTGCGTCTCCGTCATGGAGTCGCTCGCCATGGCGGAGATGGCGCGCATGGCGCTGTCGATCGTCTCCTGCGAGGCATCTTCGGCGGCCGATGCCGACTTGAGCAGCGACAGCGCTTCGTCGCGCGACTGCTGGCGCGTCAGGCGCGCCTTGGCGAAATAATCATCGGTCGACGCCGAGGCCGCGGCGGCCTCCCCATCCGCATTGGCCGCCGCCATGGCAGCGTCCTCGGCGGCGGCCATTTCGGCGTCCGCGCTGCCCCACTGCGCATTGTACGACCAGTTAAAATAGACCGCGGCGCATACAAACAGCAGCACCACGATGATCGCAACGTTTCGCTTGGTTTTTTTCATAGCTGCCCTCCCATTATTTCAGATCACGCGTCCGGCTGCTTTTTGAGCACGCTGATACGGTCGGTGCTCAGGCCGGTAAACTGTGCCACTGCCTGCGTCACGGCAAGCTGCACCTGCGGCGCGTCCGCTCCGTCGCAGACGACGACCGCGCCGAGATACTGCGGGCTGACCGTGCGCAGCTCCACCGCCGCCTGTGCCCCGCCTCCGGCGGAAATGATGGCCGGCTGACCGGAGTCATCCGTCGCCAGCTCCCGCTCCGCCGAGCAGCTGTACGACAGCAGCACTTGCACCTGGCCCGCACCGCTGATCTGCCGCAGCAGCTGCGCAAGGCGCTGCTCCTCGGTCTGGATGGTCTGCATCTGCGTGTCAATCGGCTGCGCCGCTGTCGGTTCTGCCTTCGTCCGGCTTCCGCCCGGCAGCAGGAGCAGGATCAGCCCCGCCAGCAGGATGATGAGCACATATTTGTACTTGCCTGCAAATGCGCTGAGTTTTCGTGTGTTCATGATGCACTGCTCCATTCCTGCCGCGCGCGCGGGATGCCGAGATCGGCCTCAATGGTCTGCGCCAGACGGCTGTTTTCCGCCGCACCAGACGTGACCAGCCGGACGGCATACGGATACCAGTAGCCGTCTGTGCTCCACTGCAGCGTGACCTGCGCATCTGCGAGCGAAACGCCGCACTGCGCGGCTTTGTCCAATATATATGCGCGCAGCTCCGATTCTATGACCGTGCGCTGCAGGCGCTCACTGCTGTCGGACACCGCACCGTCTGTTGAAACCGAGACGCGGCAGTCCTGCAGCGCGGCGGCATAGCTGTCATAATCAAACGACACGAGCGGCGAAAACAGCAGACATGTCAGCGCGACGCCGCCGATAAGCTTCACGACGCGGCGCAGGCTCTCAGACGTCGGAAACATGGCCGCAAGCGCTGTCAGCAGCGCAGCGCCCGCGAGACTCAGCAGCCACGCGCGCAGAGAGTCCATCATCCTGTCACCGCCTTCATGCTTGATACGATAGAGAGAAACAAAATGAGCGACGCCACACCGACCATCCCGAGCAGGAAGCCATATACATCCGCAAAGCCGCCAATCAGCCGCCCGACCCGCTTGTCCGCAAACGACTCCGCGATCCCGGCGGCCAGCTTATACAAAGCATAGTGCACGGCGAGCTGCAAATACGGCGTGACGCATACGGCGGCAACGCTCAAGACACCGATGATGCCGATGCCGCCGCGCAAAATCGCAGCGCTTGCCGTGACGGTCGCCGCAGCGTCCGCCACAATGCTGCCCACGACCGGCAGCGCCGCGGAGACGGCGGTTTTGACGGCCTTGGCCGCAGCCGCATCCGCAGAGCCGGTGAGAATGCCCGTCAGCGACAGATAGAGCGTGAACACCCCGGCAAAGCCGATAAGCAGCAGCCGAAGCGCCTTGCGCAGCAGAGCGCTCAGCGCCGTGAGCACGTCCTGCTCGAGCGCCGCGCCGCAGATGACCGTGCCCGCGTATGTGTAGAGCATCGGCAGCAGCACCGCCGTCTCCGCCGACAGCAGAATATCGAGGAAGAGCGATGTCGCCGCGTATTTTGCCGCCGCCGAAGTCGCCGCCCCGCTTGCCGCCGCTGCGGCGCACATACTCGGCAGCAGGATCTTGGAAAAGTCGCGCAGTGTGGTCAGCGCGCTGCTGCCGGCCGTGATGCAGGACGTCACATGGGTGACGCTCAGCGCAGCCACTGCCACCGCGCCCGTCATCTGCGTGACCTTGGCGCACGCACCGCTTGCAGACAGCGACGCGCACAGCGCCGCCAGAAACACGACTGCAAACAGCAGCGCCGCATTGCGCGCAGCCGAGGTCAGCGCTCCCCCGCCCTCACGCAGCACATAGCCCCAGAGCTTTTGGAGCAGTGTCTGTGGATGCGCGGCATCTGCAACGGTCAGTGTACCGAAGGCATCATATGTCTGCGCCGGAAGCGCGGACTCCAGTTCCGCCGTGCCGAATGCCTCCGCCTGCTCGGACGCAATGTCATAGGCGCATACGCGCGGTGTGCAAACGGCTGTCAGCGTCAGCGCCGCCAGCAGCGCGAAGATGAACCGCTTCATAGACACGCTCCGATCATGGTCAAAAATGTGCGCAGCAGCGGCAGAGCCGCATAGAGCGCCGCCGCAACGCCGACAAGCTGCACAGCGCTTGCGCCCGCAGCCTGTCCGGCATCCTTGCAGAGGCTCTCTCCGATCATGGTCAGGATGCTGATGGTCATGCATTTGAGCAGCGGCCCGGTGTAGACGCCGGACAAATCACTGAGCGCAATGGCATCACGAAAGAAATCCGCCAGCGGCTCAAGCAGACCGACACACAAAAACAGCGCCAGCAGCGCTGCCGCCACACTCAGCAAAAACGAAATGCCCGGCACGGTCTTATAGACCGTGGCTGCGGCGGCAGCGGCAACGACCACGATCAGCATCGCACGAAAGACCGCCTCCATCAAAATGAAAACAGCTGCTTGATGAGCGCAAACAGCTCGCTGATCTTCTGGATCACCAGCACCAGCACCACGACCAGCCCCGCAATGGTCGTCATGAGCGCCTGCTCGTCGCGTCCTGCGCGTGAGAGCAGAATATTGAGCACGGCGACGAGGATCCCGATCGCCGCGATCTTAAAGACAAGGTCAACGTCCATAAGACCCTCCCAGGATCAAAGCAGCGCGACAGCTGCGAGCAGCCCAAGCGTCGCGCCGAGGCCGCAAACCAGCTTGCCGCGCCGCCGCGCATCGTCTTGCAGCGCAGCGGAAATGCTCCGCAGCGACGCAATGCAGGTGTCCAGTGCCTGCCGCTGGAGCTGCGCGTCATATTTTCCGAGCTGCGCGCCCAATGTCAGCAGCGCGGCGCGCGCGGCCGGTGTGAGCATGTCCAGTGCCCGGATCGCCGCCGCCCATTGCTCGCAAAACGGCCGGTCGCTGTCCGTGATGCCGTCTGCGAGAGCGGTGTATTGCGCATGCAGCGGCTCCGGCGCCGTCTCCGCCGTGTGGCGCAGGGATTCCGGCAGCGGCAGCAGCCGCCCGACGATGTCACTGCGCAGCAGCTGCAGGCTGTCGATCACCGCCGCGAGCAGCTGCGCGCGCTGCTGCAGTTCGCGCCGAAGCGCGAAGCCCGCTGCGGTGCTGCCCAGAAACAAAAGCGCAGCGCCCAGTCCGTGCGCCCACGTCATGGCAGCTCCTCGAGCGTGTAAAAACGCGCGCCGCCGCTGCGCGTGATGCACACGGCGCGGCGGAAAATATGCTCGTCCAGCAGCGCGCGGTACAGCGTCCGGCAGCGCAGCGCACCGACGCTCTGCGCGTGCGCCGTCGCCAGCAGCGCAACACCGCACCCGGCTGCAATGCGGATCGCCTCGATATCTTCCGGTGCGCTGATCTCGTCAAACGCCAGCACATCCGGGCGCATGGCACGCAGCAGCATCATACAGCAGGCAGCCTTCTGTCCCCCGGTCATGACATCGGTGTTCGCGCCGACGTCAAACTGCGGCGTGCGGTTTTGCACCGCCGCGATCTCGCCGCGCTCGTCCATGAGTGAGATGCGCAGCCCGTGGTCAGACAGCCGGCGCACGCATTCGCGCAGCAGTGTCGTCTTCCCGCCGCCGGGCGGTGAGAGAATGAGCGTGCTGCAAAAGCCGTCCTTCATCAGCTGCGGCACGAGCGCATCGGCACACCCGGGCACGGCGTGCGGGATGCGCACGGACACGGAGCTCAGCTGCCGGATGCCGTCGATCTGACCGGCAGCCTGTCCATAGGCGCAGCCGCACAGCCCGACGCGGCAGCCACCGGCCGTCTGTAAGTATCCCTGCCGGATCTGGTCTGCTGCCGCATAGACGGACGCGCGCGTTGCGCGCTCGAGCAGATAGTCCAGATCGTCCGCCAGCACGGCACGGCACGCCGCATGGTACACATTTTCCTGCGTCAGCAGCACGGGCGGCCGCCCGATGCGGCAGCAGATCTCCTCCACGAGCTCGTCCCGGTCGCGCTGCGTCTGCGCGATGGCCTGTCCCAGCGACGGCGGGAACAGCGCCAGCGCCTGATTTGTGAAGATCATCCGTCTCCCTCCTCTTTTGTCCTGCCACATCCTATGCATGCGCAGCATAAGACAGAACAAAAAAAGAGAGGCAGCCTGTTGGCTGCCTCTCTCAAGTAAAGGATTGATTAAATTAGAGTTTGCGGCACTCGAGGTAATAGCGCTTGTCCGCGCCGAGGCCGATCGAAAAGCTCTTTTTCGGGAATGGGCCGGAGCGGAGCACAGACGTGAAGAGCTCCTCTTTTTCCATGCGCGGCATCAGGATGCCGCAGCAGCCATCTCCGGCGGCGAGGTCAACTGCCTCGTCATCGCCGTGGATATAGTCGATCCGGCCGCCGTGCGCCTGCATATACGATGCGCAGAATGCATCCAGCGCAGCAATGGCCTCACCGAGCGAGCTGCCGCGTGCGAGAATGTCTCTGCGCTGCGCACCAGCCAGCAGCGTGACCGCATAGCCGCGGCCGTCAGTCGCCGCAAGTGCGGCCTCGGCAGCGTCCAGCCAATGCGCCGCATCGGTCTCAAAGAGGACACGGTGGATGGGCTCGAACTGGAGCGCATCGTCGTGGTTGTTCACGACCTCAACGAGCGCGTAGCGGGAGGGAAGCGCGAGGTATTCCTCGGGCGTCTTGCCCTTCTTCTGCTCTTCATAGCAGGCCTTGGCGGTGGCGAGGGAGTGGTTGCCGTCGCCGACGGCGAACACCATCGGGACGCCCTTGAGGCCCTCGTATTTTTCTCCGACGGTCGCGGTATACTTTTCGAGCGCCTTGTTGAACTCCTCAACGTCCTTGCCCTCGACCAGCCAGCCGGTGATGTGGCCGCCGCCCTCCATCAGGTCGAAATCGTACAGCTTTTTCAGCTGCTCCTTGACGCGACGGCGCATTTCCAGCGCAAATACAAGAATTTCTTCAATCTGTTCCTTCGTGAACTCTCCATCGGGATACAGCAATTTCACATAGCCGCCTACAATCTTGCGGACAGCAATCGTATCGCGCTGGTTCAGATTCTTTCCAAGGCGGAAATACTTATAAATGCTTATCGACTTAACACAGCACGCTACAAGATGTAGCGACAGCTCTGGTCA
>OGZA01002534.1_pt1 | contig 11158 bp, 10 predicted proteins | sample 1576591 | NCBI WGS metagenome assembly OGZA01 (sample SAMEA3541565, study PRJEB24748) | human gut metagenome | biome: human gut; feature: human-associated habitat; material: faeces | place: China | collected 2012
CACCGTGAACAGGCTGACGGCATTGAGCACGCAGGGGGCCACCACGAAAAACGCACTCGCGCCCTCCAACAAACAGGAGGCAAAAATGCCAAGTAACAATGTGCTCGTTGAGATAAAAGATGTCAGTAAACATTTTCCTGGCGTTAAAGCGCTTGATCATGTTTCTCTTTCTATTAGGCGTGGAGAAGTCCATGCGCTCAGTGGTGAAAATGGAGCCGGTAAATCTACTTTGATTAAGATTCTCACTGGAGTGTACACATATGACGAGGGAAGTATTATTTTTGATGGTTCTCCCGTAGCATTTAAAAGCACTAATGAATCACAGAAAGCCGGAATTGGTTCTGTATATCAAGAACTGAATATGATTCCCTATCTAAGTGTTGCAGAAAACATTTATATAGGTGATTATCCGATGGGAAAAACAGGGATTGAATGGAAAGAACTCTATGAAAATGCGCAGAATCAACTTGATTCGCTAAACATTGATGTTGATGCAAAAAAGCAACTAAATGAATTAAGCACTGCTCAGCAACAAATGGTTTCTATCGTTCGTGCGGTAAGTAGAGACTGCAAATTGATTATTTTGGATGAGCCAACTTCCTCCTTGGATACAAAGGAAGTAAAAACGCTATTTTCACTTGTGCGGCAGCTAAAGGAAAAAGGTGTTGCATTTATTTTCATTACCCATCGAATGGAAGAAATCTATCAGATCTGTGATCGTATCACAGTACTGAAGGATGGCCAATTTATAGGCACTTATCAAGCGGAAGATCTTAATCAATATCAATTGGTGACGTTAATGGTTGGACGTGAAATTACACAACAGAGAAAACAAACATATTTTTCCCCTGAAAAGGATCAAAATTATGTTGTTGAAGTTCGTAATCTTGCAAAAAAACCTAAAGTTAAAGACGTCAGTTTTGGCATATCTAGAGGGGAAATTGTTGGACTTGCAGGCCTTCTTGGCTCGGGGCGGACAGAAGTTGCAGAGATGCTGTTTGGAAGTGAAATGCCGGACGCAGGAGAAATTCTATATGAAGGTATTTTGCAGAAAAACATCTCGCCAACAAAGGCCGTCCGTGCAGGACTTGCGTTTTGCACAGAAAACCGGCGTTTGGACGGTATTGTTCCCAATATGAGTGTGAAAAATAATATTGTTCTTGCTTGTATGAAACAAATATCTCGATTGGGTTTTGTTATATCAAGAAAACGTTTGGCCTTAGTGAATCGTTATATAGAAGAGTTACGAATCAAAACGCCAACACCGGAGCAACGGATACGAAATCTTTCGGGGGGCAACCAGCAGAAAGCGCTGTTGGCCCGTTGGATGGCAACAAATCCTAAATTGATTATATTAGACGAGCCAACTCGCGGGATAGATGTAGGCGCTAAGCAAGAAGTTGAACGATTGGTACAACAAATCGCAAGCCAGGGAATTGGCGTATTGTTGATTTCATCTGAGATCCCTGAGCTGGTTAGAAACTGCGACAGAGTTATTGTGTTGCGCGAAGGAGAACAAGTAGGAGAATTGGCCGGGGCGCAAATCAGTGAAGAAGCAATTATGCAGATAATCGCACAAAATTACGAGCAAGAGGTGCAGTGGAAATGATAAAAATTCAGAAATATCAATTAGAGACCCTTGCCGCTCCTATTGTCTTTTTGCTCCTTTTTATATTTAACTGTATTTTCACACCAAACTTTGCAAATTTGAATGTGGTGTGGAACTTGTTCATGCAAAGTGCGGCAGTGATTTTAATTGGTCTTGGTATGACAACAATCATTTCTGGGGGCGGTATTGACATTTCTATTGGCTCTATCATGGCCGTTTGTGCCATGGTTTTTGCCGGAGTTCTTAATAGCACAGGAAGTTTGCTGTTTTCCTTTCTTGTGGCTCTCGGAATTGCAGTAATATGTGGTGTAATCAATGGACTGGTGATCTCTAGATTTAAAATTCAACCTATGATTGCAACAATGGCGATGATGTATATTTTGCGAAGTGTCGCCAAGGTAATCAGTAACGGGGGGACAGTGCCGTTTTCGCATGCTTTATTAAATCAAATAGGATATGAACGAATTGCCGGAGTAATTCCTTATCATATTCTCATTATTTTTGTAGCAACTTTGATGTTTTATCTTCTTTTGAATAAAAGTTGTTTTGGTGTTTATGTGGAAGCTTGTGGTGATAATCCAAATGCAGCTAAAAGTTCTGGTCTGCGTGTAGTTCTCTATACAACACTCACTTATGTTATAGGGGCTATAATGGCTGCATTTTCGGGCATTTTGGAAAGCTTGATGGTTTCCAGTGTGGACCCCATTAGTTTGGGAAATGCCTATGAGATGGATGCGATTGCCGCGACAGTTGTGGGCGGAACCCCTATTTCCGGAGGAAAGGCCAATGTAATTGGAACGATTTTTGGTGCGCTGATCCTTCAACTAATTACAATAATGATTAATATGAACAACATCCAGTACGAATATACGTATATTATAAAATCCTGCATTATCATAATAGCGGTGTTGGCTCACAATTTAAAGCGGGCAAAGAGGTGAACAAAATGAAGAAAAGACTTTCTCTTTCCGCAGTTACCGGGCGCATGAAAGGAAATGGAGCATTTTTTGGGGTTCTTTTGATGTTACTGATTGGTTGTATCATCAACCCTACAGATTTTTTTACTGCGAGAAATTTGATTAATGTTACTCGCCAATCAGCAACCAATGGGCTTTTGGCTTTTGGCATGACATATGTAATGATTTGTGGGTCCATCGATATAAGCGTTGCTTCGATGCTACCTCTCAGTGCATTCTTAAGCCTGTATATCAGTAATTATTCAACAGTATTTGCTTTTATCGTGCCTGTAATTGTATGCGCGGCAATAGGCGCTTTTAACGGCGTATTGATTAGCAAATTGAATTTTCCAGCAATGATTGCAACCTTTTCTACCCAATTGTTCCTCAGGGGAGTTGTCCATGTCTTAACGGGCAATTCGACGTATCGCCCCCATAATGAAAACGCCGCGTTGCGCATTCTGAGTACAGGCTCTATATTTGGAGTTATTCCTGTTGCAACAGTGCTTTTGTTAGTAATGTTTTTCCTCCTAAATTATCTTTTAAAATATCAACCAACGGTTCGTAATATTTATGCTGTTGGTGGTAATGAAGAAGCAGCGATGATGATGGGAGTAAATCAGGATAGGACACTAATAATTGCACATATATTCTGCGGAGCAATGGCAGGACTTGCAGGCATATTAATGGGGGCACGGACTGGAGGCGCTGTACCTTTGGGTGGTGATGGTTATGAAATGTTGGCAATTGCTTCTGCTGTAATTGGTGGTACATATCTAAGTGGCGGAAGAGGGAAGTTGTCCGGCACACTGTTCGGAGCCCTGGTTATCGGCTTGTTATCCAATGTGTTTAAAATGCAAGATATTTTAAGATCACACTGGGAACGCGTTTTTATTGGTTCCATTTTGTTAGCAGTTTTGTTGATTCAATCCGCTGCAGGGGCTGATATAAAAAAAGTAAAGAAGTTGTTTCTGCCTAAAAAAAGGGGGGCTGCCAGGGTCTAACAAGTTTGATATGAGTAGCAATAAATCTATTCTATATAATAATCAATTTGAGAGGAGTATTTTAAAATGGCTTTGATGGAACGTAAAAACATTAAAAAAATGATTAAAGATGGCGAAATGGTCGTTGGTCTAACTTGTCAAATTTTGGACCCAGCCGTAGCTGAGATTGCCGGAATCGCAGGGTTCGACTATATCCGCTTAGAAGGTGAGCACCTTAGACCCGATTGGTCGGATATTCGAAATTATGCATTAGCCGCAGATAGTGTTGGTATACCGCTGATTATTCGGGTAAATGATTTGGACGATTTGACCGCCATCAATGATTTGGGCATAGCTGGTTATCAGATCCCGCACGTACAGAATGCCGAGCAAGCAAAGATGATTGTGGATCGAATTCGCTATGCACCCAAAGGGATTCGAGGTTTTTCGCGATTTGTCCGAGCCCAGAAATATGGGTACACTTCATTCGATGAGTATGCAAATGGTATTGCTGAAGACATGTTGCTGATTGTACAAATCGAGGATGCTGAAGGTCTTCGCAACATGGAAGAGATAATTGCTGTGGATGGTATAGATGTAATTTGTTCTGGTAAGGGAGATATTTCCCAAGCTTTAGGTATCTTAGGAGATATGAAAAGCGATCTTGTTCGCGCTGAAGAGGAAAAACTGATAAAACTGGCTAAGAAATACGGCAAGAAATTGATGATCCTCGGACGCGACAAGGAAGATTGGATCAATTTGGTTTCCCATGACTGTTGCACTATCACCGAACATGTATGTGACGTTGAGTTGCTACTCAATGGTGCGATTCAAGCCCGCAAGGAAATGCAATTTTTAAAGGATAATAAAGATAAGGCACTCAAGTAAATAGAAAATGGCAAGTACACCGCTTTGTCCTGCGAGGCACTTGCCATTTTTTAAGGAGTGGAAAAAAGATGACACATTGTATTAGATTTCCAGGGAAGTATTTGCAAGGTCCCGAAGTTATAGAACATTTGGGGTCTCACATATCTATCTTGGGGAAAAAAATGTTAGTAATATCTTCAAAAAGAACATGGACACAATTGGGTGCAAAAATTCAAAACAGTAGTTCAACCTGCAACGTAAAGCTAGTGAATCTTCTTTTTTGTGGTGAGTGTACAGAACAAGAAATTCAGCGCATATTTGAAACATTTCAAGAGCAACAATGTGATTTTGTTCTGGCGGTCGGCGGCGGGAAGGTGATTGATACCAGCAAAGCTGTTGCGCAGAAAGTGAATTGTCCGTTAGCCGTTTTGCCGACATCCGCATCAAGCGATGCTCCCTGCAGCGGGGTAGCAGTGATTTACCGCGAAGATGGCACACATTCTCACGGTATCATTACTGATCACAATCCTGATATCGTTATGGTTGATACGAAAATTATTGCACAGGCACCCCCACGGCTTTTAGCTGCGGGGATGGGTGATGCACTTGCTACTTGGCCTGAAGCTTGTGCTTGTGCGAAATCAAAGGGAAATGTAATTTCCGGAGGGCATAGCGATCCGGCTGCAATCTTATTGGCCCAACAGTGTCATGATACAATACTGCGGTTGGGACAAAGTGCATTTGAAGCAGCAAAACAGCACTGCGTTACTGATGAATTTGATTCTGTGATTCGAGCAGTTGTACTTTTCAGCGGTGTTGGCTTTGAAAGTGGCGGCCTTGCAGCTGCACATGCTATAGGGGATTCATTTTCAATTATGAGGCCTGGATGGCAATTTTTGCACGGTGAACGAGTTGCTTTTGGCACAATGGTTCAATTGCTGTTAGAAGGTGATATAGATGGTTTACGGAAAGTGACGGAATTTGCAAAGCGAACAGGACTACCTTATCGCTTAGAACAATTTGGAATCGCCGCAACAGACAAGGAAGTAATTCGCCAAGTTGCAAAAAAGGCAGCCGAAGCCGAGAGCATGAAAAATATGCCGTTCGTGATTTCTTCTCAAGATATTGAAAATGCAATGTGGGCTGTTAACAATTAAAAAACATTAAAAAACATTTATGCTCGCACTAGCGTTCCAACCTTTTATCTTTTCAGCAAATTATAACTATAGAATTAAATTTTACTAATAATTTCATTGTATTATGGAGGTATTCTTAAGTTATGGATATTATGAACCGGCTTATAATGGCAGGCATTGTTCCTGTTGTCGTTATTGATGATGCTAAGGATGCTGTGCCTGTCGCTGAAGCGATGCTGGCTGGTGGAATTAACGTGATGGAGATCACTTTCCGCACAGCTGCTGCGCCCGATGCGATCAAGGCGGTGGTGGATAACTGCCCGGACATGCTGGTGGGCGCCGGTACCGTTATCACGCTGGAGCAGTGCAAGAAGGCAGTGGAGATGGGCGCCAAGTTTATCGTCTCTCCCGGCTTCGATGCGGAAGTCGTGAAGTGGTGCGTCGATAATGTTGTGGCCATCATCCCCGGGTGTGTCACCCCCAGCGAGATCATGGCCGCTATGAAGCTGGGACTGATTGTGGTCAAATTTTTCCCCGCCAACGTCTACGGTGGCCTGAGTGCCATGAAGGCTCTGTCCGGTCCCTTCGGCGGCATCAAGTTCATTCCTACTGGCGGCGTCAATGCCCAGAACGTGGGCGAGTACATCTCCGCCCCCTTCATTCACGCTGTGGGCGGCAGCTGGGTCTGTCCTAAGACCGATATCGCTGCCGGCAATTTCGAGAAGATTACGGCCCTGTGCGCCGAGTCCCGCCGGAATCTGCTAGGTTACGAGGTGGTCCACGTGGGCATCAATACCAAGAATAATGACGCGGCTCAGGAAGTGGCCAATGCATTTGGTGCCGCCTTTAACTTTGCCGTGAAGGATGGCAACAGCTCTGTCTTCTCTTCCACCGGCATCGAGGTGATGAAGAGCCAGTACTTGGGTAAGCAGGGACACCTGGCTGTGCGCACGAACCAGATTGACATCGCCATCGCCGCTCTGGAGAAGAAGGGTTTCCAGGTAGACATGGAGACCGCCAAGTACAAGGGCGATCGGATGATTGCGGTCTATTTGAAGAATGAAATTGGCGGCTTTGCCATCCATCTGTTACAGAAATAAGGAGTAAAAGAAATGAAGGTTTTAACATTTGGTGAGATCATGCTGCGCCTGCGTGCGCCCGGCCACGAGCGCTTCTTCCAGAGCAACATGATGGAGGCTACCTTCGGTGGCGGCGAGGCCAATGTGGCGGTATCTTTGGCTAACTATGGCATGGACACCCAGTACTGCACCGTTCTGCCCGACAACGCCATCGGCGATGAATGCATCAAAGAGTTGCGTCGCTTTGGTGTGGATGTGAGTAAGGTGCAGCGCGGCCCCGGTCGGATGGGCATCTACTTCCTGGAGAACGGCGCCAATCAGCTGCCCAGCAAGGTAGTCTATGACCGCGCCTATTCTGCCATTGCCCTAGCCAAACCCGGTGACTTCGACTGGGATAAGGTGTTCGAGGGCGTCGATTGGTTCCACATTACCGGTATCACTCCCGCCATCAGCGAGAGCGCGATGGAACTAAGCCTGGAATCCGTGAAGGTAGCAAAGGAGAAAGGGATCACGGTCTCTTGTGACCTGAACTACCGCAAAAATCTGTGGAAATACGGCAAGAAAGCCGCTGAGGTGATGCGTGAGCTGGCCAAATATGTTGATGTCGCCATTGCCAATGAGGAAGATGTCCAGAAATCCCTGGAGATTACGGTGGATGTGAATGTGGAGTCCGGTGAGCTAGACCGCGAGAAATACAAGGCCCTGGGTGACAAGGTGCTGGCGGCTTACCCTCACATGAAGATGATCGCTATCACCCTGCGGGAGAGCCATAGCGCCGACTGGAACGGCTGGGCGGCTTGTCTCAACGACGGCGAGAATTTCTATGTTTCTAAGAAGTATGAGATTCGCGATATCATCGACCGTGTCGGTGGAGGCGACAGCTTCGCCGGCGGTCTGATCTACGGACTGAATACTTACGAGAACAAGCAACAGGCGTTGGAGTTTGCCGTGTCCGCTTCCTGCTTGAAGCACTCCCTCATCGGCGACTTCAACCGAGTTAGCGTTTCTGACGTGGAGAAGCTGACAGGCGGCGATGGAACAGGTCGAGTGCAGAGATAAGGCATCGTTTTGTTCATAATAGAAAGAATTATCATTTGACTTGTTCTTGCTTATAAATGTCTGAAAGCTGAATATTAGGCAGGTATATCTATGAAAAAATTTATTAATGACCCATTTGACTTCGTCGAAGAGTTGACTGAAGGTATCATTAAAGCGCACGGTGATTACTATAGAGCGGATAAGGGCGATTTGCGCATTATTGTTCGTCAGGATGCTCCGATAAAGGGTAAAGTTGCGATTGCAACCGGAGGAGGCAGCGGCCATCTTCCGGTATTTATGGGCTACGTTGGCAAGGGCCTTGCCGATGGAGCTTGTATCGGCAATGTTTTTTCTTCTCCTTCTGCGGGCCAAATGAAACGGGTGACAAAGGCCATTGATGGCGGCGCGGGTGTTCTTTATTTGTATGGCCGCTATCAGGGCGACATGATGAACTTCAATTCTGCTGCTGAGGAAAGTATAAAAAATGGGATCCGCGTTGAATCGGTCATCGTTTCTGACGACGTTGCTTCCGCACCTCCTGAGCGGCATTCTGAAAGACGCGGCGTTGCGGGTATCTTCTTCGCATATAAGATTGCCGGTGCAATGGCGAATGAAATGGCCAGTCTTGATGAGGTGAAACGTGTTACACAAAAGGCGGTTGACAACACCCGCAGCCTGGGCATTGCTTTAGGACCTTGCACCATCCCTCTTGTTGGAAAACCCAACTTTGAGATCTCGGATGACGAGATGGAGATTGGTATGGGGATTCATGGTGAACAAGGTGTCGAGCGGGTAAAAATGCGTACCGCTGATGAAATTGCGGCCACCCTGGTTGACAGAGTAGTCAATGACATGCCGTTTGTGGCGGGAGATGAAGTTGCCGTTTTGGTTAACAGTCTTGGCGCCACACCGCTGGAAGAGCTGTATGTCTTGTATCGCAAGATTGATGAGCTGCTGCGGGAAAAGGGCCTTGTTTTGCATAGACCTTATGTGGGCAGATATGCATGCTCCATGGAGATGCAGGGTATGTCGCTATCTCTGATGAAGCTGGATGACGAGTTAAAGCGGTTGTTGGATGCCCCTGCAGATTCTCCTTTCTTTAAACAGTTTTGAGGTACTGATATGAAGACAAAAATTACAATTCATGATGTTCCTGAAGTTGTAGGTTACATACAAAAGGCTATGGCAGACAAAATCTCTGCTCTGGCTGAGCTGGATTCGCTGATTGGTGATGGCGATATGGGGGTTACAATTTCCTTAGTATTTAGGGCCTGTGTTCGTTATACAAAGTCTATGGACATGGATATTTCTTTTGCACAGTTGTTTAATGATCTTTCAGAAGTGGTTGGGGAAAATGCGCCTTCCACGTTCGGTACGTTTATCGCAACTATGTGCAAAAGTATTGCGGTCCATTGCGGTGAGTTGCAGGAGATTGACGCTATTTCCTATGGAAAAATGCTGAACTGGGCCGCGGAAGGTGTCATGAAACGTGGGGGGGCAAAGCAAGGAGACAAAACTCTGTTAGATGCACTTATTCCTGCCAGTGATGCGGCATTAGCTGCTGGAGCCAATGGTGATAATTTTGCAACAACGGCGAGAATTGCTGGCGAAAAGGCCGTGGCTGGTGCTGAAAATACGATTAATTTGAAAGCCACCACTGGGCGTGCGGGTTATATGGGAGAACGTACAGTCGGGAGTAAAGATCCCGGTGCAGAGGCTATTGCTCAGATTTTAACGACATTTTCCAGCTATGTAAATATGTAAACGGAAATAAAGATCCTCCAACGAGGGCGCGTTTGTTCTCCCTTGCATCCCAACTAAACAAAGTTCTGATGAATGCTAACTTTTTAAGCCCTATTACTGTTTTTTGGTGCAAACTAATCAAATGATATGATACGAAGAGAGAAAAGATTGGACGAGGTAAAACCTTCTAATAGTAATGCGAGCGACAACAGTCTCATCCAATTAAAAGCCATTTCTTTACTTGAATGTCTTGTAAAACATCATTGCTAAATCAGGGGCAAGTATTGTTTTTTCTTAAAAAAAGAGCAATTGGCATTTGCTATCAAGATCCTTGACGGCGCTCAGGAACCATTAGAACTATGCTTGGTCAGAATTTTGGAACACATTGGATAAAACCAAGATGTGATAGATGAGTTTTATAAAATTCAGCCACAGGTGGTTCTAAATGATAACCAGAATGTCGTCGGTGCTTGCAAAGCGTGTTTTGAAATGGATTCATATTAAGTGTTAATGAATATCAATAAAATTCCCAAATGAATTTATTTTTGGAGGAAATAAGACGTGACATTCAATCATTTTAATTTTAACGTTTTGGACCTTGAGAAAAGTTTGAAATTTTATCAAGAGACGCTAAATCTCGTTCCAAATGGAGAAGTAATCAACGCTGAGGATAGTTCTTTTAAGATTGTCTTTTTGACAGATAGAAAGACTGATTTCCGCCTGGAGCTTACCTGGTTGCGCGATCGCAAAGAACCTTACAATTTAGGTGATCTGGAGTACCATCTAGCATTAAAGGCTGAGGACTATGAAGCAGCCTATCAGCGGCATAAAGAGATGGGCGTGGTCTGCTTTGAGAACCCAGATATGGGAATCTATTTTATCACCGATCCGGATGGATATTGGATTGAGATCATTCCCTAAAAATCGGAAGGAATAGAGAGGACTTGTTATTTGAAGGCCAAAGTATGGTATCTTGCCCACAGTGGGTTTGCCGTTCAAACAGAAAGCAGTTTTTTGATTTTCGATTACTATTTGGACGAGCCGAAGGGTGGGACGATTGAGCAAGGGGTCATTGATCCCAAAGAACTTGCAGAAAAAAATGTGATTGTATTTGTATCTCATAACCATGACGATCATTTTAATCCCGTCATATTCGAGTGGCAAAAAACAATTCCCAACATTAGATACATACTATCCAATGATATTCCGGAAATCCCAAATGCAATCATGATCGGACCTGATGATACGGTCGAGCAGGAAGATCTTGTTGTAAAAACGTATAGGTCGACCGATGAAGGGGTTGCGTTTCTGGTGCAGATTGATGGTCTGGCCATTTATCATGCCGGTGATTTAAACGACTGGGAGTGGGATGGCGCAGGAGACTTGATAAACGGCAGAGTGCGCAGAGCCTTCAGACATGAGATAAAAAAGCTTTCGGAAAAACCAATAAACGTGGCGTTTTTCCCGATGGATCCAAAGCTTATGGAGTATCAGTTCAAGGGCTTTGATTTCTTTTTACAAAATACCTCGGCAGAGTTTGTTTTCCCTATGCACATGTGGCAGGATTATAGTGGTATCGCCGAATACAAGAAGAGGTTGAGTAATAAGGACATGGCTGACAGGGTGATTGAGATTGAACGTGAAAATCAGACGTTCGCTTTTGGAGAGAACTATTGAATTATTTCACAAATTCATTTATAATAAATTAGTTCAATAAATTTAGGAGGGTAATTATGGGGGACTTTTT
>OGZA01002537.1_pt1 | contig 11143 bp, 7 predicted proteins | sample 1576591 | NCBI WGS metagenome assembly OGZA01 (sample SAMEA3541565, study PRJEB24748) | human gut metagenome | biome: human gut; feature: human-associated habitat; material: faeces | place: China | collected 2012
ATCCCCAGCCCCACACGGGCACTTCACTTTTCTGCTGTAACACCATATGGTCGGTAAAAACAGCCGGCAGACTGACCTGTGCCTGCATACCGGCAACCAGAAGGGACAGACCGGCAACTATCCCTGTAATTCGTGTAAGTTTCATGTATCTCTTTGTATTTGATTGATTAACGGATAACAAATGTACAACAAAAACTAGAACGAGAATCCCAGATTCAAATAAAATTGAAGGCTGGTGTTTTGATTGGACATGCTGAAAGTTGCGCTTAGCGGTCCCGCAATGCTGTTATACGCATATCCGAGACTTCCGCCCCACACGTTTTTCCCTTTCAGCAGGTGGAAGAAGTCATCATGATGAATCGCATAGTTACCGATCAGGGAAATATAGTTATTCCCTGCAATACGCTGACGGAAATGCAGGCGGGCAACGGCTACCGAGATGTCGAATATCTCCATCCGGTTGATTCCGGCAAACGGCAGCTGCTGGGGCACATACCGTCCTTCGACCTCGCCCCCGACCGCATTCAGGAAAGGATAAGCCAGATTCCCACCGATCAGTACGCGGCCATACAGGGAAGGCAATATACTGAAATGGGAAGTAACAGGTATGACAGATGTGAAATTCAGACCCACCGCAGAGAACGGTGCATGCCCGTTATAACTGACGAAATTGTCCGTATAAAAAGAATAGTCCGCTTTCAGGGAAACGCCTTTGGTCGGGAAATACCGCTTGTCGAACGTCTCCAGATGTGCCATAGCGAAATAACTGATAAAACCTTCCGGCTTTACCTCGTATTGGTTATTATCACCGGTATAGAGAAAGGAATTATAATCATAATATTCATAACGCAATCCCAGCTTGAACTTAAAATTCAGCCAGTTCATATCCGAATAGCCGAACTCGGCAAAATGATGGGTATAGCTGGTATTGAATGTTTTATCGCCTTTCTTGTAGATATCCAGATCCTGGTAAGTGAACTGGTAGGCCAGGTTCAGGTTGCGCAAAGGATTCCTTTCGATGGCATAATCCAGGCGGGCAAACGAAGTCTTCCCCCCGACACGCCCGGTAAATCCCAGCTTCGAATGGTTGCGGGCCCGGTGATCGAAAGTGGCATTCACCAAGACGCCGATGACCTCTTCCGAATCGAAACGCACACCCAGGTTCACAGAGCTGACTGATTTTTTTTGTGCCGTCAGCACCAAATTCTGCTGTTGCTCGCCGGTCAGCATATAATCTACATTCGAATAGGCATTGGAGCCGATCAGCACAGACATGGCATGATGGAGTTCGTGCAACGTGATCCGGCTGTTTTCCCGCAAACCACTGATCTTCATCAACCACTTTTCGTCCCTCGGATCGGTACCGACAAAGGAGATCGTCCGGATATAGAAACTGTCGGTAGGCAGCGCGGGGTAAGATTTCCGGACATGTCCATGCTCTTCCGGACAGGAATCTTCCGCTATTCCTATTTTCTCTTTCAGTGCAATGATCTCATCCCAATGGGCATAGGCTTCCTGCTCTCCGCGACGGATCAGCGTATCGAGTGCAACCGTACTAAAGCTGGCGGCATTATAAGAGGTCATATTCGGGCGGAGCAACAGGTCGGTCTGCTCCTTATTACGTGCATATTTATCATGTCCGTGTAAGGCGATAATCTGCCCGATCACATCACCGGGACTGTTCAGCTTGTCAAGCGTCTTCAAATCACTGGTACCCAGGTCTACACCGATAATCACGTCGGCGCCCATCTCCCGGGCGACATCTACCGGGAAGTTATCGTTCAACCCGCCGTCTATCAGCACCATACTATCCAGTCGGACAGGGGTAAACACTGCCGGAATCGCCATACTGGCACGCATCGCCAGCGGCAGGCTGCCTTTACGGAACACATAATCCTTCCCATCGACTGCATCCACAGCGACACAGGCAAAAGGTATATTGAAGTTTCTGAAATCTACGGAATCATGATAACCGATCGTCAGGTTGGAAAAGAGGTTCATCAGGTTCTGTCCTTTTATCATCCCCTGGATGACACGGTCTTTCTTATCTTTCCCAAAAGGCAGGGAAAGAATGTATCGTTCGGAGTTTTCCTTTTCCGGAAAGGTAAGGCTGCTTCGTTTGATCCGGTCGCTGAGCAGCATGGTCCAGTCTTGCTCCAACACCATCGTATCTATTTCCGCCGGCGTATACCCGATGGCATATAAGCCACCGACAATGGCGCCCATACTCGTACCCGCCACATAATCAATCGGAATACCGGCTTCCTCCAATACTTTCAACACCCCAATATGAGCTACACCTTTTGCACCCCCGCCGCCTAATACAACTCCAACCTTCTTCCGTTGAGCTGTCAGGGAAGGCAAAGCGACCAGTAACATCAGCAAAAAGCAAAGTAACTTTTTCATCTGCACACTATTTACGGCAAATGTAGTTCGTTTACGCTAAAGATGCAAACGAATCGGAGTTTACTGCATTTACTATACCAGATTCATAATTTATCATACGGGAGGAAACGCAATGAGATAAATAAAACACGAAGTAAGCAACAGACTCTCCGATAAATGTATTAAATTTGAAGCCTATTTCTCACCTTAAGAAGAAAAACTCATATGCAAAAATCAGCATTCTGTCTATTACTATGCTGCTTGACATTTCAAAGCTATGCGACAGTAGATTTACTGAAAGGCTATCAGTATGCCTCAGAACAAGCGCCGAAAGGGAACGAGTGGGAATCACCCGAGAACCTTGCGCTGAACAAAGAACAACCCCGTGCCTGGTTCTTCTCCTTCCAGAATCTGGAGAGTGCCCGGAAAGTATTACCGGAAAACAGTGCCTACTGGCAATCCCTGAACGGAGATTGGAAATTCAATTGGGCCCGTACGCCTGAAGAACGTCCGAAGGATTTCTATCAACCCTCCTTCGATGTATCAGGCTGGGACAATATCCCCGTGCCATCCAGTTGGAACATTGTCGGTCTTCAGAAAGACGGGACACAGAAGTATGGTACCCCTATTTACGTGAACCAACCGGTTATCTTCCAGCACAAAGTGGCTGTCGACGACTGGCGGGGAGGCGTGATGCGTACCCCACCGGAAAACTGGACGACCTTTAAAGACCGTAACGAAGTCGGCTCTTACCGTCGTGAGTTCACCATCCCGGAAGACTGGGACGGACGCAATGTATTTATCAGTTTCGACGGAGTAGATTCCTTTTTCTACTTATGGATTAACGGCCATTATGTAGGTTTTTCCAAAAACTCCCGTAATGCAGCCAATTTCAACATTACTCCTTATCTTCAAAAAGGAAAGAACATTGTGGCAGCCGAAGTGTATCGCAGTTCCGACGGCTCGTTCCTCGAAGCACAGGATATGTTCCGTCTACCGGGTATCTTCCGGACCGTTGCACTCTATTCGACACCGAAAGTGCATTTCCGCGATTTGGTGGTGACACCCGATTTGGATGCTACATATACCGACGGTTCGCTGACCGTCAAGGCAGACATTCGTAACCTCGATAAAAAAGCAATCAAGAATTATAAAGTGTATTATTCGCTTTATGCCAACAAACTCTATTCAGACGAAAATACACTTGTCGATGGATTCTTATCGCCTGTCATCGAACGGATCAACCCGGATGAAACAACGGAGAACCTGATGACCATCAAAGTGAAAGCGCCCAATAAATGGTCGGCCGAACAGCCCTACCGCTATACACTGGTTGCCGAACTGAAAGATAAAAAGAATAAAACGATCGATATGGTTTCCACCACTGTAGGTTTCCGCAAGGTAGAAATCAAGGATACACCGGCATCTGAAGACGAGTTCGGACTGGCCGGACGTTACTATTACGTAAACGGCAAGACTGTCAAACTAAAAGGTGTGAACCGTCACGAAAGTAATCCGGCTGTAGGCCATGCCATCACACGCAAAATGATGGAAGACGAAGTGATGCTGATGAAACGTGCCAATATCAATCACGTTCGTAACTCACATTATCCGGATGATCCGTACTGGTATTACCTGTGTAACAAATACGGTCTTTATCTGGAAGATGAAGCCAATATCGAATCGCACGAATATTACTATGGTCAAGCCTCCCTGTCCCACCCGAAAGAATGGCGGGATGCACATGTGGCACGTGTCATGGAAATGGTAAACGCCCATATCAACCATCCGTCTATCGTGATCTGGTCGTTGGGGAATGAAGCCGGTCCGGGACACAACTTCGTAGAGGCCTACGATGCTTTAAAGAAAGCAGACCTGTCACGTCCCGTTCAGTACGAGCGCAACAATAAAATCGTAGATATGGGTTCCAACCAGTATCCGTCTATCTCTTGGGTGCGCGGTGCCGTAAAAGGCGATTATGACATCAAGTATCCGTTCCATATCTCAGAATATGCCCATTCGATGGGGAATGCCTGCGGTAACCTGGTTGATTACTGGGATGCAATGGAGTCGACCAACTTCTTCTGTGGTGGCGCCATCTGGGACTGGGTGGACCAGTCTCTTTACAACTATACCCCCGACGGCAAACGCTACCTGGCTTATGGCGGTGACTTCGGCGATACGCCCAACGACGGTCAATTCGTAATGAACGGTATCGTGTTCGGCGACCTGGAACCGAAACCGCAGTATTATGAAGTGAAGAAAGTCTATCAGCATATTGGCGTGAAAGCGGTCGATGTCAGGAAGGGGCTTTTTGAGATATTCAATAAATATTATTTTAAGGACCTTTCGGATTATGATATAAGATGGTCGCTTTATGAAGACGGAAAGGAGATTCGATTCGGTTTTGTTAATTCCGGGATGATCCCTGCCCGTGCCAAAGCACAAGTGTCAATACCTATGCCTTTTGACAAGTTGAAGAATGATTCCGAATATTTTGTAAAGGTGCAGTTCCTTCTTAAAGATGATATGCCGTGGGCTGAAAAAGGATTTGTGACGGCGGAGGAACAAATTTTGTTGCAGGAAGCTATGGCGCGTCCTTCCATCAGTGCCGTGACGGCTTCTGCCGGAAAGGTGAAGTTGGATAAATCGGATACTTCGATTAAAACGGTGAGTGGTGACGGTTTCGTTGCTAAGTTCGATATGGAGACGGGTACGATTTACAGCCTGGCCTACGGAGTCAAGACGATTATAACCGATGGAAACGGTCCGAAGCTCGATGCTTTGCGTGCTTTTACCAATAACGACAACTGGTTCTATTCGCAGTGGTTTGAACACGGCTTGCATAACCTGCAACATCGGGCAACGAATAGTACGGTTTTGGAAAGAAACGACGGTACGGTCGTTTTGGCTTTCACTGTCGAATCGCAGGCGCCGAACGGTGCTAAGATCAAAGGTGGAACCAGTACGGGAAAAAATAGTATAGAGGAACTGACAGATAGGAGATTCGGGGAAAATGATTTCAAGTTTACGACGAATCAAATCTGGACCGTTTATCCTGACGGGTCTGTCGAGTTGCAGTCGAGCATCACTTCTAACCGTCCGAGTCTGGTATTGCCACGCCTAGGATATGTAATGAAAGTCCCGCAGCAGTATGCAGACTTCACTTATTACGGACGTGGCCCGATCGATAACTATGCTGACCGCAAGAGCGGGCAGTTTATCGAACAGCATAGGAATACGGTGGCTGGCGAGTTTGTGAATTTCCCGAAACCGCAAGATATGGGCAACCACGAGGATGTACGCTGGTGTGCCCTGACCGATCCGGATGGCGAGGGTGCTGTGTTTGTGGCTACCGATCGTTTGTCTGTATCGGCTCTTCAATATTCTGCATTGGATTTGATTCTGGCTTCTCATCCCTACCAGTTGCCGGTTGCAGGAGATACGTATCTGCATTTGGATGCGGCTGTGACCGGGTTGGGTGGTAACAGTTGCGGACAAGGCGGACCGTTGGAACAGGATCGCGTCTTTGCCGGACATCATGACATGGGCTTTATAATCCGTCCTGCCGGAAAAGATGTAACCGTTACGGCAAATGTTGCACCCGCCGGAGAAATGCCGTTGACAATCATGCGTAATCGCGCCGGATCCGTTGAGCTCTCATCGGCTCGTAAAGACGCTGTGATTTGCTATACGACCGACGGGGAAGGAAAAGCGAAGGAATATTCGGAAGCCATACCGTTCCGCAATGGTGGTACCGTAAAAGCCTGGTTTAAAGATAATCCGAAAATCAATGCAACGGCTTCTTTCAGCAAGATCGAGAGTATTCAGACGGAAGTGGTCTATACAAGCAGCGAAGAGTCCGGTTACGGAGATGCCAAGAACCTGACGGATGGTGATCCGAATACGATCTGGCATACGATGTTTTCCGTTACCGTTGCCAAATATCCGCATTGGGTGGATTTGGATGCAGGGGAAGTAAAACAGATTAAAGGTTTTTCATTCCTTCCCCGGCAGGACGGATCGAATGGTAATATCAAGGATTATTCGATTAGTGTCAGCCTGGATGGTAAAAACTGGGGTGAACCGGTCTTGAAAGGTACTTTTGAAAATAACCAGAAGGAAAAGAAAGTGCTGTTCGATCAGCCGGTCAAAGCCCGCTATATCCGTTTTACAGCATTGAGCGAGCAGCGCGGACAGGATTTTGCATCGGGTGCTGAATTGGTGATTCTGGCTGATTAATTGAACTTTATATTATGTGATGGAACAGGAGAGGAAGTCATTCCTTTCCTGTTTTTTATACTTTGTGCCTTCGATATGTCTGTTATCTCATCATTTTTGTTTTTCTTTGCGGAAAAATTCAGACACGTGAATCTCATTATAGAACAAGGAAACACATCATCGAAAGTGGCTGTATACAATAAGAGGCATATGGAGGCTTCTTTTGTGTTTAAGAAATTCGACGTGGAGGTTGTCTCTTCTATCTTTAAGAAGTACCCGCTGACGAAAGGGATATTCTCGACAGTGATAGATAAAGATGACGAATTGGTTGAATACCTGGGAAGCAATCTTCGGAATTTTGTGTTTTTGGACGAAACGGTATCTCTTCCGATCAAGGTGCAATATAAAACGCCTAAAACGTTGGGTAAAGACCGGCTGGCTGCCGCTGTCGGGGCTAATTACCTGCAACCAGGAAAGGATTTGCTGGTGATTGATGCCGGAACAGCTATTACATATGAACTGATCGATGCTTCCGGTTCTTATTTAGGAGGGAATATTTCACCTGGAATGACAACCCGGTTCAGAGCATTGAACTTGTTTACGGAGAAATTGCCTTTGGTTGTCGAGCAGGAATACATTCCTTTGGTCGGAACGGATACGGAAACAGCCATCCAGGCTGGAGTAGTAAATGGTATAGTGTGCGAGATGGATGGGTATATCGAAATGCTTCGGCTAAAATATCCTAACCTTTTGGTTTTTTTAACAGGCGGTCATTCGTTTTATTTTGAAAGACGGCTAAAAAACTCCATCTTTGCAGACATTAATTTAGTGTTGACAGGATTAAACAGAATCTTAGAGTATAATGTTGAAGATTAATAAGCTACTAATAGCAAGCATTCTTATATTGACACAGTTGTCGCTAGCGGCACAAAATAACACTAACTCGCCCTATACCCGTTTTGGGTATGGTGAATTAGCGGATCGTTCATTCGGAGCCGGACGGGCAATGGGTGGCGTTGGTTTCGGATTAAGATCGTCGAAACAGATCAACCCGATGAACCCGGCATCGTACAGTTGTATGGATTCATTGACATTTTTGTTTGATTTTGGTGCTTCAGGTCAGCTTTCATGGTTTGATGACGGAGTCAATAAACAGCACAATATTAATGGGAATGTGGAGTATATTGCAATGCAGTTCCCGATACATAAACGTATTGCGATGAGTGTGGGTATTTTACCTTACTCATATGTCGGATATAGTTTTGGTGCCCGGAGAACATCTGAAGGTGGATTTAATTATGTGGAAACATTTAATGGTTCCGGCGGATTAAACGATTTGTATGCAGGTTTGTCTATAGATATATGGAAGAAGCGTCTTTCTGTCGGAGCGAATGTCGGATATCTTTTTGGAAACATCAAGCATGAGCAGAGTTCTATTGTAGGACAGGGTTCAGAACGGAACACGATTCGTAATCAGAATCTGGAAGTACGGGATATAAAACTGGACTTTGGTGTTCAGTATACCCACCCGATCAGTAAAACAGAAAATGTTACATTCGGGTTGGCCTTTTCTCCCAAAAACCGTTTGAATGCGACTTATATTAATATGACTTATGCGGCAACCAGTTCCGGTTCTGCCGAGATCGTAGCTTCGGATACGACAAAGAGTAAAGCATTTGATATACCGAACTCGATTGGTTTTGGTGCATCATATGTGAAAAATAATAAGATGACATTAGCTGCGGATGTACTGTATGAAACATGGGATAAAGCGTATTATGATGATTCAAAAGATAGTTTTAAGAACCGTGTTCGGGTTGCAGCCGGAGGCGAGTTTATTCCAAATTATCAGAATCGTAATTTTTTCGGCCGGGTAAGATACCGTGCAGGTGCCCATTATAGTAATTCCTATCTGATGATAAATAATACAGATGATGCAGCATATAAAGGTAATGGCTATAATGAATATGGTGTGAGTGTCGGTTTTGGATTACCGTTGGTTGATAACCGTTCGTTGGTAAATGTGTCTTTTGAATACACGAAGATTAACCCAAGTGGTAAAAACATGATTGATGAACAGTATTTCCGTTTTACTGTTAATTACACATTCAATGAAATGTGGTTCTGGAAGAAAAAGGTAGATTAATTTAAATTGCTAACTTAAATTAAAACAGATATGAAAATAAAGGTATTATTAATTGCGGCTGCATGCTCTATGGGAGCACTAGGCGCGTATGCACAGAAAGGAGTAGATAATGGAACACAATTTGGATCTGGTGAGGACAGTATCCGTTGTATAACCAATATCAGCTTGTTCGTTCCTTATGCTAAGGCAGGGAATTTTAAGGATGCATATGATTTTTGGAAAATTGTTTACGATGAATGTCCTGCTGCAACAAAGGATATTTATCTGCATGGTGTAAAGATCATGGCATGGAAGATTGCCAATGAAAAAGATCCGGCAAAGAAAGCTGCTTTGATCGATGATCTGATGGGAGTATATGACAAACGTGTGAAATATTTCGGTGATGACAAACGTTATGGTAAAGACTGGATCGTTTCCCGTAAGGCACAGGATTATATCCAGCAAATGGGAGATAAAGCCGATTATAATAAATTGTATAATTGGTTGGGTGAAATCATCAACGAATATGGAGACAATACGGAAGCATTAGGTGTTTCTTTGTATATGTTTGCTTCTTACCAGAAGATGGCTGATGATCCTAATCACAAAGGACAATATGTTGAAGATTATCTGAAAGCATCTAAAATCCTGGATACTCAGTTGCAGGCTGCACAGGCTGCTAACAATGAAAAAGAAGTTAACAACCTGACAACATTCAAAACCAGTGTGAACGGTGCGTTTGCAAACAGTGGTGCTGCCGATTGCGAAACATTGCAGAACCTGTATGCTCCGAAAGTTGAAGAAAGCAAGAGTGATCTGGCTGCTTTAAAAGAAATCGTTTCTCTGTTGAGACGTGTTCGTTGCCAGGAAATCGATGCATTCTTTGCAGCAGCAGCCTATGCTTATGAACTTGAGCCGAGTGCAGATGCCGCTATCGGTATCGCTAAACGTGCTGTAAAGAATAAAGAATATGACACAGCTGTCAAATATTTTGAAGAAGCTGCCAATATGGAAACAGACCCTTCTTCAAAAGCTGAAGATTATTATATGATCGCAGTGATTAATCTGGATCAGAAAAATTATTCAAAAGCAAGGGAATATGCAAAGAAAGCAGCAGCTACAAATACTAGCTATGGTCAGCCGTACATCCTGATTGGCCAGATGTATGCTGCTACAGTTAAGAATGTATTTCCGAATGACGGTGTTTTGGCAAGAGCTGCCTACAATGTGGCAATCGACCAGTGGGAAAAAGCAAAACAGGTTGATGAAAGCTGTGTAGAGGAAGCTAATAAATTGATCGGTACTTATCGTGCTCATTTACCTTCTACAGAGGAAATTTTCATGCATCCGGATCTGGAAAAGGGTAAATCGTTTACTGTAGGTGGTTGGATCGGTGAGACAACAAGAATCAGATAATTATGACGGAAACGCGTTTTCTTTGTAAAACGAACAAATATGGCATAACAACTACTTTCGCGGTAGTTGTTATGCTTCTTTTATTTATGGCTTCCTGTGGCAAGGAGAATAAAGAAGTGGTGGAAGTAACCTTCGATCCGGAAAATACCTATACGCTGAGAACGACCGATGTCTCCAGTCTTATCTCTGATTCCGGTATCACCCGTTACCGGATGAACGCGAAAGAGTGGTTGGTGTTCGGAAAAGCCAAGGAGCCTTACAGCTATTTTCCCCAGGGTGTTTACGTGGAGAAATTTGATTCCTTGTTTAATGTAGAAGCAAGTGTAAAAGCAGATACTGCTTATTATTGGGATAAGAAAGGGCTGTATAAGCTGATTGGTCATGTGAGTATATTAAGCCAGGAAGGTAAAAAGTTGGATACTTCAATACTGTATTTCGACCAGAAAGAAGACCAAATTTACACAGATGAATACTTTGAGCTGGAAGAAGGGGATAAGATTATCACCGGCATCGGATTTAAGTCGAACCAGAACATGACGAAATATAAGATATTTAATTCGCAGGGAACATTTCCTGTCAGCGATACAGCACGTGATACTTCGCGTGTGAATACTGCAACCGGCGATTCTGTGGCTGTGAATATAGCAAAGCCGGATTCAATAAAATAGAACTGATGTGAATGCATTAACGTACATATTGATTTCATTAGCCTTTTCCGCTTTTTTTTCCGGCATGGAGATCGCATTTATTTCTTCTAATAAGTTGCGGCATGAACTGGATAAAAAGAATAAGAATATGGCCGGTAAGATATTGGATATTTTTTACCGGAATCCAAACCAGTTTATATCAACGATGCTGGTGGGTAATAATATCGCACTGGTTGTCTATGGTTTACAGATGGCAATTGTTCTGGAACCGTTTATCGCCCGTTTCGTTGATAATGAGGCTCTGATTGTTCTTATTCAGTCTATTATCTCGATTCGGCTTTGGTGACTT
>OGZA01002542.1_pt1 | contig 11129 bp, 8 predicted proteins | sample 1576591 | NCBI WGS metagenome assembly OGZA01 (sample SAMEA3541565, study PRJEB24748) | human gut metagenome | biome: human gut; feature: human-associated habitat; material: faeces | place: China | collected 2012
CTCTTCTTTTTTCGAAAACACCTTAAAAATCCCCTGCGGCAGTTCAAACACAAACACAATCCCCAGGACGATGGCCACTGCCACCTTAAGAGCCATAAAGCCAGTCTGAGACGCCTTGTCCAGCTCATTTGTCACAATATAATAGGCGGTCCAATATACCCCGGCTCCCGGTACCAGCGGAAATATACCGGAAATCAGAAATATGGTAACCGGGCACCGCTCCCTGACCGCAAACAGCCGCGACAGCAGGATCACTACGATTGTGGCAAGCAGCGCCGCAGTCGGTGCGGTACAGCTCTGAATCAAAATGGAGTAAACACCCCAGCCGGCTCCGCCGATCATACCGCAGTATGGATAATACCTTGTGGGAACCCCGAACAGAAGGGAAAACGAAACCGTCCCTCCAATGGCAGCCACCACTGAAATCAACAGCGTCACAGCATCACACCTCCCGTCAGTTGATGGAACACGCTGAACACGAGTCCAACCCCCATGGCAATACAGAAAAATACCAGCAGAGCGTCCAGCATCCGCACAGAACCGGAGATATAGTCGCCATCCGCAATATCCCTGATGGCATTGGTAAATGCGACTCCCGGTATCAGAGGCATAATAGAACCAATAATCATGAAATTTAAATGCTGCCCTATGGAAAACAGATACATCACAGAGCAGAGAAAGGTTACCAGTGCTCCGCCTCCGATATTTCCAACGATTTTCGATAAATGAGGACCGCTGATATACAGCACATAGAAATACAGAAGCACACCGGATACAAACGCCGCCGCACTGTCTGTTAAATTACCTCCGAACAGCATGCAGAAGCAAGCGCTTCCCACACCGGAAGCCAGAATCTGCATGGTCTTCGTCTTTCCCGGCATAACGCGGATCTCATCAAGCCGTTCCCTCACTTCTCCAATGGTATACCGTCCTTCCACGATCTCCCTGGACAGCTGGTTCACCGCAGCCACCCGGTTTAAATGGACCCCGCTTACCGGGATATGCTGAACCTTGGCGAAGATCTCCTCCCGCGTGCTGCCGGAGGTAATGAATATTCCATTGCTCAGTACAAATGCATTCTCCGACTCAATTCCGTAATAGCGGCATATTCTGTCTACCGTCTCCTCCACCCGGAAAATCTCGGCTCCATTTTCCAGCAGAATATGGCCCGCCTGCATCGCGGCATCCAAGATTTCCCGCTGTTCCTCCCCGTTTAACTCACACGAAACGCTCATCTTCCTCCGTAAAGGCCTCCCCATCCCCAGTAATCTCCTGTATTCTGTCTCTGTAACCGGCCGAGCAGTCCAGCGCTCTCATCTTCCCTATCACAGAATAATCTCCCCAGCAGTGCATGGGAAATACATGTTTTACATCGACTTTATTCAAAAACTCGTCCATTCCCAGATAAAAGTCGTCTTCCTGCCTCGGATCCAGCGGCAAAAATGCCACATCTATATGCATACCCGCCATTTTATCAATCTGTGCGCTGTATTTTTTTGCCATGGAATCGTTCCAGTTATCCGGCTCGCCTTCCCATCTCCAGTTATTTAAATCTCCCGCATGATAGATCGTTCTGCCTTCCGCCTCAATCAGAAACGCCACACCTTCATCCGTTGATTTATAAGTATGTATGGTTAACATTCCGCCATTTTCCAGCCTGTATTCCGCCGTCTCTCCTGGCTTCATGGAATCCGTGACCGGTAATGCCTCTTCCGGCAGGCGCTTCCTCCAGATATCACCAGACAGGACAAACCGAACGTTTTCATGTTTCTTTATCAACTCAAATATCACCGGTGAATAGTGGTCCCCGTGCCTGTGGCTTGCCAATACCAGAAGCGGCTTTTCCCGCTTCAGCCCGGGAATCACTCCCTCTGTATAATCAAACAGCAGATAAACCGACTCCAGTTCCACTAAAAAAGAGCTGTGGTGGATATAAGTAATCTTCATATGACGCCTCCTTTCCCGATATCCCTATTCTGTTATAACGGAAGGCGTTTGTCAACTTTTTTCTTCTGTAAAAACAGGGGACTGCCGCCAGAAATTTATCCTGTATAATCAGAAAGGGCGGAGACACTCGTCTCCGCCCAAATAAAATACCTTTTTACTGCAACAGTTTATGTCAGTTCTGATTAGTTAGCTGCTGTTGTAGCTTCTTCTGTTACTGTTTCTGCGTCTTCAAGAGATGCTTCTTCAACTTCTTCGGAAGACTCTTCTGCGGAAGCATCCTCAGATTCTACTGCTTCTGTTGTTTCTGCGTCAGCAGACTCTGCATCTGTAGTTTCATCTGCAGCTTCTTCTGTTGTTACTGCTTCTGTAGTTGCTTCTGTTGTAACTTCAGCTTCTGTTGCTGCAGTTGTCTCAGCAGTTGTGCCGCTGCCACATGCAGAGATAGATGCCATAGTTAATACTGCGATGCCTGTAAGTACGAGTTTCTTTGCTGTCAATTTCATAATTGTTCTCCTCCTTGCGACTACATAGGTGTCTTTTTGTTATGTCTTAGAATTATGTCATGACCTTCGGTTGTCCTATGCCCTCAAGTCGAGAGTCAGTTTATCACTCCAAACGTTTAAAGTCAATGTTCTTTCTGTGATTTTTTTCTTAATTAAAAGTCACCCGATTTCTTAAAATTTATTACAATTGACAAAAGCGGTTCTAAACTGAAAACTATGAAAATATACTCTTGTAACCATACTGTACTTTTTTAGGTGTCCGTTATGCCATGTGATTATGCACTATTATTCGCCGTTATATCGCAGTGTTTTTTGTATATTTTTTTGCTATTTTCCTTTGTTTTTGTGTTTTTACCACGTTTATGGTGGTTTCCACCCCAATTTCCATTATTTACCGCTGGCAGTAGCTTTCAATCGCCCGGCTCATAAATTCGGCTGTATGTTCTCCGAACTGATCGATATTTTCTTTAAAACGTCCGTCCTCCACGTACATTTTCCCCAGTCCCTCCAGGATTTCCAGGGTGCATTCATAGTAGTTTTCGGTAATATGGTTCCTCCATCGTTCCACCAGTCCGGCCGCGCGGCTGCCATCCGGCGCTTCCCCCTCCTGGACGCACTCCGCAAATTCCCGGAAAATATCACTCATCTCTCTGTTTAAATCCTTCCATTTTTCCTCACTGTAACCGGAAGTCTTCTTTTCGCTTTCGCGGTATGCTTGGGTATCACCCCAGCGTTTCTTCGCTTCATTGGCGTACTTTTTCTTTGCTTCTTCTATCTCGTGCATATCAAATTCCTGAAAACTCATGGTATTTTCTCCTCTCATCATACTGTCCACCAGTCCGGTAAGCCGGCGCAGCCGCTCGATCTTCAGCAAAAGCAGCGACTTATGGGCCGCAAGCGCTTCCTGGCGGTCATAGTCAGGCTTCGACAACATGTCCTTGATTTCCTTCAGGGGAAAATCCAGTTCCCGGTACAGCAAAATCTGCTGCAGCACTGCCAGCGCCTCTTCGTCGTAATAACGGTATCCCGCTTCCGTCGTGTCGGTTGGTTTGAGCAGTCCTATCTCATCGTAATAATGGAGTGTGCGCACACTGATATTCGTTAATTTTGCTGTCTCGCTTACTGTCAGTCTCATAGTTATCACCGCCTTCTTTTTTACTATAATGTATGACGCAGCGTGAGAGTCAAGAGTTTTATTTATTCTGATAATAAATATCTACTAAAATTTACAATAGTGCTGATTTCCCATTTGTGCTTTGTTTTCTCTATAGTATAATAGAGAAAGAAAGTTTTTATAATGACAGATCATTAAAAAAGTCAAACTTATCAGTCAGCACGGCATCCATCACAGAATTACGAGAAAAGAACGTTGGCAAACAATATGCGGCAAATATTACATAAGGAGATTTCTATGTCAGAACGAAAGAAAGAGGAAACATATCTAATTAATTTAATAACCAACCCGAGGCACAAATTAGAAGTGGAAAACGCTTGTGAAATAGTAAAAAAGATCTGGACCTCTGAAGTCAGAATAGTTAGAGAATACACCGACCATGGATATGAACATTCTCAAAGAATAATTCAAAAATTATATGAAATAATACAGCCGAATCCTCAAATTTTAACAGAAACTGAATTGTATTTTTTATTACTGGGGGCATATTTACATGACATTGGTATGCAGTGTGACATTAAAAAATATAAGAAAATTAAAAATTTAGCAGTAAATACTTATTCTGCATCATTTAATCTTGAATTACAAGAGGGCACTGCAAACTCATATTCCTCTGAAGAGCAAAATGAAATTCGGCGTAATCACCATTTACTAACTGGTGCATGGATTGAATATTCACAAAAGAATAATACTATATTATCACCGTTTGTTAATATGATTGATCCATCATACCTGGATGACTTAATAAAAATATGCATATATCATTCGAAATTACAAATATCCGATTGTACGGAAAAATCAAAGCTAACCTCTATTCGAACCAGACTGGTTGCTGCATTGTTGAGATTTGCTGATGAATTAGATATAGATGCATCCCGTGTCCATATTGAAACCATGGCCGCATTTGGATATAAAACAGAAAATGCCGTGTTTTGGTATTTACATTCCAGGACAAAGGTAACAATAAAAGATTCCGCAGTAACTGTTACTGTCTTTTTAAACCAAAATGACTATAATAATTATGCCTCATGTATTGACAAAATATATATACAAAATTTTAAATTTAAAAACAAAATATTAACTGACATTATTTCGCAAAATAAAATTAACGTTTTTATTAGTGAATGCTCTGAGGTCGCAATAGATCGTTTTCAACAGGATTTACCTCAAGAAATTGCCTCCACATTAAAAACCATGTATAAAGATCAATTAAGAGCAGAATCCAAGGATAGCATCGAATTATTACTTAGTATGTCCGCAGATGAAAATCAAGAGGAAATTCTTAATATGTTATTAGGAAAACCTGATAATTTAAATTTTATGCAGAAATACAAAAATAACTTTATTACCAATGCACAAAATTTAAAATCTCTTATAGATGAGTTAAAGACTTCCTATTTTATAAGCGAAACATCTGTTGAAAATGCTATTACAACAATAAATTCTCTTAGACATGGTGTAAAGCCGGGTATTTTTACGGACAACGAAGACGCATTTACTAATTCATACAAAATTTTTCTTTTTGTAAAAGCATTTACCACTGAACAGTTAACATATTTAAGTGATATTGGAATCAAAATCCCCTGTCAGGTATCCTCCGGACAGGCTCTGCCATATGCAAACAATTTTTTCAACTTTTATTTTAAATATAAGAGTAATCCTGATTTATTAGAAATGAAAATTAAATCCCATGATTTATTTGATTATTATACATTCGAACAAATTGAACGGATATTACGATCTTATAATAAGATCATTAATTTTTTTACCAATCATATTGAATTTTCAAATTCGTATGTATATCCAAGTCCATCTTATGGAAAATTGCTTGCCGCAAGTATTTATGGCGAATCAAACAAAATTCTCATATGGGATATCGAAAACAAAAAACGTGAACCCATAGCAGCCTTAGGCGGCCTGTTCGAACCTGTCAACAATATAAAGATATACAGACTTGACAATCAAGTGATTATTACAGCAGCAGGGATTCGGCAGATATACTTTTGGAACCTTAATTTAAACAATGGAGAGCCCATATACATTATAAAATCTATTAAACCAATATCTGATTACTTAATCTATCGATCCATAAATGGCATATTATATTGTATGGGACTTGTAGAAAGAAATATATTTATTTGGGAACTGTATAAAGAAGAACAGCCAATTACATGTATTCCTGCAGGAAATGATGTTTTTATGGTCAATACTCATTTATCAACAGCCGAACCTGCGTATGAATGTTTAGGATTACATTCTTACAGTGATAATGTGGAACCGAACATAATAGAATTAGTTGAAGTCTCTGCCTTAAGTTTTAATCAGGAAATAAGACTTGAGATCTACAAACATATAGATATTAGCAAAAGATCCGCAGATGGCTATGCAAATCGGCTCAATTCATATTTCATAGACTCACAGGGAAAAGAAATATTTTTATTAATCAATAATGATATTTATATAGGTGATTTCTGTAGCTCTAATATGATAAAGCTTGCAAATCTGGAATCTCAACGAATATTACATGTTGTATCCAAAGTGATTAACAACCAGCTGTATTTACTTACATACAGCATATATCAACAATATAGAAACTCCGTAGATTTAATTCATCTTTACAAATTAGAAAATAAACAAATTGTGGAGCACCAGAATTGGCTGTGCGAAAAAAAAGATATTGCTTACGCTGCATTTTCAGCAGCTGATCAAAACCCTCAGATTTATTTTGCTCATCTGTTCGACAATAAAATAAACAAATTACTATTTGATCCTAATTCCTATTCAGAATTTTACACCATTCCAGATACATTTAGTCTTAAATGCTTAACTTCGGAATAGTATATTCTGCTGTCCGGTAACAAATACAAGAGCAGAGTCTCATAACCCAGCAGTATTTTTGTGGGTTATGAGACTTTTTCCTTAAAAGATCCTGTACGGCTTGATCTTTCATACTTTTTATAGCATATGCTAATTATTCGTACGATTATTACTTCATTTTCTAATTCTCCAGGTCCGAATCTTCTGTATCCGTACTTCACCCCCGATTCCACATATTCTAATTTTGTCTGCGTCTTCCGGCACATAAACCATATTGGTCATACAGGTCATATAGTCATCGGTAAACAACTCTACCGATGCGGAATCAATAAACATATGAATACGGCAGGACGCTTCACCGACCGAGCGAAAAGAGCAGCGTCTTTTACTCTTCAAATGGTCAAAGGTATGGGAACGATCAAATTCTATTTCGCCAAGCTTTAAGTTTACGTTTACAAGAACCTTCTCCTTTCCATTACTCTTAACCTCTAACTGGATGATTTCAGCCGTCGTCTCCTTCAAGTTAAAATCAATTATCATTTCACAATGGGAATTATCTGCTGTTTCTATGGCAATCCCCTCTTCTCCTGCCGTTTCGGATACCAACTCTGACGGTTCAGTCCGATAATTCTTTAGCTCCTGCACAGGCTCAAAATGCAGCCGTCCCACCTCATCCAGACGCAGTTCTCTGGGAAGTGCCATTCCACCGCACCAGCCCATTTTCGATGTATAATAGGTGCCGTCACACCACGGCATCCAGTTCCAGCTGTTCATCCAGCCAATCATAATACAGCGGCCGTTTCCGTCTTTCGTTACCTGCGGTGCATAGTAATCCATTCCCCAGTCAATTTCCCCATACGTATCCCAGAAAAACTTTCCGGCCGGATAATTGAAGTCCCCGGTTAAATATACAGACTTTCTAAGATTCAACCCATGCGGCGAAATAAACAGGATGTGTTTTCCTCCAAGTTCAAAGAAATTAGGGCACTCACATACAGACCCTAATTCCCCCAGACTCTCGGCCATTGTATTGATGAAACGCCAGTTTTTTAAATCATTCGAGCGATAAAGGAGTGCTTGCGCAAAATGATTCTTTGTAGATCCCAGAATCATATTCCACTCTCCATTCTGACGCCAAATGTAAGGATCTCTGAAGTCTTTCTTATCTGCCTCACAAAGAGTATCAGCTAAAACAGGGCTGTCCCCGGTCTTTGTAAAATGAATCCCATCATCACTGACAGCCATGCACTGTCCCTGCTGCATGCCATTCCTGGCATCGAGCCCCGTATACATTAAATACACCTTCTGATCAAGTTCCAGAGCACAGCCAGACCAGCAGCCTCCTCCATCGCATTTGTCAACAGGTGCCAATGCAATCGGAAGGTCTTCCCAGTCCACCAGGTTTTCACTGACTGCATGCCCCCAATACATCTTATAATCCCCTGGTTCTGATACATATGGCATATGCTGGTAAAATAAATGGTATTTTCCACCCAGAACGGAAAAACCATTGGGATCGTTGCACCAGCCAGCCGGAACCTCAAAATGATACTTTTGTCTCAACGGATTATTCTTAATTTCTTCATGCCACTCCATAACATAGGCAGTCGCCCTCGCAGCTTCTTCTATATTCTTATTTACATTGCCCATTTTTATTCTGTAATCCTTTCTTATCCTTTTATCCCCGACTGGGCGATACCCTGTACATAATACTTCTGGAAGAAAATAAACATAACTATCACCGGAAGCGTGCTTAATGTCAACGCCGCAAAAATTGGTCCATAGTGAACCGGAGGGGCCGTAAACAAAGTTTGAAGTCCCAGCTGCACGGTCTTTGTCCTGTCGTCGGTAACCAGAACCGGCCACAAAAAGTCTCCCCAGTGTTCGATAAACTGCAGAATCAACACGGTCGCATACACCGGGAACGATAATGGAAGCACAATCTTAAAAAATGCCTTTAATGGAGACGCTCCATCAATATATGCTGCCTCCAGAAGTGAATCCGGAATATCCACGAAAAACTGACGAAATAGAAAGATACTAAAGCAGTTGGCCGTAAACGGCGCTATAAGTGCAGAAAAAGTGTTCAGCATCTTAAACTTAAAAATCATAAAGTACAACGGCAGAATAATACTTTCCAGCGGAATAATAATAAGTGCTACAATCAAGCTGAACAAAAAATCACGCCCCCTGAATTGAAGTTTTGCAAGAGCAAAACCGCACATGGAATTGACGATTAATCCCAATGCAATCATAATCGTAACATAATAAAGGCTGTTAAGCATTGTTCTCACGATCTCCCCTTTCTCCAGGATAGACCGGTAATTATCGAGGCTCCCGCTAATGGGCAGAAATGCCCTCACAGAAGTCATATCTGCAAATATATTGACCTCAGGTTTTACTGATGATACCATCATCCATACAAGCGGAGCCAGGAACACGACGGCAAGAAAAATGTTGAGTGTATACATCAGTATTCGGTTAAGCAGTCTGCTTTTTTTAATTCCCACTCTCGTTCCTCCTCTCAGTCCCGTTCAATGAAAAGACGTTTAAGCGCCATGGATACCAATACCACAATCAGGAAAAAGACTACTGCCATGGCAGATGCGTAGCCAGCCTTCTTATATTGAAAGCCCTGCTGGTAAATATAATACACCAACGTCCTTGTGCTGTTCTGAGGCCCTCCAAAGGTCATAATATAAGGCTGTGTAAATACCTTAAATGCCTGAATCGTTACGTAAACCACAATAAATGAGATCACATTTCTTAATCCTGGAAGAGTAATGTAGAAGAACTTCTTCACGGAATTGGCCCCGTCGATGGCCGCCGCCTCATAAAGTTCCTGCGATATTCCATTTAATCCTGCAATAAAAATGATCATCTGATAGCCAACTCCCTGCCAGATTGACATAACCAGAATAGAATTCATTGCCTGGTCAGCGCTTCGTAAAAAGCGCTGACCAGGCAGTCCAACCATGTTCAGAATTGCGTTAAACAGACCGTCATTCGGGTTGTATAAACATACCCATAAAATGGATACCACGGTTAATGATGAGATTACAGGAGCAAAATAAGCGGTTCTGAAAAACGTCCGTCCAACTATTTTTCGATTTACTAAAATAGCCAGACCCATAGCGATTACCGCTTCAACCGGCACAATTACTACTGTAAAATAAAAAGTATTTCGTAAACATTTAAAAAACAGTTCATCCGAGAGCAATGAAGCATAATTATCCACTCCCACCATCTCCATGCGGTCCGGTGTCAGGACATAAAAGTCTGTAAAGCTAAACCCCAAAGCCATAAATGCAGGTATAATAAGAAATAGCAAGAGTAATATTAGCGCCGGTGCTACAAATATATAGGCTGTATTTCTCTGTCTCCTGGAATAGCTGGATTTCATCTTTCTATAGTTTGCCTCACCCATTTCACCAGGCTGCCTCCCTTCCCATATTATTTATTTTGCATACGTTGCTTCCCACTCTTTATCAAAGGCGTTTGCAATATCATCAAGAGAAGTCTTCACATCAGCACCTAACAGAATGTCGTAAAACGCTTCCGAGAATTTCTGTGTAAAGATTGGATAGTTTGGTGTAGCCGGACGTGCATGACCTTCTTCAAATAAAGTTTCCTTTATGATCTTATTCGGTCCATCATCATAAATATCGAGTAAATCATACGCAGAATACCGCACTGGCGGATAAGCAGGTCCATCTACGGTAAAGCTCGCACATGCCTCAGGGCTGGATAAGTAATGAATAAATTCCATAGCTGCATCTACATTCTGGCAGTTTGGCGTAACGCCTACTGTCCAGCCGCCTGATGTACTTCCCGCATAAGCCTCTTCCTGCGGAATATACGTTACCCCCCAGTTAAAATCAGCCTGTTCAAGCGTCGGTATAATCCATGCTCCCGCCAGCTTGGTCGCACATTTGCCTTCCTGAAACTCCGTCGCTGTAGGATCGACATTAATCAGTCCTTCATCTGCAAACTTCTGGAGATAGATACCCGTCTGGATGGCCTTCTCTGAATTTATATATCCCTCAGCTGTGCTTCCATCATCAGAAAGCAGCTGTGCCCCGTTTGCAACTAAAAATGGCTGAAAAGCTACAATAATCCACTCACCGCTCTTCTCCTGAATAAAGTTTCCACCATAGATACCATCTTTGGTCAGCTTTTTGCAGACATCATAATACTCGTCCCATGTCCAGGCATCCTCAATTTTTTCCGGAGCCGTAATACCGGCTGCATCCAGCATATCCTTATTATAATAAATATTAATAATTCCCTCTCCCATGCCTACCGCATAGAAATGGCCGTCATACGTTCCCTGCGCAATTGTTGATGGAAGAAAATCTTTCATTTCCTCTTCCGTAAAATAATCTTCTATCGGTATAAACATATTGGAATATGCGTAACTCGCCACATTGGGGCCATCTGCCATCAGAATGTCCGGAAGGCTGTTCGTTGCGGCAGCAGCACTGACTTTATCCTCATAGGCAAAGGACTCTCCCCGTGTATTGGCAGTTTCAAGTATCTTTATCTTACCCGCATATTCTTCATTAAATTTCTGAACCATCATTGCATACCAGTTGGCCTCTGATTCCTGGCTGATTGGATACCAGAAGGACAGCTCTACCTCTGTGTCACCTGTTTTAGCTTCCGATTCTTTTACCGTCTCCGTATTT
>OGZA01002543.1_pt1 | contig 11124 bp, 10 predicted proteins | sample 1576591 | NCBI WGS metagenome assembly OGZA01 (sample SAMEA3541565, study PRJEB24748) | human gut metagenome | biome: human gut; feature: human-associated habitat; material: faeces | place: China | collected 2012
CAGCTCAAACCGGTGGGGCTGGTTCAGGGCGTGGTTCACGATGACCAGCTTGATCTTCATCTTTTCCGGCAGAATGTTTTTGATGTAAACGCTTACCGCCTGCCCGGGCGCAAGGCCGGAGCAGCTCTCCGCAAGCCCCGCAAGGTTCGGCGCAATCTCTACAAAGGTGCCGTATTCCTCCACGCTGCGCACAATGCCCACCACCGTTTCGCCTACGGTGAACCGGGCGGCATGCTCTTCCGATCTCCAGCAGCTCCCGGATGGTCAGCACAAAGCGCCCCTGTGCGTCCCGGTTCTTGATGGCACACAAAATCTGCTGCCCCACGCTGACCCGGTCGGCAGGGGAGGAGATGCGGCTTACCGACATACAGTCGATGGGCAGCAGGGCGCTGATGCCGCAGCCTACGTCACAAAACGCGCCGAACGGCTCGATGTGGGTCACCGTGCAGGGCAGGATATCCCCGGGTGAGAGGGTGTCCAGATACTCTGCCTTGCACATCCGCTGTGCCTCGGCCCGGGAAAGCTGGTAGCAGGGCTGGCCGTTTTCCCCGGTCTCCATCCCTTCGATCACAAAGCAGGTGGGGCGGCCCACCCGGGTCAGCACGGCAATGTCCTTGACCGTCTCGCCGGGTGCAGCGTCTACACAGTCGGCAAAGGGCATGATGCCCCGCATACCGCCCAGCTCAAACCGCAGGCGGCGGTCGGTATCGTAGGCAAGGGCGGTGCTTTGCAGCACTTCGCCGTTCGCCATGCAGCGGCTCAGCTCCTCTCGGCTCAGATGGTTCGCATTGCGGCAAAGACCTTCGGCTCGATATTCCAACATTTTCGGTTCCTCATTTCTTGTGTATTTTGTGGTGGCTTAGTAAACTTTTATGCGGGATGTTTGCAAAACAATACCGGCTGTACTATAATAGACATGATATTCTGAAAAGAAAGGCGGTGTGCCGTATGGACATACAGGTCGGGGATGTGATCCAGACCAAGAAACCGCACCCCTGTGGTGCCAACCGTTTTGATGTGCTGCGTGTCGGCATGGATTTCAAGATCCGCTGCCAGGGCTGCGGGCACGAGATCATGCTGCCGCGTGCCAAGATCGAGCGCAACATCAAAAAAGTTCTGCGCGCGGGGGAGCAGTAGCGGGCTTTGCACAATATATTGGCAACCCTTTCGGGCGGATATGGAATCCACCCCTACAAAATGACCTTGTGCAAAGGAGAACCTATGCAGAACTTTACCGAGCTTTACGAGGTCGAGCGCCGCTATGAGGAGCTGGCCCACAAGATGTCCACGCCTGATGCGGCGGCCGACGCCGAAGCGTATGCGCGGATGATGCGTGACTACAAAGAACTTACCCCCTTGATCGAAGAATACCGCCGCTATACCGACCTGCAGCAGCAGGAGCAGGACGCGAAGGAACTGCTTGCCGCAGAGTCGGACCCGGCGTTTGCTGCTATGGTACAGCAGGAGCTCTGCGAAATTGGCCGGAATCTGGCGCAGAGCGAGGAGAATCTGCGCCTGCTGCTGATCCCCAAGGACGCAGATGACGAAAAAAGCGTTATTCTGGAGATCCGTGCCGGTGCAGGCGGCGAGGAGGCCGCCCTGTTTGCCCACAGCCTGTGGCGTATGTACACGATGTACGCTGCCAGGCGCGGCTGGCAGTGCAGCACCATCAGCGCCAACGAGACAGAGCTCGGCGGCGTGAAGGAGATCGTATTCTCAGTGGAAGGCCCCGGCGTATACAGCCGCCTGAAATTTGAGAGCGGCGTTCACCGCGTGCAGCGCGTGCCGGAGACCGAGACGCAGGGGCGTATCCACACCTCGACCGTGACGGTGGCTGTCATGCCGGAGGCTGAAGAGGTCGAGCTGGAAATTGACCCGAAGGATCTGCGCATCGACACCTTCCGCTCCTCCGGTGCGGGCGGACAGCACATCAACAAGACCTCATCCGCCATCCGGGTGACCCATCTGCCCACCGGTATGGTCGTGGAATGTCAGGACCAGCGCAGCCAGCGGGAAAACAAAGACCGCGCTTTAAAAGTCCTGCGCAGCCGCCTGCTGCAGCAAAAGCAGGCCGCCTACGATGAAGCCTATAACGCCCAGCGGCAAAGCCAGGTGGGAAGCGGTGATCGCAGCGAAAAGATCCGCACCTACAACTTCCCGCAGGATCGCGTGACCGACCACCGCATCGGCTTAACGCTGCGCAACCTGCAAAGCGTGCTGGACGGTGACCTGGACCGGGTGCTGGACCCGCTGATTTTGGCCGACCGTGAAGAAAAACTCAAAGCAAACAAAGGTGACGCATAATGAATACACAGGTTTTGCCAGTGAATGACAAAAGCATTGCACTGGCGGCAGAACTGCTGCAAAAAGGCGAGCTGGTCGCCCTGCCGACCGAGACGGTCTACGGCCTCGGCGCGGACGGACTGAACGCGGACGCCGTGCGGCACATTTTTGAGGCCAAGGGCCGCCCGCAGGATAACCCGCTCATCCTGCATATCCCAGACGCGAGCTGGCTCGCGCGCTACTGCAAGGACGTGCCGGAGACGGCGTACCGCCTTGCCGGGCGCTTCTGGCCCGGGCCGCTGACGATGATACTGCCGAAGGCGGACTGCGTGCCGCTCGTCACCACCGGCGGACTGGAGACCGTCGGGATGCGCTGTCCCGACCACGCGGTGACGCGCGCCATCATCGCCGCCGCAGGCGTTCCGGTCGCCGCGCCGAGCGCCAACACCTCGGGCCGTCCGAGCTGCACGACCGCCGCGCACGTCCGCGAGGACATGGACGGCAGGATCGACGGCGTGGTGGACGGCGGCCCCTGTCAGGTGGGCGTGGAGTCGACGATCATCGACCTGACGGTCACGCCGCCGCAGCTGCTGCGCCCGGGCGGACTGCCGCTCGAGAGCCTGCGCGATGCGCTGGGCGAGTTTCCCGTAAGCAGAAGCAATACTTTTGATACGGGGCAGTTCCACGCCGAAGTTAAGTTTGTAGACCAAACCTTTCTCACGCATACTTTGAGACACAGCCCCATTCATGGAGAGGCGGAGCTGGGTTTTTATTTCTTTGAGTTGTTCTTTTAGTTCCATTAGTTTCAGAAATGAGAGTTCCGGTTATCACCTGAGGCAAAAAGCCTTTTATCTTAAAAGAGGTGTGTCAAAATGCACCTGATGATTTTTTTAGGCACGGATTACGCGGAATGCACGGATTTACTTTATCCTTTTTTTCCGTTTCCGTGTAATCCGCGTAATCCGTGCCTAAAAGAAAACAATAAAATCTCTAAATTACCATTCAATCGTTCACTGAAGGCAATGCCGAGTAGTCCTTGCTATAACGCAGCATCTGTTCGGCATACCCTTCATCATAAGTCACCTTCACATCGGTTATGTTGCCGTCCGCATCCGTCACAGCCTCATACTTCGGGTTGACAAAGCCCTTATACGGAGCCAGGTTCAGCTTCTTGTAACGTTCCAATACTTCCGCGTGCAGTTCCGGATCTACTTTCACGGCATAGGACTCTACCAGCTCACGGGCTGCGTCATAGTCGCCCGTGGACTTGATACGCTGTATTTCGGCAAGCAGTTCGCCAAACAGTTCCCGTACCTTTTCATAATCATTGATTACGACATAAGTCTTTCCGTCCTTCTTTACCAGTTCCACCACTTTGTCGGCAGCACCCTTTTCATATACCCAACGGGCTATGAGCTGACGGTTGCGCATATGTGCCTCTTCCACGTTGTTTCCCGGTTCGATACGCACAAGCTGTGTCATCAGGCCGTTCATCAGATAGGTATAGAATTGGGCCTTGTAGGCATCCGCACTCGGAGTCAGTCCCAGTTCCACCAGTTTCGGATCGGCCACATAATACAGTCCGAACAAGTCGGCACGCGCCTCTTCGATAGTAGAGCCGTAAGCCTTCAGCGCATCGGGGTCTACGCCCGGAAGCAGTTTGCCGGAACCATGTCCCAGACACTCATGCAGGTCGGTATGCAGTTCATCGGTCGTATCGGCATATTTGTCTATCAATTGCAGTTCGGCATCGCTATATACAAACTCTTCGTTGAAGCCGTTGCCATGGGCCGCCTTGTTGTAGGCATCCGTTATATTGCCAATCGTTACGGATTTGGAGCCGTGATGGCTGCGGATCCAGTTGGCATTGGGCAGGTTGATACCGATAGCCGTCGAAGGATAGAGGTCGCCCGCCAGAATAACGGCAGTGATTACCTTGGCTGAAACACCTTTCACTTTCTCTTTCTTGAACTGCTTTTCCACCGGAGAGTGATCTTCAAACCATTGCGCATTGCTGCTGATAATCTCCGTGCGGCGGGTAGCTTCCAAATCCTTGAAGTTCACCAAAGATTCCCAGCTTGCCTTCATGCCCAGCGGGTCGCCGTAGCTTTCGGTGAATCCGTTTACGAAGTCGATGCGGGAATCCAAATCCTTCACCCACAGAATGGCATAATCATCAAAGGTCTTCAAGTCACCTGTTTCATAAAACTCTATCAGCTTGGCTATAACCGCTTTCTGTTCAGGGTTCTCGGCCACGCCTTCCGCTTTCTTCAGCCAATACACAATCTTCCCGATGGCCGCGCCGTACAAGCCCCCCACTTTCCACACTTTTTCCTGAATCTTGCCGTTCTCTTTCACCAGGCGACTGTTCAATCCGTAAGAAACCGGCGTTTCATCCTTAGGGTCCTTCATGGAACTGTAAAAGGCTTCGGCTTCCTGCTGCGTCACCCCGTCATAATAATTACATGCCGAGGTCAGCACCAAATCCTCACCGGCAGCCTGGTTCACACGCTTCGGCATCACTTTGGGGTCGAAGATAACGGGAGCCACCTCTTCATAAAGCTGCTCCACCGTCTGCCCTTCTGCAAGCGGCAGTGTAGCGGCGTCCACGCTTAAAAGGGCTTGCTTGAAGAATTCGGGAGTAAAGCCCGGTACGAACTTCTCGCAGCCGTAATGATGATGAATGCCGTTGGAGAACCATACCCGTTTCAGGTACACTTCCATAGCCTTGAAGTCTGCCGCAGTCTTGTCGCCGGTATAGCCCGTATAGACGGCTTCCAGCATCCGGCGGATTCTGAGGTTGTATTTCCCGTTCTGGTCGAACAGGATGTCACGTCCCTGCAAAGCGGCTTCCGTGAGGTAATAAACTAATTCTTTCTGTTTGAGAGACAAGTTCTCAAACTCCGGTACGCGATAGCGTAAAATCTGTAAGTCTGCAAATTGTTCCACTGTATAATCAAATTTTTCTGCCTTGGCAGTAGTTTTCGGTGCTCCGCCGCAAGCTGTCAGCAAGGACGCGGCAACCATTACGGAAATCAGTTGTTTTTTCATGCGTGTTTGGAAAAGATTGATTAGTATTAAAATAACAAAAGGAAGTATTCCGGAGCACATGACTCGGAATATTTCCTTTTATAAGTTCAGTTTTACTGCATTATTTACCTTTCACTGCATTTTTCTTACGATAACCGTTAGGAGTTTCTCCTACATTTTTATAAAATGCAGCATAAAAAGACTGACGATTGGCAAAGCCTACCATCGTGCTGATTTCCTCAACATTCTTGTCAGCATATCTCTTATCTGTCAATAAATGCAAAGCGTCTTTCACTCTGTACTCATTCAACAAACAAGAATAATTCATGCCGAAACGGGAGTTCACCACTGCCGACAAATAACGGGTATTGGTCTGCAGTTCTTTCGCCAAATCCTTAGCAGAGTAATTGGGGTCTCTGTACTTCTTCTGCACGACAATGATATTCAGTATCCTGTCGTACAGCTCGTCTGCCAGTTCCGGCCGTATCAAGGAACGGTAGGCAGCCTTCTTTTCTTTCTTTTCGCGCAGGTTATAGGGATGCTTCTTTGTAGCCTCCTCCTGTGCATTCTTTTCTAAATCACTCATTGAATTAACTGGTTAGGGTTGTTTAAATACGGAAATCTAAAGGAGTTTCCCTTAGATTACACAAAAGTCTAACATTTTTTTTTAATACGCAACTTTTCCCGTACATATTTTTAATATACAAACAACGAAAAAGCTTGAAAAGAAGCAGGATACGTTTAATTACAAGCTTATTTAACACAGTTGCTTAATTATTAAGTTATTTGACTGAACGCCACTTCCTTTTGCATTTTATGCAAGAATTAACGTACCTTTGTCCCCTGATAAAAAGATACCGGCACTGCTTATGCTACAAACGCTTAAAACATACTTCGGATACGACAGTTTCCGTCCCCTGCAGGAAGAGATTATCCGTCACATCCTGGATGGAAACAACGCACTTGTGTTAATGCCCACCGGCGGTGGAAAATCAATATGCTACCAGCTTCCCGCCCTGCTGCGCGAAGGAACCGCGGTAGTCGTTTCGCCGCTCATCTCGCTGATGAAGGACCAGGTAGAGGCATTATGCGCCAACGGCATCAGCGCCGGTGCGCTGAACAGCAGCAATGACGAAACGGAGAATGCCGCCCTGCGCCGTGCCTGCACGGAAGGCAGACTGAAACTGCTGTATATCTCGCCCGAAAAGCTGCTTGCAGAAGCCAATTATCTCCTGCGGGACATGCACATCTCGCTTTTCGCCATCGACGAAGCGCACTGCATCTCGCAATGGGGACATGACTTTCGGCCTGAATATGCACAGATGGGGATTCTGCACCAGCAGTTCCCGCACGTGCCCATCATCGCCCTGACCGCCACCGCCGACAAAATCACGCGCGAAGATATCATCAGGCAGCTCCACCTGAACCATCCCCGGACGTTCATCTCCTCGTTCGACCGTCCCAACCTGAGCCTCACCGTAAAACGGGGCTACCAGCAGAAGGAAAAATCCAAGACAATTCTTGACTTCATAGCCCGCCATCCCGGAGAAAGCGGCATCATCTATTGCATGAGCCGGAGCAAGACGGAATCCGTGGCGCAGATGCTCCAGAAGCAGGGTATCCGCACCGCCGTCTACCATGCCGGCCTCTCCCCCTCCCTCAGGGACGAAGCGCAGGACGATTTCATCAACGACCGCGTGCAGGTAGTGTGCGCCACCATTGCTTTCGGCATGGGTATAGACAAGAGTAACGTTCGTTGGGTTATTCATTATAATTTACCAAAGAGCATCGAGAGTTTCTACCAGGAGATAGGGCGTGCCGGCAGAGACGGACTGCCCAGTGACACGCTACTGTTCTACTCACTTGCAGACCTGATTTTGCTTACCAAATTCGCTACCGAGAGCGGACAGCAGAACATCAACCTGGAGAAACTGCAACGCATGCAGCAATACGCCGAATCCGACATCTGCCGACGCCGCATATTGTTAAGTTATTTTGGAGAAATAGCAGACCATGACTGCGGCAATTGCGACGTCTGCAAGAACCCGCCCGAACGCTTTGACGGAACTGTCATCGTACAAAAAGCCCTGAGCGCCATTGTCCGCACAGACCAGCAAATCGGTACAGGCGTTTTAGTGGATATTCTCAGAGGAAACATGTCGCCCGAAGTCGTAGGCAAAGGCTATCAGCAACTGAAAACCTTTGCCGCCGGACGTGATGTTCCCGCCCGCGACTGGCATGATTATTTATTACAAATGCTGCAACTCGGATACTTCGAGATTGCCTACAACGAAAACAATCATCTGAAAATAACTTCCGCAGGAAGCGATGTCCTCTTCGGCAGAGCCACCGCCCGATTGGTAGTGATACGCCGGGAAGAAGCAAACGAAACCAAACGTGGCAGAAAACGCAAAGCAACCGTCCCCGCCCAAGAGCTACCCTTAGGACTTCCCAATACAGAGAACGAAGCCCTCTTTGAAGCATTGCGCAAATTAAGAAAACGTCTTGCCGATGAAGAGGCCCTGCCTGCCTATATCGTCCTGTCCGACAAGGTTCTCCATTTGCTCAGCACCTCACGCCCCACCAACCTCGAAGAGTTCGGCAACATCAGCGGCATCGGAGAACACAAAAAAAAGAAATACGGCAAAGAATTTATCAACCTAATACGAAAATATAGTGATTAGTGATTAGTGATTAGTGATTAGTGATTAGCGATTAAGGATTAGTGGTGAGCAGTGAGTGTTTTGCAATTAGCAGTTAACTGTTTATTGTACATAACTTAATCACTAACCACTAAACGCTAATCACTAACCACTACCCCCTATTTCCCCGTTTGTTGTAAGAAGTTGCGTAAATCAGATTGCGGTACTCCTAACGATATGGCTTTCTCGAAATCGCGTTTGGCAAGTTCTTTCTTCTTTTGGGCGAGGTAGATTTCGCCGCGCATCAGGTATATTTCAGGCTGCGAGCTATCCAGGCTTATCGCCTCTTCCAGGTCTACCAGTGCCATATCTGTATGGTGCAAGTCTTTTTCTACTCCGGCACGAGCCACATAAAGCATGGCATATTGGGAAGGAGACAACTGCCGGTTCTCTCCTTTAGCGGCAATCATAGTGTTCAATAACCTCAGTGCTTCTTCGTATTTTCCCTCTCTCTGCTCTAAAGTAGCCAAGCCGAGACGGCCGTTGTAGCTGGTGGGATTCACTTTCAACAAGCGTTCGTAATCCGCCTTTGCCATTTTATAGTCACGCTGTTGCATATAAATATAAGCGCGCATCAGCAGGGCTTCTTCGTTGTCTTTCTCCAAATCCAGCACCAGCGAATAATCGGCTTGTGCCAGGTTGTTGCGCCCCAGTTCCATATAAATGGTCGCACGGTTCAGCAAGATAGGCACTGCCCGCGGGGCTATATTCAGGGCGAAGTTATAGGACTCCAAAGCCTTTTCGTACTTCCGCTGGCGGCGTTGTATCGTACCGAGGTTGGAGAACAGAAGGGCGTTATGAGGATTAGCAGGCTCCAGCTTCAAGGCTCTGCGGATGTACGTTTCCGCCTGCGGCAGACTATCCTGCTCCGTATAAGTTACGGCACGGTCGCAAAGTTCCTGATAGGTTTGCGCGAATGCAGGCATACCGCTTGCCAACAAACATACTGCGAGAAAAATCAGTTTCTTCATACTTATGATTCTAAATTTATTAATGCACCCGTACCGGTTTCACCAGCCGGTACAGGAAGTACCAAGCAAGGGTACAAAGAATATCAGGCGGTGGTACGGACAGTACCAAGCGCTGGTACAAAGAGTACCAAAGGATGGTACGGGCAATACCAAGCGACGATACAAGTGCTACCACCCGTCGGTATGACCGCTACCGCCGGGTGAAACAAACGTCCGTCCCCGGCATTTAATCCAAAGGATAAGTGTCAAAAGCAAACAACTCCGTAGAGAGATACCTCTCTCCCGTATCAGGCAGCAAGGCCACCACCGTTTTGTCGGCAAATTCGGGACGCACCGCCAGCAGACGTGCCGCATAGACAGCCGCTCCGGAAGATATTCCCGCCAGCAATCCCTCGGTAGATGCCAGTTCACGTCCGGCGCGAATGGCTTCATCATCCGGCACGGGAATCACCTCGTCCACAACCGAAGCATCGTAAAGGGCCGGAATAAAGTTTGCCCCGATGCCCTGTATGCGGTGAGGCGCATCCTCGCCCCCCTCAAGCACGGGAGACGATGCAGGCTCTACAGCCACAATGTAGACATTCGGATTATGCCTTTTCAAGGCGCGCGCCACACCGCAAATCGTGCCGCCCGTACCTACTCCCGCCACAAACACATCCACTTGTCCGTCCGTATCCGTCCAGATTTCCTCGCCCGTAGTAAGTTCGTGTATCCGGGCGTTGGAAGGGTTCTCGAACTGTTGCAGAATCACAGCACCGGGTATCTTGTCCCTCAGTTCCTGCGCCTTGGTGATAGAGCCCGCCATGCCTGCCAGTCCGTCTGTCAGCACGATTTCCGCTCCGAGGGCTTTCAGCAGGTTGCGGCGTTCGATGCTCATGGTTTCGGGCATGGTCAGTATCAGATGATAGCCTTTAATGGTCGCCACCATTGCCAGCCCTACTCCCGTATTGCCGCTGGTAGGCTCTATAATGGTGGCGCCGGGCTTCAACGCTCCGCGCGCTTCGGCATCCTCGATCATCGCCAGCCCTACGCGGTCTTTTACGCTGCCTGCGGGATTAAAGGACTCCAGTTTGGCAACCACCTCCCGTTGCAATCCGTACTTCCGGCTGTACCCCGCCAGTTTCATCAGCGGCGTACCGCCGATAAGTTCCGTCAAGTTATTCGCTATTTTCGCCATAATTCGTCCGAGTTTATACAGAATAAGACACAAATGAGGAGACACACCAAAAGCAGGCTCGCTATCGCCGTACTCTTGACGCATCTCCTCGCAAAGGTAGGAAAAAAACGTTTCGCCCTTTCTTTCCTTAATAAAGATTAGTGTTTGATATAGTCCACAATCCACGCACCCACTTCTTTCGTGCCGTATTTGCCGCCGCCTTCCACCTGGATTTCCGGGGTACGGATATTGGCGTCGAGCGAAGCATCCACCGCCTTGCGGATAAGCGCGCCTTCTTCCCTCAGGTCGAAATACTCGAACAGCATGGCTACGGAAAGAATCTGTGCCAGCGGGTTGGCTATGTTCAGGCCCTTAGCCTGCGGCCATGAGCCGTGAATAGGCTCGAACACCGGCGTGCTTTCGCCCGTGGAAGCCGAAGGAAGCAAGCCCATGGAGCCGCTGATGCAGGAGCCTTCATCGGTCAGAATATCACCGAAGGTATTCTCGGTCACCATTACGTCGAAGAACTTCGGTTCCTGAATCATGCGCATGGCGGCGTTGTCCACGTACATATAGTCGGTGGTGACTTCCGGATAGTCCGGGGCCATTTCCTGCGCAATCTGTCTCCACAGGCGCGAAGAGGCAAGTACATTCGCCTTGTCCACTACCGTAAGGTGCTTGTTGCGCTTCATGGCATACTCAAAGCCCACTTTCAGGATGCGTTCAATCTCCGGACGGGTATACATATTGGTGTCGTAGGCCTTGTCGTTGTCCTGATACTTCTCGCCGAAATACATACCGCCCGTCAGTTCGCGGATGCAGATAAAGTCCGCACCGTCCACCAGTTCCGCACGGAGCGGCGACTTGTGCAAGAGGCACTTGAAGGTCTGCACCGGACGGATATTGGCAAACAGCCCCAACTTCTTGCGCATAGCCCATCATCCCAATGAAAGGATAGTTTTTCAGCACTGTCACATGACTG